>Ga0114901_1000377_pt1 | contig 31451 bp, 24 predicted proteins | sample MalvireepMed_s16_FD_89686 | JGI IMG/M metagenome (GOLD analysis project Ga0114901, IMG submission 89686) | Marine viral communities from the Global Malaspina Expedition - Malaspina viral metaG DeepMed_s16 | ecosystem: Environmental > Aquatic > Marine > Oceanic | place: Mediterranean Sea... | reverse complement strand
TAAGTATCTAAGTATCTTTATATTTAAGTATCTTTATATTCAACCGTCAATGGTCACAGCTACTCAGCTTCCCCGCATTCTATACTCTTTTTTTGCGAATGAAAAGACTTTATGTGAGTAATGAGCAATAAAAATGTAAACAATATTTACAAATCTTATTCTACTGTCCTTCTTCGTATAAAGTGATAAAAACGACGATATTGATTTATTACTCAATATAAAGACTGATCAATATAAAAACCAAGCTAAATCTCGTTTTTAAATGAGCTTACAACCGTTATTAAATATAAAATAGGCTTCGATGTTCGATATTATCCTGATATACAAGTCCAGTTAGCGATACAAAATACAATAAGTAACCTAAATTCAGACTAACTCTATATGGTCTGTATCTGTAAAGATTGTACTATTAAAGAAAAGCAAATATCGTTTCAAGGTTTGAAGTTCTGTTGCGGTTTTGTAGTTCAAGAAATAAGTTAACCTTTAGCTTTATTGATTAGTTATAAAATAAATAAATGATTTATATAGAGGATAGCAATTATGAAGTGGAGAGGCAGAAGAGGCAGTACGAACGTGCGCACGAGTAGCGGCGGCGGTAAAATGATAGGGGGCGGTATTGGTGGTATTATTATCGCGGGTATTTTGTGGCTAGTGTTTGGCGTCAACCCTATGACCGCGCTACAAACGGGTCAAGTCGTCACGGGCGGCGGCAGCAGTTCTGCCACTGAAGTCGCAACTGGTGATGACCGTGATACCCAATTTGTGCAAGTGGTGTTAGCGGACACCGAAGAGGTTTGGGGACAAATATTTAATGAAGGTGGAAAAACCTATCAAGAGCCTTCATTGGTACTATTTAATGGTCAAGTTAGCTCCGCTTGTGGTAGCGCGACTTCCGCAACTGGGCCTTTTTATTGTCCAGGAGATCAAACTATTTATTTAGATACTTCCTTCTTCACTGAGATGCGTCAAAATCTAGGGATCAGTGGCGACCAACAAGGCTCTGGCGACCAAGAGAATCAGGGAAGAGCGGGTGATTTTGCCCAAGCTTATGTTATCTCACATGAGGTAGGTCATCATGTGCAGACGTTACTGGGTATCAGTCAACAAGTGAATCAAGCTCGCCAGCAAGTGACACAAGCACAAGGCAATCATCTGTCTGTATTGCAAGAGCTGCAAGCTGACTGTTTTGCAGGGGTATGGGCGAATCGCAATCAGCAACGAGTACAGTTTCTAGAGCCAGGGGATATCGATGAGGCGATTAACGCTGCCGGACAAATAGGCGATGATCGTCTAGCACAGGCCAGCGGCCGCGCGGCAACGCCAGATAGTTTCACCCATGGTACCAGTCAACAGCGCGTGGATTGGTTCACTCGTGGCCTTGAGAGTGGTAATGTGCAATCCTGCGATACTTTCAGCGGTGCTCTGTAACGGGTAATATCTAGCAGTACTTCTCTTTATAAGGCTCTGTTATTTAAAGAATCTGGATAAAGAGAAGCGTTAATTATAAGCTAAGCGTTATTGTTAATGAGCAATAAAAAAGCCTACCTTTTATCAGGTAGGCTTTTTTGTTCGAGCGGTGTTGTCATTAATTTATGACAGTAGCAGAACTGACAACAGCTATATGACTATCTGCTGTTTTCAAGAATATAAGCACCAGCACCGCCAATTGCCGCACCACCAAGTGCGCCGCGAGCGATATCTTTACTATCGCCGCCACTTCTAATAAGAGCGCCAGCGGCTGCACCAGCAGTAGCGCCTTTAGCAGTATTACTCAAGCCACTGTTGTAACCGGCAGTATTACAACCTGTCATAATTAACGCTGAGCTTGTAATCGCAGTCATTGCAAAAGTTTTAGCAAATTTCATATCATCACCTATTAAATTGTAAAATTGATCAATATTTTCTTATCACTAATTGGTATTATTATCTTATACCAATAATAAAGTGGATAACCATCGATATAGCAATTATCAATAAAGATCAATACAGAAGAAATACACTTGTACTACTGCTCATAGTACGCTGATTATAAAATTTAGTCGTATTGAATACGCTATTGTTTACATCTGAGGTGTAAGCGATGTGTCTATGCTGTTTCCTTAGTACGACTTTGACTAAACCTACTTGTCAGATGAGCTGTAGTAAGCTAACGGTTTGTACGATGACTCTTTTGCTAATAATAAGCTAGTGCTATCTAAATGGATAAAAGGTATCGCCTAAACTAAAAAAGACCACTATGAAGTGATCTTGTTTAAACATAACAGTTAGGCTAGTTGACTTTAGATTTACGATTCATTTGTTCAAAGAACTCATCGTTGGTCTTCGCCTCTTTTAGGCGCTCAAGTAAGAACTCAGTGGCTTGCACCCCATCCATTGGCTGCAAGAGTTTACGCAGTATCCAGACTTTGCGTAATTTATCTTCATCAAGCAAACGCTCTTCGCGGCGAGTGCCAGATTTTTTGATATTAATGGCCGGGAAAACGCGTTTTTCGGCCAAATCACGCTCAAGGGTGATCTCTTGGTTACCCGTACCTTTGAATTCCTCAAAGATAACGCTGTCCATCTTACTGCCGGTATCGATAAGGGCACTAGCAATAATGGTTAAACTGCCGCCTTCTTCTACGTTACGTGCCGCGCCAAAGAAGCGTTTGGGGCGCTCAAGCGCATTGGCATCCAAGCCACCGGTCAAGACTTTACCGGATGATGGCATTACTGTGTTATAAGCGCGGGCGAGTCGTGTGATAGAGTCGAGCAAGATAACCACGTCTTGCTTGTGCTCGACCAGACGTTTGGCTTTTTCGATGACCATGTCCGCCACTTGTACGTGACGCTGCGGCGGCTCATCAAAGGTAGAGGCAACCACTTCACCGCGCACAGTACGCTCCATCTCGGTGACTTCTTCAGGACGCTCATCAATCAAGAGTACAATCAAATAGCACTCAGGGTTATTGCGAGTGATCGACTGCGCCATGGTCTGCAGCAGCATCGTTTTACCGGCTTTTGGCGGGGCGACGATAATGGAGCGTTGACCTTTACCAATCGGAGCGATCAGATCGATAATACGGCCGGTCAGATCCTCAGTAGTGCCATTACCTAACTCTAATTTTAATTGTTCAGTAGGGAAGAGAGGGGTTAAATTCTCAAAGATAAGCTTATGACGCGAGCGATCTGGGGTGTCAAAGTTAATCTCACCGACTTTTAGTAGCGCAAAATAGCGCTCAGAGTCTTTTGGCGGGCGAATAGTACCCGCAATGCTGTCACCTGTTTTGAGACTAAAACGGCGGATTTGGCTAGGGCTAACATAAATATCATCAGGACCGGCCAAATAAGAGCCTTCTGATGAGCGTAAAAACCCGAAACCATCTGGTAGGACTTCTAATACGCCGTCGCCATAGATGGCTTCGCCATTACGCGCATGGGTCTTTAATATAGCAAAGATAATGTCTTGCTTACGGCTACGCGCCATATTATCGAGCCCCATTTCTTTGGCAATAGCCAAGAGCTCAGAGATTGATTTTTTCTTTAATTCAGTTAAATTCATAGGAAAGTCATTAGCAGGTTATCAGGCGAGAGAGGTCATAAGCAGCACAACCCACGACATTGGTTCAAACAGTATTGAGTATGAGTAGAAGGTGTGCAAAGCATTAGGGTTATGTTGTCTTGGATTTTTATATCAGCTCAGCGCCAATTGTAGGATATTACAATAGGGACGCTCACAATGGATATAAAGAAGGTGACATAAGAGTCTTCGATAAAAGCTCAATATCAGTAATTATAGTTGGTAATGGTGCTTAATAATGATAGTTGTGTTTTGCAGTAACAAACACGAGGAGACTTGCGACAAGACGCTTATGAAAAACGATTGTATTACTCTTGTCAGCAGACTATACGGTTATAGATAGGGGGTTGTCAATTATTTTTGTTAAAAAAAGTCGCTAATCGATTTATTTGTGCAAAAAGTCAGCAAAAAGCCATTATCTGTTATAGATAATGGCTTTTTTGAAGCATAAGCAATCAGTGATCAAGTTATTATTACCGTGCTATTTTGGCTCAGTTTATAGATGCTTATCTAAAACTTTAGCCAATTCTGCTTTTGGCTGTAGGCCCATAACTGAATCTACTTTTTCGCCGTCTTTGAAGACAAATAGTGTTGGAATGTTGCGAATACCAAAACGGCTAGCAGCTTGTGGGTTATTATCGACATCAACTTTGACGATTTTGACTTTGCCTTCATAATCGGCAGCCAAATCTTCTAAGATAGGTGCGATAGATTTGCAAGGACCACACCAAGTCGCCCAAAAGTCTACTAACACAAGCGTGTCAGCTTGTAGTACGTCTTTATCAAAGTCGCTATCGGTGGTGTTGACGATTAAATCTGACATAATATGTCTCTCTTTTTATTAAGTTTAAATTTTTATTCTTGGGTAAAATATAACCTTATGATAAAACCAATCAAGGCTATACAAGGGTTAGTCGTACTGTTATGAAAGATGATATATTAAAGGTGATGACTAACGCTAATACCCTAATACCAATGAATGAATATCGATATAGTAACATATCTGCTAAATCTTAATAGCGCTCGGCTCGTTAAAATGCTTAACAATTAATATTAGTACAATCAATCGCAACATAAAACAATAGCGCAGAATCTATCAATGGCATCTGTCTATCACCAGTAGTGTGATCTACTGTTCTATAGTTAGTGCTCGCTACCCCTATTTTATAATAAGCTCATTTATGCTCTTTACTGAAGAAGAAACTAACGCTCTTAACGAGCAAGAACAAAATTACCCGCTAGCGTTTTTTCAAGATTTCGCTAAAACGATAACGGTCTTTGAGGACGATGATATCTGGGTGGTTGATAAGCCTGCAGGGCTGTTGAGCGTCGACGGAAAAACCTTAAAGGTAAGCTTGCTTGCTAGGCTTGAGAAGGTGAATCCAAACGTTAAGCTTATTCATCGACTCGATATGGATACCTCAGGACTGCTTATATTTGCCAAAAATGCGGCGGCGCAAACCCATATCAGTAAGCAGTTCATCGAGCGTCTGCCGCAAAAGCTCTATCAAGCTCGCGTGTTTGGGCAGTGGCAACAAGTAGGAGACACAGGTAAGATATCTGCGCCCGTGCGTTATGAGCCAACGCTCAAACCGCGTCATATCGTTGATCCGAATTGGCCAAAGCAGGCCTTGACTCATTATGAAGTGCTCGCGCATGAGTGTCTCAATGCTCAAGGCGTCGGTGCGCAATCTTTAGAGCATAGCGCTGTTACGCAGGCAGACCAGCCGCAAATGGTAACCCGCGTCGCCCTAAAGCCTGTCACGGGTCGCAGTCATCAGCTACGAGTACACATGGTGCACATGGGTCATGTGATCATCGGCGATCCGATTTATGCTGAAGGATCGGCGTTGACGATCGCACCGCGGCTTAACTTACATGCTCAGCAGCTGCGCTTAAAACATCCGGTGCTAGAAGCTTGGATGGACTGGGAGAGTCCGACGCCTTTTTAATATAGGCCAGTTTGCATAAGGAAAATGGGAATGATCGATATACGGACAACTAAAAAAGCGATAAAAGACACTATTAAAAGACGCTTAAGCGGCCGTGATGCCTCATCAGCTCCATCTTCAGCTCATCAGGCCAATGGCGCTCAGTCAGTAGACTGCGAGATGCTTATCATCGGTGCGGGCATCGCAGGTATCGGCATGGCGAGCCGTTTACAGCAGTCGCACAATAAGACTATCTTTGGGCGCAACACCAATCACCAAAAGCCCAATAGCGCTGAGCGCTTTATCGTGCTAGAAAAGCGCGCTGACTTAGGCGGCACGTGGGACTTGTTTAACTATCCTGGTATTCGCTCCGACTCTGATGCGCTGACCTTTGGCTATAGCTTTCGGCCTTGGCTCGATCACAGAATGCTTGCCAAAGGCGAAGATATTAAAAGCTATCTGGCAGATACGGCAAATGAATTTGATGTCACAAAGCACATTCGCTATCGCCATGAAGTTAAGCAGTTATCTTGGTCAAGTGCCGAGCGACAGTGGACGGCAACGGTCAAAAACCATGAAACTGATGAGACTGTAACCTTAACCGCGAGCTTCATCGTTGGCGCTACGGGCTATTATGACTTTGATCAAGGTTATCGACCGCACTTCGAGAGGGAAGAAGACTTTAAGGGTCAGATTGTGCATCCGCAGCAATGGCAGGACGTCGACTATCAAGATAAAAAGGTGCTTATCATCGGTAGTGGTGCCACGGCGGTGACGCTGCTGCCAGCTCTGCTAGATGAGACTGAGGGGCAGAGTGCCAGTCAGGTGACTATGTTACAGCGTTCGCCCTCTTATGTGGCTAGTGTCGCCGCCGATGATTATGCGATAGAAAAGCTCTCAGGCAAGCTCTCGCCTTTATCCAAACCGCAAGCTTACAAAATAGTGCGTGCCCGCAATGTGCTGATGCAACAAGCGACTTATCGCGCCTCACTCTACGCACCAAAACTGATGAAAGCCTTAATGAGTTATGGCGTCAAAAAAGAGCTCAAAGGTAGCGATATCGATATCAAACATTTTTCGCCTGATTATAATCCGTGGGATCAGCGCGTTTGCGCCGTGCCTGATAGTGACTTTTTTAAGGTGCTACAAAGCGGGCAGGCAGATATTGTAACTGATAAGATAGAGCGCTTTACCGAGACAGGGGTTTTACTAAAGTCAGGTCAGCAGTTGGGCGCTGATATCATCGTCACAGCAACTGGGTTGAATTTGCAGGTACTAGGCGGTGCTAAGTTAGTCGTTGATGAAGAAGAGGTTGCGATAGGCAAGCGCATGACCTACAAAGCGGTATTGCTCGAGGGCGTACCTAACATGGCAGTGTTATTTGGCTATACCAATGCGTCATGGACGCTAAAGATAGACATCGCCTGTCAGTACGTATTGCGATTGATCAGCTATATGAATAAGCATGATTATCAGGTGGCTGTAGCAAGCGCGCAAACCGCCACTGAGACCGCGCAAACACAAAAGGATACCGTAATGGGTGCTTTGTCGTCAGGGTATGTCGCGCGCGCAAGCAAGGTGCTACCTAAACAAGGCGATCGCTATCCATGGCGAGTAATGAATAACTATCTGCTCGACCGCATGATGCTTAAACACCGCAAAATTGCTGATAAGTGGCTGCATTTTACGCGCTAGTTTTAACCTTAGGCTGTTTTATCAATAAACGCGCTGACTTGCTTGCTCAGTATCCGCCATAGCGTCAGCTGCGCGCTCTCGCTACCCCAGGCATTATGCGGACTAAAGATAATGCGCGGATGATCTTTTAGGCTAAGCAGCGGATCGTCCTCAGTGATAGGCTCAGCTTCAAAGACGTCGCTGGCATAGCCTAATATCTGCTCATTATTCACAGCATTGGTTAGCGCTTGGCTGTCGACAATACCGCCGCGTGCGACATTGACTATCAAAGGCTGCTTTTGCATTTTTGCCAAAGTGTCTTTATTAATTAAGTGTTTGGTGTCCTCGTTTAAGGGGCAATGTAAGCTGATGACATCGGAGCGGGCTAGCACCTCATCGAAAGCGGTATAATCCTCATTGCGCGGCGTTTGGCCTTGATGTTCCGCCCACAACACGGTCATGCCATAAGGCGGGCAATCTGGGTCACTCGTTTACCGATAGTGCCAACGCCAATAATGCCTAACGTTTTATCTTCCAAATCGATCAGTGGTACATCTAATAGGCAAAAGCCACCGTCATCAGACCAAGAGCCATCAATGACCTTTTGATGGTAGTGGATAGCAGCGCGCATCGCCATAGTCATCAGCATAAAGGTATGCTCTGGCACACTTTTGACCGCGTAGCCTGCGACGTTATATAGCGTCACCCCATGCTTATCGCAAGCGTCGCTGTCAACGTTATTCATGCCAGTCGCTGTCAATTGAATCAGCTTTAGCTTGGGCAGATTACTAATCGCCTCAGCGCTCATCTTAATCTTATTGGTAAAGATAATGTCTGCATCTTGGCAACGCTCGACTATAGTTTGAGTATCCTCTGGGCTAACGCTGTAGACAACATAATCGGTGACTCCTGCTGGCGCTGGCAAGTCTAAGTCCTGAGAAAACGTGCCTCTATCCAAAAATACCGCTTTCATACTGCCTCCTTACTTATTTTTCTTATGATGACTTGAGCTATCATTTGATTTTTCATCGGTGTTATTAATAAAGGTGTTAATTTGCTCTTGGACAATCTGCCATAATTTATGATGCGCGTTCTTGCTGCCTGACGCCACGTGCGGGCTAAAGATAACTCGCGGATGCTGCTGCTCTGCCAGTTTAAGTAAAGGATCGTCTGTGGCGATGGGTTCTTTTTCAAAGACATCGGTTGCGTAACCGAGTACTTGCTGATCTTCTATCGCTTGTGCCATAGCCTTAGAGTCGACGACTGCGCCGCGTGCTACATTGACGATCAGCGGCTGTTTGCTCATTTTGGCTAAGGTGTCTTTATTAATTAGATGTTTAGTCTCTGGCGTGAGCGGACAATGTAGGCTGATAACATCGGCGGCGGCAAGCACAGTCTCAAAATCAGTATAATCGTCGCTGCGGGGCTCGACGCCTTGATGTTCAGCCCATAGTACGGTCATGCCAAACGCTTGTGCAAGCTCACTTACGCGCTTACCAATGGTACCTACGCCAATGATGCCTAAGGTTTGCCCCTCGACATCAATCATCGGTGCTTGGTTAATCTGTGAGCTGCGATCTTTACGCCAACTGCCATCAGCGACCTTTTGATGATAATGAATGCCAGCGCGTAGCGCATTTAACATCAGCATAAAGGTGTGCTCAGGAACGCTTTTAGCAGCAAAAGCAGAAGCATTGTATAGCGCAACCTTGTTTTCCTTGCAGGCCTCTTGGTCTATGGTGTTCATACCACTTGAGCTCAGTTGTATGAGTTTGAGATTAGGGAGCGCCTCAATCACTTCGCGTTCGATCCTTAAGGTGCCGCAGATCATGATGTCGGCATCTTGGCAGCGCTCAATGATTACTTTATTGTCTTGCGGCGTTTTATCAAAGGTGATGTATTCGCTGACCTTTGCAGGCTTGGGTAGCTCAAGACCTTCTAAAAATCTGGCTTCGTCGAGTAGTACCGCTTTCATAGAGAGTCCTTTTTAGTTTTAGTTATGAGTAGTCGTTATTTTATAAGCCTCTAATGTAGCATGCTGTAGCAAAAAGCAAAACTAACCTACTAAAGCGAAGACTGCAGCGAGCAGAATGCAAATCCTAAAATAACGGCTGGGTGATAAGCTCTTGAAAAACACAATTAGCGCAACCATCTAACCGCTAACGCTATATAATAGTGCGACTTTGCAGCGACGTTGCTTGTTGCTCATTATCTATAGTGTGACTACTTTCATCTTCTATTTTTATCATTTAAGTACAAAAAGATACCGCCCTATGACTATTTCTGCCGCCTCATTACTCAGTAGCGAATTCGCTGTTGGTCAACGTTATTTATCTGATACCGAGTCTGAGCTTGGTTTAGGTGTGGTGATCGACGTCGATGATCGCTGCGTGCACATCTTGTTTCCGCAAAGCGAAGAGACGCGCGTCTATGCCAAAAACTCTGCTCCGCTCTCGCGCGTGGTATTCAAAATCGGTGATAGCATCGCTGATCAGCAGGGTAATACTATACCGTTACCGGCGTCGATGAGGTGATGGGCGTACTTAAGTACAGCGTCGAAGATGATGAGCAAGGGGTGGAGGTTAAACCTATTATGGAGACGCGCTTGGCGGCGAATATTACGCTCGCTAAGCCCCTTGAGCGCTTGCTGGCTGGCCGTATTGAGCGTAGTGACTGGTATGATCTGCGCCAAGATATCTTGCGTATGCAGTCGGCATTGGCCGGTCATCCGCTCAAAGGTCTCATGGGCGCGCGCGTCGATATCATTGAGCATCAGCTCTATATCGCTCATGAAGTGGGTAAGCGCCTTGCGCCGCGCGTCCTGCTCGCTGACGAGGTGGGATTGGGCAAAACTATCGAAGCCGGTCTTATTATCCATCAGCAGCTGCTTACCGGTAAGGCTGAGCGCGTATTGATACTCGTGCCCGATAGTTTGCAGTATCAGTGGATGATTGAGCTGCGTCGCCGTTTTAATCTAAACTTTGCGCTATTTGATCTGGTGCGTACGGCGGCGATAAAAGAGCACGACCCTGAACAAAACGTCTTTGCTACTGAGCAATGTATCATCGCCGGTATGGACTTGTTGCTTGATCATGATGATCTGTATGAGCAAGCCATAGAAGCCGGGTTTGATCTGCTTGTCGTCGATGAAGCGCATCACTTGCATTGGGATGAGGCGCAAGGCGGCAATGATAAATACGAGCTCGTCGCTGACTTTGCTAATGAAACGCCAGGGGTGATGCTACTCACTGCCACGCCAGAGCAATTGGGCGCGCAAAGTCATTTTGCCCGTCTGCGTCTGCTTGATCCCAATCGCTTCGATGATTTGGATGCGTTTATTGAGTCCCAAGATGCCTTTGCCGAAACGGCGGCAGTTGCCAATATTTTGATAGAAGATAAGCCTTTGAGCTCCAATCAGATTGAAGCTTTAAGCGGCCTGCTCGATATCAGCACCGAGGAGTTGGCAAACATCAATGAAGATGAGAGGCTGCGTAATTATGCCCTCAATGAGCTGCTAGATCGTCATGGGACGGGGCGGGTGTTATTCCGTAATACGCGCGAAAGTGTCAAAGGCTTCTACGGCCGTAGCAGTCAGTCGCATCCATTGCCGCTGCCTGAGGCTTGGATAGACAGCTATCAGACCACAGGTAAACTGCGCGAGCAGCTATGGGGCGAAGAAAATCAGCCCGATGGTGGCTGGCTTGAAGACGACCCACGCGTACCTTGGCTGATCGATATCTTAAAAGGCGAGCTGAAACAAGAAAAAGTATTACTTATTGCCCGTAGTGGCGCGACAGTTGAGAGCTTAGAGGCGGTACTGCGTTTGCATGCCGGTATCAAGACCGCTATCTTTACTGAGCAGATGACGCTGCTTGAGCGTGACCAAGCTGCGGCGTTTTTTGCTGATAGAGAAGGGGCGCAAATACTACTGTGCTCAGAGATTGGCTCAGAAGGTCGTAACTTCCAATTTGCAAGCCAGCTGATACTTTGGGACTTACCGGCCAATCCTGATACTTTAGAGCAGCGCATTGGCCGCTTGGATCGTATCGGCCAGACGCAGCGGATTACACTGCATGTGCCTTATGTGGAGAGCACGGCGCAAGAGCGTCTGTATCACTGGTATAACAGCGCGCTCAATATATTCAATCAGATATCGCCAACAGCGCAAAGCGTGCAAGAGGAGTATATTCAGACCTTAAAGCCGCTGTTAGAAGGCGCAGATACCGCGGATAACCAGCAAGCGCTACAAGCGGTTATCGCTGAGGCGAAGCAGACGCGTTTAGGTTTAGAGGCTCAGCTACAAGCAGGCCGCGACCGCCTACTTGAGTATAACTCGTGCCGTCCGCGGGTGGCCTCGCGTATCAAAGATGCGATGGTGGATTTTGATAGTCATAATCTACTGCCGCAATTCGTCGAGCGTTTTTTGGCGTCCGCGAATATCGATCATAGCGTACAGCGCGATGGCTCATGGGTGATTGCGCCGATCGATAGTAATGAAGTCAATGAGTATATGGAGAGTTTACCACTCGGCGAAGATGGGATGAGCTTGACCTTCGAGCGCAAGCTGGCTTTGCAGCGCGAAGAGATTGATTTTATTACTCATGAGCATCCTTTGATGCGCGCTATCTATGAGCTGGCGAGCACCAGCACCTTTGGTAATACTACTGTTGGTATGCTAAAGAGCGCCGCAATGCCGCAGGGCACAGTACTGCTTGAGATTAACTTTCGGGTCGAGACTATCGCGCCAAAAGTACTCAATCTGCCTGCAACCTTGCCGACACAAAATATTCGGGTGTTTATGAGTGAGCAGGGTGGCGATTTATCAAGTCGTATCAGCGCCGAGATGATTATGCCGTATATCGAGCGTTTAGATAACAATAGAGCGCGGCAAGTGATTAAGGCGCGCGGTGATGTTATTGAGCAGCGCTACTGTGACGCTGAAGATATCGCCCGTGCGCAGCTGGCTGAAATAGGAGCGCAGGCAAGTAGCCGCTTTACTCAGCAGTGGTCACGTGAGATCAAGCGTCTCAAGCACTTACAAACCATCAATCCTAATGTGCGTGACAGCGAGATTGAGCGCTTAGAGCAGCTGCAAGCCCAAGGCGAGCAGGCCCTAGCGAGTCTATCGCTAGTACCTGACTCTATCCGGATTTTGGTGGCAGTAAAGCCCTAGTCTAAGCTGACGGGAGTATAAAAAGGGGTGCTCAGTAGCGCCTCTTTTTTGTATTAAGGTTTAGCACGAAATAAAATAGAGCCAAGGAGCGCTATAGAATCCATTTATGGAACTGGCAGAGACTATTTTTTAGGCGATACAGTCATCATAATAGCCGCTGAGTCATATGACATCACTGGTCAAAAATCTCGTTATTGGTTACTATGTTTAACTTTTAATAAACTTTCTAAAGTGATCATTTTTACTAACAAGTATTGTCATTCAAAGCGAAAATGTTTGTTAGTAGAAATATTAGAATAAGGAAAATAAGCGTCATGTCTGATATGTTTGATAACTCGCAACTTATCGACGAGCTGTTAGCGACAGTCGCACTCACTGAGCTCAGTCCGGATGTTTTTGAAGGCGCAAGCCACGACTATGTGGGCTCACGTATCTTTGGCGGACAAGTGCTCGCGCAAGCAATTATGGCAGCGTCTCACACCTTGAATGAGGACAAGCCTTGCCATTCACTGCATGGGTATTTTTTGCGTGGCGGCGATATCAAGCAGCCTGTCATCTACCAAGTGCGCCGCTTGCGAGACGGTCGTAGCCTATCCGCGCGAGAAGTGACGGCGATTCAGTACAAGCAAGTAAAAGGCAAAGAGCCTATAGAGCAAGTGATATTTTCGATGATAGCGTCGTTCTCGCCTGCTGAGGAGGGGCTTGAATATCAAGAGAGTATGCCAGTGTATCCGCCGCCAGAAGACTTAGCTTCAGAGCAAGAGCTAAAAGACGAGCACGTCGGCAAAGTACCAGACGCGCTCAAAGCACGGTTTATGCGTCGTCGTCATGTCGAGATCAAACCGGTCAAACCGCGCGATCCGATCAACCCAACGCCTATGAAACCTAAGCAGGCCAACTGGCTACGTATTCGCGAGCTTGGCAATCAGCCTGTGGCTATCCAGCAGGCATTATTAGCGTTTTCGTCGGACTTTTATTTAGTGGGTACGGGGCTGATGTCGCATGGTGTCAGCTTTATGACCAGCGGCCTACAAGCGGCGAGTATCGATCACTCCATGCATTTTCATCGTCCGTTCGATCTCAATGATTGGTTACTTTATGATATGTGGAGCGACACCACTTCTAGCTCTAAAGGTCTTAATCATGGCCAGTTTTGGCAAGACGGTAATCTCGTCGCTACCGTGCAGCAAGAAGGGCTGATGCGTCTGCGAGTGCCAAAGTCTTAGTTAGCAGAAGTCTTCATTAAAGATAGATTTTTTAAACATCTAGTTTAAGATGCTGGGCTAAAGCGCCAGCCTACGGTTGAGCTTAATTTCAAACCTCAATAATCTTAATCATTGCGCGCGGCAGTCCGAGACTATCGCGCGCTTTTTGCTGCCCTAACCACTTAAACTCTATATCGGCAGCGTTTAACCTATCTTTTAATTCTGCAATCTGCTTATTATCAACAACCACTCTTTGTGGCTGCAAATACCAATGAAAATGAGTCAGTGAATGCTTAATAGGCGCATCATCAAGTAACGTATTACTCACAGGTTTGGCGACTAAATTATTCTCAATTAGCCAGTCATGAATGATTTGCTCAGCAGTGGTAAATTCGCTCTCGTAGACTTTTTCATTACTACGTACTTGAGACTTCTTTGGCTGTTCTTCTGATGTCTTAGCTAAATCGCTAGCTTCAAGCTTCTGCACAAACTGCAAAGGCAAGCTCCATAGGCCACCCCAAATACCATTGTCAGGACGCTGTAGCCAGAGGATATCTCCTTGTGCGTTTTCAATAATAAGCGCATTGCTAAATTTGCTCGGCTTGGGCTTTTTCTTTGCCTTTACCGGATAATCAGTCTCGCGCCCCTCAGCGTGTGCCAAACAATCGGCTTTTAATGGACATAGCTGACAGTTAGGATTACGGCGCACGCATAAAGTCGCGCCCATATCCATCATCGCTTGTGCGAAGAGTCCTGAGTTGTCCTTTGGCGTTAACCGCTCTGCCAAAGCCCATAGCGTCTTGGTGGTGACAGATTTGGTGATATCACCGTCAATAGCTGCCCAGCGTGTCAGTACGCGTTTGACATTACCATCGCAAATGACGCCATATTTATGCAGCCCCATTGCCATAATTGCGCCAGCAGTCGATGGCCCAACGCCTGATATCGCCTCCCAACCTACTAACGTTTGTGGATAGTCGCCCGTCTCATTGATTATCTCAACCAACTGCTTTGCGCCTTTGTGCAAATTTCGTGCCCGCGCATAGTAGCCCATCCCTGCCCAGTGCTCGGCGATCACCTCCCAATCCGCTGCTGCTAAATCCTGCACGGTCGGAAACGACGCCATAAAACGCGCAAAGTAGGGCAGTACAGTGGTCACTTGCGTTTGTTGCAGCATGACTTCGGACAGCCAAACGATATAAGGATTGGGTGTGTCGGTTTGGTGCTGCTGCCAAGGTAAGTCGTGGCGTCCGTCAGTTTTGAACCAGTCTAATAGACGGGGTGCGAAGGTGTTTAGAGCTGAAGCAGATTGAGAAAATTTGGTAGGCAAGTGTATTCCTTGTAGGTCGTCAACTAGTCTTGGCAGGTAGGGTGCGCCTCGCACACCGACAATGAAGAGTTTGCTGATATTAAAGGTAATTTATCTATTCGTATATGAGGTTCACTAGGCACGATATAAAGGTATTTGACTAACGGTAAACGCTGTCTAAAGTTTTACCCGCTTCGTTTTTCCATTCAATCCAGCCATTTGTCGAGCGTCCTAAGACTAATGAGCTAGCTCCGCGAGGATTACCTTTGGGTAAATAGATTTGAATGGTCTTAGCGGATGGAATCATAGTCGTCTTATTGAACGTTAATTTTCTCAAGCTTACGTTTTAAAATTTCAGTTAAATCTGGGTAATTACTACAAAGTTTATTACATTGTTGGTTAAATTGCGCCAACTATCCGGTGCGCGAGGCACACCCTACACCCTAGTAATAAAACATAAAACCCTACTTCCGATTCTTCCGAGCCCGCTTTTTACGCATTCTCTTTTCCTCAAGCTTGGCTTCTTTTTTGGCTTCAGCAGCGAGTCGCTGTTCCGCCACGACTTTCTCTTCTACTGCCATCATCTCAGGCGTCTCAAGGGTAATGCGACCGAGCGTACCACTGCGCAGCTCATTGATGAGTATCTCTGACATGCGGTAGGTATCGACGATACCGCCTTTTTTGAGTAGGCCGCGATTGCGTCCCGCTACTTCAAAAAACTCCCAATCGGTTGTTGGTAGATCTTCAACTTTGTAGCGCGACTTTAGTAGTTCAGGATAATCTTTGATCAAATACTCAGCGGTGTAGCCTGCGACATCAGCGAAATCAAAGGCAGTATCACGAATGCCGCCCGTCGCCGCTAAGCGATAGCCTGAATGTTCGTTTTCAACTTTTGGCCAGAGCATGCCGGGGGTGTCATAGAGCATAATGCCGCCATCGAGTTTTATCAGTTGCTGTGACTTGGTGACCGCAGGCTCGTTGCCCGTCTTTGCAACCGAGCGACCGGCTAAGGTATTAATCAAGGTTGATTTGCCAACGTTCGGAATACCCATAATCATCGCTTTGATTTGCCGGCCGGACTCTGCTTTACCCGGCATCATTCTTTTGCACAGTTCAATGATTTTATGGACGTCATCGGCTTTATTATCATCAAAAGCAATCGCTTTGACACCATTTTGCGCCTCAAAGTGATCAAGCCATATTTGCGTGCGCTCGGGGTCGGCGAGGTCAGCTTTATTAAGGATTTTGATCACGGGTTTTTGACCGCGCAGAGCAGCAACCATAGGGTTCTCGCTACTATAAGGAATACGGGCATCAATGACTTCGATGACAATATCCATCTCTGGCATGATTTCTTTGACTTCGTTACGGGCTTTATTCATGTGCCCGGGGAACCACTGAATCGTCTCTTTGACCATTGTTTTACTACCTTTTTAAATTGATGACTCTCTAAAACGGAATGCTAAGCCAAGCTGTTAGCGGTTTGTTTTTATAATGGCGTTAAGTTTACTATACAATGAGAAGCTGAGTCAGGCTAAAGTAAGTCTATAGGTTTTGGCCGGTTGTAGGTGATAAGTCATATTTTATAAAAGGCGTTACCTTGTGAAAAGCAGAGCATAAAAAAGCGGAGCATGACATGCATGCTCCGCTTTTCGGCGTATTATATGATTGGCTTTAAAAGTCCAATTAGCCTAGATTCGCTTTCATAAAGTCTAGCATTTTATTCCAGCTGTCATTCGCAGCTTTCTCGTCGTAGCCCAAGTCGATATCATTTTTGGCAGCGCGCTCATCGGCATGCGGGTTGGTGAAGCCATGCTTAGCGCCCTCATAGACATCGACGCTATAGTCAGCACCAGCGTTGTCCATCTCTTTTTTGAAGTCCTCAACGGCGTCCATAGAGACCATACTATCATCACCGCCATGAGCCACTAGTACTTTGGCATTGAACTTGTCATCGGCTGCTTGCTTAGGCGCTAGGTTGCCATGAAAAGTCGCAACTGCCTTGAGCGGCATGCCAACGCGAGCCATATCTAATACGACTTTACCGCCGAAACAAAAGCCAATAGCGCCTAAGTTATCCCCATTTACTCCTAGCTGATCGCCGAAGTCATTCAAAATCAAACGGCAACGATTCATCAGCATGTCTTGGTCCGCGAGCACTTGTTCCATCCACATATTTGCCATCGACGCCTCTGTGGTCAGTTTGCCTTCGCCATAAACGTCCATCGCGACTGCTGCATAGCCCGCTTTGGCTAGACGTTCAGCCACTGACTTGGGATGATCTACGACGCCCCACCATTCTGGGGCGACTAGAATGCCAGGTACTGGACTGTCGTTTGTGGCTGTTTCTGGAAGAGCGACATAGCTGATCAGCTTAACGCCGTTTTCGGTGGTACTGATTAATTCCAAAGTCTTAATTGACATATTATTGTCCTTATTATGTTGTGAGTTTTAGTTGTACTTATCGCGTGATTTATGAGGTTGCTTTTTCACTACTCAACCACCTTAACGCCCATAGCGGACAAAAACAGCTATAATACTGTAACGCAATTTATCAAAATGGTTTTCATTGAAAACTTTAGCAACTATAGCGAGTCTATGAGGTTGAATGTGTTATCACACCCTAAAGCAAAACATCAAAACAAAGCCGAGCAGCAAGCAGAGTTGGCCGCTAATGCCAGTGTGCAAGTGGCAGACACTTTACGCCCACAGTTTTGGTCACGCTTTCGCCTCGATGAGCTGAATCATAGCGAATGGGAAGCGCTGTGCGATGGCTGCGGCTGTTGCTGCTTGATTAAGTATATCGACGAGGACGAGCAGGGCGAGGTGGACGAAGCGTTGGTTGAATATACCGATGTCGCCTGCCAGCTGATGAACTGTGAAACGGGCTACTGTCAGCATTATGAGAGCCGTCAAGAGTACGTGCCCGACTGTATTCAATTGACTATCGATAAATTGCCAAAGATGATGTGGCTACCATCGCACTGCGCCTATAAGCGCCTGTATAAAGGACAGGCGTTGCCAGAGTGGCATCTATTACTGACGAAAGATGCCGTAGCGACTCAGCAGCAAATGCGCGCGGCAAATATAGGCGTTGCGGGGCGCTGCATCTCTGAGATTGGCATCTCTGATGAGGAAATGGAGGAGCGGGTGGTCAATTGGGTGACGCCTTAACTGTCAGGTTTTTAAAATTAACTAGAAACTCTAGCCGCTGACTTAGCGCGACTCTCCGCCTCCATCTGCGAATCAGCAAGTGGCGGCATAGGCAGACCTTGACGAATTTGCTTAGAGAACTCACGACTATTCTCGATAAGCTGCTGCTCATTAAGCTCTATGTCTGCATTATTATCGAACCCTTGCACTTTTGGATTAATATGGGTGCGCTCGTACCATGTATCCATCGACCAAGGTTGTCCTTGCTCTTTAGGATTGGCATCTAACATACCGATATCAAAAAGATAATTGGGCAGCCAGCCTGAAACCCAAATCCGATAATCCCACGGCAGCCGCTCACCACTGACGATACGCGCCATATAAAAGATAATATTGGTACAGTTCGTGGTAAAGGTATTGTACCAAGACGGCTTAGCCACTAGCTCATCAGCAGCTTTTAGATAAGACTCAAACAGTGCCTTAACCTCGTGCTTTTGCAGATGACTGATCGGAAATAAGTAAACTTGCTCGCCGCGAGCATTACTCCGCGTATAGATAATATCACGCTCCTCGCTAGCGATAAGACTGAGCTCAAAGCGCCGAAAAAACCCAGCAAAAGCAGAAAAAGACTCATCGTCTTCTTTACGAATCTCAAAGGAAAAAGCGAGCGGTCTATCATCCTCAAAGCGAAAGCTGACTAAAGTATGCGCAATCAGCGGTCCCATCCAATATGAGTTGGTCACATCAATGCCTGATAACTTTGACATATCTACCGTACGCGTCTCCCAGCGCTCGTTCGCTAAAATCTCTGCAGCGCCGTCAGTCTCTTTCTCTGCAAGGTACCAATCAAAGTTACGCACCTTATAAAAGGTAATCAGATTAGGATTGTTAGCATCACGAGTGTAGGACAGCACCTCGCTAACTTCTGGCTGCCAGTCGCGATCGCTTTTGGCCTCGATAGAAAAATACCAGCCGACGCCTACTAGCCAGAGCCCGCTATATAACATAGCCAAAAAATTACTTAGTTTTTTGGTTCTAAGCGTCTTATTAGTGATTTTATTTGCCAGTTTTGGAGCGTACTCTAGCATCGTTATCGAGGCTAAAAGACCCACAATAAAGACACTTGCCAGCCAAGTGATAGGGCTGAACGTACCGAACTGATACCAAAGCGCTAATAATAGCCAAAGTGCCGACAGCATTAAGGCCACGACGATAAAAAAGCGCACGATACGGCATAGCCAGCTTGGAGGATTAGCCAAGGTTTTGGTATTTGTATCGCCATGAGCTTGGCGACGCGGCGCTAATAGCCGAGAGAAAAAGGAGCGACGAGACATAAGAGTGAACTACGTAAATGAAGGCTTTGACCATAGCAAAGTTTATAACACACTGACAGTACAATTTGGATAAATTTGTCGTTGAATGTCGCTTTACCTTGGGATAAAGTGAAACTAAATAGGCTAGTGTTTTATGCTATCGCCGAATCGTTGTTTTTATTTACAATTTTATCCCCATGTATACTCGGTTGAGTAAAAATTTTGTAGTCGCTGTTTTGCTATTAGTAATTGTAATAGCAGTCACTTAAATAGCCATTATTTCCCTGTCCATGAACTTAAGAGGTTAACTCACATCACTATGTCTGATGATGCTCCCAGTCCGAGTAGTTGGTCGATGCGCGGCTTAAAACGCTGGCTATCGACCGCTCCTGAAACCCGCGATGAATTGATCAGCTTGGTGCAGCAGTCGCGCCAGTTCTTAGAGCCTGATACGGTTGATATGTTAGAAGGCGTATTAGATCTACCAGCGACGCAAGTGCGCGAGATTATGACCCCGCGCCCGCAAGTGATAGGCCTGCACGAAAGCACGAGCCTCAAAGAGGTCATGGATATTATTCTTGAGACCACCCACTCACGCTACCCTGTATTTGACAGCCAAGATGATGATGCGGTTATTGGTATTTTATTAGCCAAAGATTTAATCCCTATCTTAGTGCATATGATGCGGGACCAAGAAGAGAAAATCGATAGTAAGCGTCTCAAAGATCTAGTGCGTCAGCCCTTATATATTACTGAGACCTCGCGCTCTGATACCTTACTGCGCTCCTTACAGCGTACGCAGGTGCATATGGCAATCGTCGTCGATGACTTTGGTAACTTCGCAGGCGTCGTGACTATGGAAGATTTGTTAGAGGAAATCGTTGGTGATATCGTCGATGAGCATGATGATTTCGATGAAGATAGCGACATTAATAATATTGTCGCACATCCAGAAAAGCCAAATACTTGGCGGGTGCAAGCCTCTACCGTGATCGAGGACTGTAACGATGAGCTAGGCAGTCACTTCGACGATACGGACGTCGATACGATGGGCGGGCTTGTGATGCAAGCGCTGGGATACGTCAGCGACTTAGAAGGCGAGAGCGTCACTATCGATGATTGGCAGATTACTATCACCGATGTCGATGGCCGCTCTATTAATGATCTTGAAGTGACCAAAACCAGCGCCGACTCTCATATCCTCATAGGTAGCCATTAGCGTTAATGCAGGCAGCCATTAGCGATAAAGGGCGCAAGCTAAGCGCTTCTTTTGTCGTTTAAAAAACACGATTGCGGTCGTGTTTTTTGCTTTTTTACCCTTTTATGATGACAGGCTGTTATTATGAGCCCATTTAATTTACAACCGTCATTGATAGCCTCTCATCATAGGCTTAAAGATTTGGAACTTGGATAATTTGCTATGCGTCTGTCTACTGATGATTTACAAAAGCGTTTAAAGCCCAAACAGGCTTATCAGATGCCACTTGGACTTACCGCTATCATTGCCGCTTTGGCAGGAGCGATATTTATATTTGCGCTCGCGCCTTACGGCTTTTGGCCGATTGCTTTTGTCTCGCCAGCGATTTTGTATGCGCTTCTATTGCCAAAGATGAGCGGCAAACGTGCTTTTATTATCGGTGAAGCTTATGGCACTGGACTGTGGTGCGTTGGTGCCTTTTGGTTATTTACCTCTATCAATGACTATAGTGAGACGCCGACATGGCTGGCGCTGATTTTGATTGCGTTGATGGGTCTGGGGATGGGGCTGTTTCATGGCTTCTTAGCGCTGATATTTAATCGCTTCGTTGGTCGTCAGCCTTTCTCGTTTGCGGCGCTTTGGATCTTACAAGAGTGGCTGAAGACTTGGTTATTTACCGGTTTTCCTTGGCTATTCTTAGGTTACGCCTTTACCGAACAGTACTGGCTATCCTCGTTGGCGCCAGTAGCTGGCGTGTTTGCTGTCTCTTTTGTGGCAGTATTGCTCGCGGCAAGTGCTGTCGAGCTAATGCGTCGCCGCGCCCATTACCTTATCGTGTCATCGGTATTATTGTTATTCAGTGTTGGCTTATGGCTGATTAATCCGCAATGGACTAAACCTAAAGGTACCCCAGATCTGTCGGTGTCCTTGATTCAGGGTAACATTCCGCAAGATATGAAGTGGCTGACTGAGTATCAGTTTGAGACTTTGAAGATTTATGCCGGATTGACGCGTGATGAGTGGGGCCGCGATCTTGTGATTTGGCCGGAGTCGTCTATTCCGATGTTTCAGACTGAGGCGGTAGGCTTTATCAGTGAAATGGTAAAAATGGCTAAGGAGACCGATACCACTTGGGTGACCGGCATTCCTTATAAGGATGAGGCCGCCTTTGATCCAGCGACGCAGAGCTATCCGCCGTTTTATAATAGTGTAATCGCGCTTGGCAGCGAGGCGCAGGGCATGTATAAAAAGCAGCGCTTAGTACCGTTTGGTGAGTATATTCCGTTTCAGGGGATGCTCGATATTTTGCCCAGTCTTGCTGGTAGCCAAGAGATATTGAGCTACAGCCGCGGCGGTCCTCAGCAGTCGCCATTGCAAGTCCGTGGGCACGACTTAGGCGCCGCGGTCTGTTATGAGGTCGCTTATCCAGATACCACGCGCCGCAATGCTATTGGCACAGATTTTTTATTGACGATATCTAACGACGCTTGGTTTGGGACTTCAGCAGGCCCGCTACAGCATCTACAGATGGTACAAATGCGCTCGCTAGAAAACGGCCGCTGGTTTATGCGCGCGACCAATACAGGCGTGACCGCCATCATCAATCATAGAGGGCAAATCGTTGAGCGCGCACCGCAGTTTGAGCGTACAGTACTGCGCGGCGATGTCCAAGCGCGCGTGGGCAACACCCCTTTTATGGTGGTCGGTCATTATCCTATTTTAATAATTATAGCGTTATTATTGGGCCTAAGTTTCGCCAGTAAGCGCTCGATCACTAAGGCGCGGCCCAAGCGTAGTTAGTCAAGTCAGATAAAAATGAACGGTCTGACTAGTAATAATACCTTTAATTGGTTAAGGGATTTAACAAACCGCTATAAATTGCGATATAATAGCTCAATATTTCACATATTCTTTGTTGTAAGGTAGATAAGCTATGTCAGAGCATGTTGTTAATAACAATCCAAAAAAAGAGTTGCTATTTGCCTTAGGCGGCATTGGCTTATTTTTAGGCATCGTGTTACTCATTGGTATTTCTGCATTTTTGCGCCCAGCGGGTGAGCATATTACTGCTGAGCCTACTGAAGAGTCAGTCGCAGCTGATGACGCGGCAGTGATTGCAGCTGAAGCCGACACAGAAGAGGCAACAGTCGCTGAGCCAGTCGCAACTGATGATGCCGATGCTAGTATTGGCGCTGGAGAGGCTACGGTGGATACGGCTGCTGATGCAACGACTACGCCGACTCCGAGCAGTAATGATGCTGTTATCGCTACCGGTTCAGCTACCGCGACTGCTGATGGCACGGTAGACCAAGCAGCGGCAGCTGATGCAGACTTGACTGCAGAACAAGCCGATGGCGATGCCGACGCTACTGTTGATGCTGAAGAGACTGCTGCCGAGTAAAGCCAAGTTATCGTCATTTATTTATCTTCAGTCATTTATGATGATAAATGAGTCATCACGTTTATAACAAACGCTGCCAATATCGATAACGCTGCTGAGTGGATCTGTTTCGGTACAACTGCTTATCAGCCTTATCAAAAATACGCCTTACTACTGAGATATAAGCTTGCATGATGCCCTGTTCTTCAATGAGAGCAGGGTTTTTTTGTGGGTATTTGTGTAATTATTGAGCAATGGCTTGTTTACTTGAATTTGTACAAATGAAACAATATCGCGCTTATATGACCATTAGTCGTCATTATTAATCACTTCGTCATACATAGAGTACTTTTTGAAGGAATAGAAGTATGAGCAAAACATCAACAACCCAGGGAAGTGACGCTGAGCTGGAAGCGCTAGAAAACGGCTTTATGGGACATCCTAAACCCTTACGTCCGCTATTCTTCACTGAAATGTGGGAGCGGTTTTCTTATTATAGTATTCGGCCACTTTTAGTCCTGTTCATGGTGGCCACTGTGGGTAGTGGCGGTTTTGGTTTCGATGAAACGACCGCTTCTGCTATCTATGGCATCTTTGCTGGGTCATTGTATTTGGCAGCCGTTCCTGGCGGCTGGCTGGCAGATAACTGGCTAGGACAAGAGCGTGCCCTGTGGTGGGGTAGTATCATTATTGCGCTAGGACATCTGTCTATTGCCTTGTCCGCCATGTTTGGTATGACCCTGTTTTTTGTCGGTCTCATCTGTATCGTCTTAGGGTCAGGTCTATTCAAGACTTGTATCTCAGTCATGGTCGGCGCGCTATATCCTGAGGGTGATGTACGCCGTGATAGTGGCTTTACCATATTTTATATGGGTATCAATATCGGCGCGTTACTCGCAGCACTTATCGTGGGCGTGTTCAAAGAGCAAGGCATGTGGCATGTCGGTTTTGGAGTCGGCGGCCTTGGTATGCTAGCCTCACTACTTATATATCTTTTTTCAGCGCGAAAAACACTAACCCACTATGCACAAGCCAAAAACATCACTCCTGAATGGGAGCGCGCTAATGATAATCACAAAAACATAGGTCGCTGGGTCACTGGATTTTTAGCGTTATTGGCAGCTGTGGTTATCTTAGTAGCTACTGGGATTATGCCGTTCAATCCTGAACAGGTAGTGACTTATATGACCTATATCATCGCAGCTGTGGTGATAGGGTATTTTGCTATCTTGTTCGTTTTACCAAAGTTTGATAAAACCGATAAGCTGCGTTTGCTGATTTGTTTTATTCTGATTATCGGCTCAACGCTGTTTTGGTCAAGCTTTGAGCAGCAGCCGACCTCCTTTAACTTGTTTGCCGATAACTATACTGATTTGGATGTGTTAGGGTTTCAAGTTCCGAGCATTTGGTTCCAATCGCTAAACCCACTGTTTATATTATTACTTGCGCCAATTGTGAGTATTATATGGGTCAAGCTCGGTAATAGAGGAGTTGAGCCTAGTAGTATGGTGAAGTTCGCTCTTGGTATGCTCTTAGCAGCAGCGGGATTTGGGCTGATGATTCTAGCGTCTAAGAGTATTTTAACCAATGAGGGCGGCTTGGCTTCGCCTTTATGGTTAGTCGGTAGTCTTTTATTATTGACGCTTGGCGAATTGGCGCTTAGTCCTGTCGGTTTATCTTCTATGACTAAGCTGGCTCCAAAAGGGATGCAAGGGCAGATGATGGGGTTATTCTTTGCCTCTTTAGCGATGGGTAACTTGGTTGCTGCATTCTTTGGTGGATATGTGTCGGCAGACAAGATCGAAGGGTTGCCCGGTCTATTTACCACGATGACTATCTTCTTGGTAGTAACAGCAGTGATTTTGTTGCTATTAGCCAAACCGATCAACACTATGCTCAAAAAGAGCGAGCAGGCGGATGCCAAAGTTTAATGGCCGTGACGCGTCGTACTCATAAGTAGCGCTGATAGTCAGTCGCTACTCAAAAGAGCATCAGCCAAAACGTGTTACCTTAGGTGGCACGTTTTCTCTTTTATAAAAAGATAGCTCAGCTTAGCTATTGAAAACCATCTACACGCCCAAACCTCTACTGATATCGACAACTAATTAGGGCGTGTTGAACATTCACAAAAGCGCACTGCTGATCGCTACTAGTTTATCATGTGTTCTAGTCGTCGTTAAAATTGCAGGTAATGCTTATTGCATTGGCTAGCTGATTTTATTTAAACAGTTGCAACGACTAGGGCGATTTTAGCAACAGCCCTCACGACAACAATAGGGACAGGACTATTTTTTGCCGCTTTATTGATAAAAACTGACGTATAGAATGACTATACTTACCATTTTTATCTGCAAATCGCCTAAAAAATAGTCTCTGTCAGTGCCATGGTTGAATGTTCAACACGCCCTATATTAGCAATAATAAAATAAGACGATTATTGATAATCGCTAGCTCAAAAGAACAAATCAGTCAAAACTGACTCATCAAAACGACTTAATTAAAAACACTTAATCAAAACACTCAGTACATAATATAAGGAACACCCAATGAGTAAACAAGCTATTCACGACCGTATCGACAGCCTACGCCAAGCGCTGGTAAAGCAGGACCTGAGCGCTATTATTGTCCCTTCTGCGGACCCGCATTTATCTGAGTATCTACCGGAGTATTGGCAAGCTCGCCTGTGGCTCTCAGGGTTTACCGGTTCGGTAGGTACGCTAGTGGTCACCGCTGACTTTGCGGGGCTATGGACCGATAGCCGTTATTGGGTGCACGCCGCTGATCAGTTAGCCGATACTGGGATTACTCTAGAGAAGCTTGCGCCTAAGCAGCCCAACCACATTGACTGGTTGAGCGAGCACTTGAGCGAAGGCGATAGCGTAGCGATTGATGGTAATGTGCTCTCCATCGCTGAGCAAGACCGTCTATTAGACGCTTTTGAAGCTCACGACATTACCTTAATTACGGATCGTGATGTGTTGACTGACATTTGGGCAGATCGTCCCGCACTACCAACTGCGAAGCTATATGAGCACGACGAGCAGTTTGTGTCGCAGTCTGCCGCCGATAAGTTGGCTGCTGTACGCTCAGGCATGCAGGAAGTAGGTGCAACCCATCACTTGCTCTCAAGCTTAGATGATATCGCTTGGTTGACCAACCTACGCGGCTCTGATGTCGACTATAACCCCGTGTTTTTATCGCATATGCTAATCAGTGCAAACGAGGCAACATTGTTTGTCGATAAGCAAAAAGTCAGTAGCGGTATTGAAAAAGAGCTCAAAGACAGTGGTATCACGCTTGCTGATTATGACGCGGTGCAACAAGCGCTTAGCGAGCTGACAGTCGATGACTTACTGCTATTAGACCCTAACAAAGTCGCTGTTGGCACGTTATCGCAGATGGTCGATGGCGTTGGTTTTATTGAGCAGATAGCGCCGAGCACTTTACTGAAGTCCGTCAAGTCAGATGCCGACGTGGATCATGTTCGCGAAGCCATGCGTCAAGATGGCGCAGCACTGTGTGAGTTTTTTAGTGCGTTCGAGGAGCGCTTGGCAAGCGGTGAGCGTTTAAGCGAGCTGGATGTCGATAGTATGCTGATCGACGCACGTAGTCAGCAGCCGCATTATGTTTCTCCGAGTTTTCCGACCATTGCTGGCTTCAATGACAACGGCGCTTTGCCGCATTACCGCGCGACGCCAGAGAAGTTCAGCTATCTAGATGTCAATGAGGGCGAGGGCGGCTTACTACTGATTGATTCGGGCGCTCAGTACCAAAACGGTACGACTGACATTACTCGCGTTGTCGGTATTGGCCAAGTCACAGACGAGCATAAGCGCGACTTCACTACGGTACTCAAAGCGCACATTGCACTGGCGCGCGCGCACTTCCCCGACGGTATCGCTTCGCCGCTTATTGATGCGATTTGCCGAGCGCCGCTGTGGCAAGCGCAGATGGACTATGGTCATGGTACTGGCCACGGCGTCGGTTACTTCTTGAACGTCCATGAAGGCCCGCAAGTGATCGCTTATAGTGCCAGCACGCCAAAAGAGCGCGCGATGAAAGTAAATATGATCTCAAGCAATGAGCCGGGACTCTACCGTGAAGGTAAGTGGGGTATCCGTATCGAAAACTTAGTCGTTAATAAAGCTGTGGCGAACCCTAATGAGACAGAATTTGGTGACTTTCTAAATTTTGAAACTGTGACTTATTGTCCTATCGATACTCGTCTTATTGAGAAGTCGCTTTTAGATCAGGTAGAGATTGATTGGTTAAATGACTATCACAGCCAAGTCTATGCTGAGCTAAATACCCGCGTCGAGGGAGCAGCGCTTGAGTGGCTCACTAAGCGTACGCAAGCTATCTAAAAAAGCTGTATTGATGGTCAGCCATTCTAGATTCTGACCTATCAGACATAAAAAAGCGCTCGGCCAGTTCAAGCTTGAGCGCTTTTTTGAGCTTAGTTTTTGGCTTTATTATTATAAGCGGCTTATTGCTTCTCCCTTAACTGACGCGTGACCTCCGCGCGTAGCCAAGACTTTAGCGTTTCGGACAGCTGCATCATCTGTTCGGTTAAATAGTCATCGATATGAACTTCTAACTCATGAATCATTTGTTGCTCAGCTGCGCTAAGTGTCGTATCTTTTAACGATAGATCGATGGAAGACGCCGCATGAGACACTTTATCATCGACTGCATTAATCAGCTGCTCATCGTGAGCACCCGTCTCTTTTTTATCAGCACTGGACTTAGGATCAGTTTCTTTTAAAGTGGCAGTTGCAGCATTGGCTTCGCGGTTATGAGAGGTATGTGCATGAAGAGTATATGAGCTTAGTTTTTCTTCACTGGAGCTTGGCTCTGGATTGTCTTTTTGCTGAATGGTTTGCTGCTGTTGTCGCTGTTCATTTGCTGCGTCGGCTTGCGCTTTTTCTTCTGCCGCTTGTTTTTCAGCCTGCGCTCTGACTCGAGCTAAGCGCTCGGCCTGTATACGTTCTGCCTCTAAGCGCTCTTCTTCTAAACGTTGCTGCTCCGCCTCAGCTCGCAGTGCTGCTTGTTCGTCAGCAAGTGCTTTTGCCGCCGCTTGCTGCTTCTCGTGTGCACCGTATAAGTCATCAAGATGAGCATCGAGATCATGATTACTAAAGACAAACTGCTCAAACGAGGTGTCTGCTCGTAATAGCGCAGTGATGTCTTTTAGTTCTTGTACAATAGCGGCGCGTACTGGCTGAGGAGCTCCTGTCCAATGCTGATAGAATTCATGAGAAAAAGAATAGCTCGACATAATGGCTTCCATAAACTGCTGAAAATTACCCCTTATCATACGCAAGTATAATAAGGGGCTGCAAGAGGACAAACGTAGCAAAACAATTATAAACCTTACGCTAATCAATTTAGCTTATGAAGATAAGGTGTTTGCTCTAAGACCAACGGGCAAAAATAAGCGAGCCATTGGTACCGCCAAAGCCGAAGCTATTGGATACCGCATAGTTAAGCTCAGGCACATCACGCGATTGATTTGCCACATAGTCTAGATTGCAGTTGTCTTCGACATTATCTAGATTGATCGTTGGCGGAACCTCTTGATGATGCAAGCTAAGCACCGTAAATATCGCTTCGATACCGCCTGCCGCGCCTAGCAGATGCCCAGTCATAGACTTAGTCGAGCTGACAAGGATGCTGTCTTTTACTGCTGAAAATACCGACTCAATCGCCAAAGATTCAGCGACATCACCTGCCGGCGTACTCGTGCCATGGGCGTTGACATAACCGACTTTGGCGGCATCAATGCCTGCGTCATTGAGCGCGTTTTGCATCGCGCGTGCCGCTCCGCGACCATCTTCTGGCGGTGCGGTAATGTGACTGGCGTCATCACTCATCCCAAAGCCGACTAGCTCTGCAAGGATAGTTGCGCCGCGCGCTTTAGCATGAGCTAGACTCTCTAATACTATGACACCTGAGCCATCCCCTAAGACAAAACCATCGCGATCTTTGTCGAAAGGTCGTGAAGCACGGGTTGGCTCCTCATTACGCGTAGAGAGCGCATGCATAGCGCCAAACCCTGAGATACCTAGCGGGCTTGAGCCTTTTTCACTACCGCCTGCGAGCATGATATCAGCATCACCATGAGCGATCAGACGCGCCGCTAAGCCGATAGCATGCGTCGCGGTGGTACAAGCGGTGGCAGTCGCTAGATTAGGGCCTTGTAAGTTGTGCTTAATAGCCACTAAGCCTGCCGCCATATTGACGATAGAACCTGGAATAATAAAAGGCGAGACTTTTTTAGCGCCTTTATCACGTAACGTGTCACGGCTATTTTCAATAGTTTGAATACCGCCAATTCCTGAACCTAGAATAATACCAAAACGCTCTGGATCGACATGCGCTACAGGGCTGTCATCAGCACTGACTTCATCTATAAACCCCGCGTCTTTTAGTGCCATACTCGAGGCCGCTATACCGTAATGAATAAACTCATCATAGCGCCGCGCGTCTTTGGCATTCATAAATTGCTTAGCATCGAAGTCTTTGACGGTGCCGGCGATTTGTGTACGATAGTCGCTAGCATCGAAGTGCTCAATAGGAGTGATACCGCTTTCGCCGGCCAGCAGGCGCGTCCATGTACTTTCAACGTCCAAGCCTAGCGGGGTAATAGCGCCCATGCCAGTGACTACCACACGCATCTCATCGGAGCGCTCATAATGCGGCTGCTTTTGACGCGATTTTTGCTGCTGTTTGCTCATAGCTATATCCTATCCTGACTATACAAAAATGATATTATTTTAGCAGTCATTATAATATACATTAGTGTACGTTTGTAAACTCATGATGACTGCTAATGACAGTTTAAGCAAAACAAACTTGACCGAGTACCACGCCTTCACGCGCGCCTGTGACTGCCGGCAGATTACCAGTTTCGCCCATCAAGGTCTGCCGCGCCAGCCAAGCAAAAGCGACTGACTCTACCCAAGTCGGCTGCAGTCCTAATTCAGTGGTAGTAGTCACCGCCCAGTGCGGAAGATGCGCTTGCAGACGCGTCATTAAATAGCGGTTGAGCGCGCCGCCTCCGCATACATAAACGCTGCTTTGTTTTTGATTACTAATAAACTGATTGATCTGATCGCAAGCACTGATAGCGGTTAGTTCAGTCAAAGTGGCTTGTACATCAGCCGCTGAATAGCTGACATTGGCATTGGCTTGTTCAAAAGCCTGTAGCTCACCCTGTAGCCATGCCAAATTAAAGTCTTCACGACCAGTACTCTTGGGGTGAGGCTGAGCAAAAAATGCATGGGTCAACAGCTGGTGTAATAGTGGCTCAATGATGGTGCCAGATTGTGCCCAAGCGCCTTTGGCATCATAGTCATTATCTGTATGCAACGCCGTCCATGCATCTAACAATAGATTAGCAGGTCCAGTATCATAGCCAATGACATTATCTGCGTTATCTGTGTTGCTGTCTTCATCATTATTAGCCAACGCTGGCAAGACGGTTATATTAGCAATACCGCCCAAATTTAGGAGCACGCGTGTGCTATCAGGTGTAGCAAATAAGGCCTGATGAAACGCAGGTACTAAAGGCGCACCTTGACCACCAACTGCCATGTCACGACGACGAAAATCACTGACCACGCTGATGCCTGTACGCTCAGCGATGATATTGGCATCGACCAGTTGCAAACTAAAGCCCATTTGCGGGCGATGACGGACGGTTTGTCCATGACAGCCAATCGCCAGTACTGATTCGGGGTCGGTATTTGATTGCTGCAATAAGGTATTGACTACTTCGCTTGCGAACTCCGCATACGCGCGGCTTGCCCAGCCAAACCAATCCAATTCACTGTTTGGTTCACCGGCCTCCGGTACGAATTGATTCACACCATTCGGCTGACATAACCCCAGTAGCACTTCACGCAGTCTTGGTGGAAACTCTTGACTATATGTCGCGAGAAGTTGCATTGCTGGTTGGCTATTCTCTTCATCAATGGTGTTTTCTTTGTTGGTATTTTCTTTATCAGCCATGTCGTTATTGAACTGACAAAGAACCGCATCCATCCCATCCAAACTAGTGCCTGACATCATGCCGATATATAAGCCATCATCAAAGCTTTCAAACACCGTTTGCTCAAGAGCGTCGGTCAGGGTGGCGTAGTTCGAGTTATCATGGATTAAGTCGTCGATATCGTCTGAACTATCATCCAAACCATTATTCATAAGCAAGTCGGCAAGGGCGTTATGGTCAGTATCAGTAGTTGATGCAAGGTTGGTCATGGCAATTTACCTTAAAAAACGCTAGTATATCCGTCAAATTCTAGCATTTTTTCTAACCTTTTGAGCTTCTAAACGTCATAAGATATAGAGCCGGTAACTATCACTTATAAAAACCCTAACGACAGCAATATATAGAGAGTACCATGACCGATAAAACCTACACCCTAGAAGAACAACTGGCCCTCATTCAGCGCGGTACGCAAGAGATACTCTCCGAAGACGATTTGGTGGCTAAGCTAAAACTCAATCGCCCGCTACGTATCAAGGCAGGCTTTGATCCTACTGCGCCCGACC
>Ga0114901_1000370_pt1 | contig 31922 bp, 22 predicted proteins | sample MalvireepMed_s16_FD_89686 | JGI IMG/M metagenome (GOLD analysis project Ga0114901, IMG submission 89686) | Marine viral communities from the Global Malaspina Expedition - Malaspina viral metaG DeepMed_s16 | ecosystem: Environmental > Aquatic > Marine > Oceanic | place: Mediterranean Sea... | reverse complement strand
TTATAAGGGCGGTAAAGCGCGGGTGCGTAAAGGTCAAGCCATCAGATGGCTCGATAAAAATGGTAATACTATTTCAGACCCCAGTCCTGTCAGTGCTAAAAATAATGCTAACGACACAAATAACGATACTGCGGCTGTTAACCGCGCATCATTTACTACTTTGCAAGCCGATCAGCGCGATGGTAAATGGGGCTTTGTCGATGATCGTAATATTACTATGATTACCTATTCGTTTGATGCCGTGCGTCCTTTTTCTGAAGGTCTAGCAGGCGTGCGTATCGACGGTAAATGGGGTTTTGTCAATTTAGGCGGGGAGCTGGTGATTCCTTTTCGTTTTGAGGAGGAGGGCGTAGCGAGCAGTGGCAGCTATCGAGAAGCGCCTTCTTTTGTCTTTAAGCAAGGAAAAGCTTGGATTGGTAGTCTACAAAATGGCGATAAGATGTGTATTGATAAAGCAGGCACCAATGTTGGCTGTGATTGATGAATAGTCCCCAAAGTAGAAATGAGCAAGATTAAATGAATAAAGCGGCGCATTATTAGATAATACGCCGCTTTTTTTGTTAAAAAACTAGGCCGTTAGCAATATGAGTTACCCTAAAAGATGATTACGAATCAGATCAACCATATAAGGCTGATAGTAAGCTGGAATGTCATGACCCATACCATCGATGAGATAAAACTTAGCATTAGGGATAGTCTTAGCCACTACTTTGCCTTGCGATGCAGGCAAGAGCCCATCGGCGCTACCATGCATAACGATAGTCGGCGCTTTTACTTTTTTACTAAATCGCGCAATGGAGCCAGACGCCAAAATAGCATTGAGCTGCTGCAGCGTGCCTAGCGGGTGAAAGCTACGCTGATAGCGCAGCTCTGCCACTTCACGTACTGCCCGAATATCTATATGCCCAGGCGTACCAACCGTCTTAATAAACCAAACACTATGACGGACGATATCGCGCTCAGAGTGACTCTCAGGACGATTGATTAAGGTATATAATTGTTTGGGTTTCGGTGGCCGCAAAAAGGCGCGATTGTTTGTAGTAAACATCAAAGCCATACGATCAACTAAGCTTGGATAACGCGCGGCGACAATTTGGGCAATCATACCGCCCATAGAAGCGCCTATCAGGTGCGTACGCCCAAGGTTTAAAACCTTAATCAAACGCACAGTATCTTCTGCCATATCGGTAAGCTTATAAGCGACTTGCTCGCTTTTATTGGACAAACCCGCCTGCAGACGAAACATCATCTTTAGCTGATTGACGCGTGGTAACCCATCAATCTGCACTTTCGAGGACAGCCCAATATCCCGATTATCAAAACGTATCACAAAGAAGCCGGCGTCAATGAGCCTTTTTATAAAGCTATTGGGCCAAAAGATCATTTGTGAGCCTAAGCCCATGATCATTAGCAGTGGCGGATTATCAGGGTTGCCGCCAGCTTCGACGCAAAGCTCGATACCATCGCCAATATCTATCATTGTTTGATACAGATCTTTACTCAGATCTGAGGGTGTCCAATGATGCTCACCGAATTTCTGCCAGTCTGAAGTCGGATACTGCACTTGTTTTTTAGTAGCAGCAGTATTCACCGCGTCATGATTAGTAGTGTCGTCACTAGCCATGCTGTGACTAGCGTTGACACGATGTTCGTTAATACTACTATCAACGCTGCTATCTGTATCAGAAGAGTTTGAATTCGTCATAACGTGTCCTATTTAGAGGGTCCAAGTTACCTAGTTATCAAGGTACTAGCTCTAAAACTCTGCCATCTCAAAATCAAGCTTGCCCACACCGCATTCAGGGCAGATCCAGTCATCAGGAACATCTTCCCAGCGAGTACCAGGGGCAATACCTTCTTCAGGACAGCCCAGCTCTTCATCATAGATCCAGCCACAGACGATACATTCATAACGTTTCATACATAATCCTATCTATCATTGCTCATTTATCATTAGGGTTTTAAGACGATCTAAGCGCGCGTAGTGTAGCATATATCGCCGCTTAGCTCATTTAAGTTTACACTTGTATATTGAGATAAGTATGCCTTTATTAAAGCCCTATCGCTATATTCAATAGTGAAGCTGCCGTCATTTTTAGCTGTCATCACTGTTAGTACAGCAATTATGCTACTATAACGAGCGATTATGATGACCGCTAAATTTTGGTTATAATCGCTATATTTTTTTCCTATAAGGACTTTTATGAGCGCTACAAAAGCGACATCATCCGCTAAGACTGCTACTAACGACACTACTGTCATCAATAAAGAGCATCCGCTTTGGCAAATTATTCGTACTGTACCCAACTTTCCTAAGCCAGGTATAGACTTTTATGATATTACCCCTCTACTGCGCAGTCATATTGATGAGGTAATTGATGCACTGTTAGCGGCATTGCCAGAGGGTCTCATGGATGAGGTGGACTGCTTAGGAGCAGTTGAGGCGCGCGGTTTTGTCTTTGCAAGCTTACTAGCAGGCCGCTTAGGTAAAGGCATGATACTACTTCGTAAACCCGGCAAGCTGCCACCACCAGTTGCTAATAAGGCTTATGCGCTAGAGTACGGTAAAGATACGCTTGAGATGCAAAGTAACTTGCCCCCTGAGCGTTTACTCTTGGTTGATGATATTTTGGCCACTGGTGGCACTTTGCGCACCGCCTATGAGCTGTGCAAAGCCGCGGATCATAATGTGGTAGGGGCGCTGGTGTTATTAGACTTAGTCGACTTGCATGGCGAGTTCCCAGTGCCGGTTTATACGGTCTTAAAAGCCTAAGTAGACTTTCAAAGCAAGTATTGATATTGCAAAACAAGTATTTAGATAAAAAAGCGCTCAAAATAGAGCGCTTTTCGGGTGATTCAGTTTGTTTGGATTATCTACTTGAACTAACGCATAGCTGCTAATGCTTGTGCCAACTCTTCACGAGCGCTAATAAAGCCATCAATACCTTTTGGTAATAGATCTTGGGTCACTTTATCGTTTTGATAGGCGGCGCTGAACTCTTCATGGGTTAAACTGACTTTACTCATAGCATCTAGATCCGTCGACATCGTAGGCGAGAGCTGGCGGGTGACCTCGACATCCATGTTGGCAAGCTCATCTATTAAGTTTGGCGCGATAGTTAACAAATCACAGCCCGCCAAGGCTAATATTTGCTCTACCGAGCGGAAACTTGCGCCCATTACCTGCGTTTGATAACCGTGTTGTTTGTAGTACTGATAAATAAGCTTGACCGATTGCACGCCCATATCATCGGCGACAGGGACGTTTTGGCGATTTTGTTGGCGTTTTTGCCAGTCTAAGATACGTCCAACGAATGGCGATATCAGCGTGACACCAGCATCAGCACATGCAATTGCTTGATGCTGACCAAATAGCAAGGTGAGATTACAGTGTATGTTCTGAGTTTCAAGATAGCGGGCTGCTTCAATACCTTGCCAAGTTGCTGCCATCTTGATGAGTACTCGATCTGAATCAACTCCTGCCTTTTGATAAGCCTCTATATACTCCAAAGCCTTATCGATAGTGGCCTGAGTATCATAAGACAAGCGTGCGTCTACCTCAGTCGATACCCGGCCTTCGATAAGCTCTAAAATACTACAGCCGATTTGGATCGTTAAGGCATCGATAACGGCATCGACATCACCTTGCTGACGACTCATCGTTTCTGCTAGCATCGATTGATTATCAGGGTGAATCAGCGCTTTGGTGATGAGGCTTGGATTGGTGGTCGCATCGATAGGCTTGAGACGCTCAATAGCGGCTAGATCGCCAGTGTCAGCGACAATAGTAGTCATAGTGCGAAGCTGTTGTAATGCGCTCATTAAATATCCTTGTCATTATAATAAGGGTTAAACCTTGGGGTTACTCGTAGATTGTCTTTAAGACTCTAACACAGATTTGCTTGTGGGGTTACTGCGAGTCATAGCGATTGCGAGTATTTCTTATGATAAGGCGCATACCACAAAAAGCTATGCCCTCATTTACTTTATTTCAGCTATTGATAGCTATTTTGCATGGGCACTGTCAGCAGTTTTTGCTATAGTAGGGGCGATCCATCGTTTACCTGCCTTATTGGCCGATTCTTTTATGAGTAAAGCGGATAATAGAGCCGATAGGTTATCAATGATAATCGAATATTAATAATAACCAAACATCAATAATAAAAAGTGAATGACTAAATTTAGAATCAAGCGATAATTACTAGATTTAGACGTTAGCTTTCTTCAATATAGCAAACGTTAACCGTGTCAAAAAGGATATAGGATATGAGTAAGTCGCCGGCAGAGCAAAAACCAGACAATATGACGTCAGTAAGTACTGATGTCAGCGGCGCTGCAACCGATCAACAGCTTTTGAATCAGCTGCGTCAAGACATAGACGCAGTGGATAATGAGATTCATAAGCTGATTAATAATCGAGCAAAATTAGCCCAAAAAGTAGCGGTGGCTAAAAAAGAGCATCTAGCGGAGCAAAAGTCCGATAGCCATCCTATCTTTTATCGTCCTGAGCGTGAAGCGCAAGTACTAAAAGCGGTGATGGCGCGTAACGAGGGGCCTATCTCTGATGAAAAAATGGCGCGTCTGTTTCGTGAGATTATGTCGGTTTGTCTAGATTTAGAAGCGCCGCAGCGTATTGCCTTTTTGGGACCGCTTGGCACTTTCACTCATGCGGCTGCATTAAAACACTTTGGCAAAGCGGCGGACACTATGCCGCTGACTACGATTACCGATGTGTTTCGTGAAGTCGAAGCGGGTACAGCGATGTATGGCGTCGTACCTGTCGAAAACTCCTCTGAAGGGGTGGTGAATCATACTTTAGACGGATTCTTATCCTCATCGCTGAAGATCATCGGCGAGGTTGAGCTGCCGATTCATCAAAACTTCTTGGTCGCTGAGCATACTAAGATCGACAGTATCAGCCGTATCTATTCGCATCAACAGTCTCTCGCGCAGTGTCGTCATTGGCTCGACGTCAACTATCCTAGTGTCGAGCGTGTGGCCGTCTCAAGTAATGGCGAAGCCGCTCGCCGCCTAAAGAACGAATGGCATTCAGCCGCTATTGCCGGAGATGTGGCAGTCGCTGAATATGATCTGCATAAGCTGTACTCGAATATCGAAGACAACCCGAGCAATACCACGCGCTTCTTAGTCATCGGCCACGAAGCTATCGCGCCATCAGGCCAAGACAAGACCTCTATTGTGGTCTCCGCTCATGACAAAGCCGGTGCCTTGATCGAAATACTTAAGCCGATGTCCTATCATGGTGTGTCGATGACCAGCATTGAAACCCGTCCTGAGCGCCCGAACAAGTGGGCGTATGTGTTCTTTATCGATATGGAAGGCCATATTGATAGTCCTAACGTCAGCGCCGCTATCGCTGATATACGTCCATTGGTCAAAGACGTGCGCATCTTGGGCTCTTATCCAAAAGCGGTGCTTTAAGATATAGAGTGTGGTCATTCGTAACAAGATATCTATTTGAGTCAGCGTAAAAAAGGACAAAGCCATGCCATCTGCCCAAAACTTGCAAGCTAAGACGCTTCAGCCACTAACGCCAGCCTACAAGAGTATAATGGAGCTAGCACCTTATCAAACGGGTAAGCCGGTAGAAGAGCTGACGCGTGAATATGGCGTCTCAGATGTGGTCAAGCTGGCAAGTAATGAGAACCCTATGGGCTGCTCACCAAAGGTGACTTTAGCGATAACGGAGCAGTTAAGTCAGTTGGCGCGTTATCCGGATGGTAATGGCTATTATCTCAAGCAAGTGCTGTCAGACTTTACCGATATGAGTATCGATAGCATCACTTTAGGCAATGGCTCTAACGACTTGCTCGATATCTTAGCGCGAAGCTTCGTCGGTGCTGATGATGCGATCGTCTATAGTCAGTACGGGTTTGTGGTGTATTCGATGCTAGCGAAGATGCAGGGCGCGACTGGTATTGAGGTACCAGCGAAGCGTTTTGGTCATGATCTAAAAGCGATGCGTCAAGCTGTCCTAGATAATGCCAATACCAAGATCGTATTCATCGCCAATCCCAATAACCCAACGGGCACTTTATTAGACAGCGAGGCGCTACGCGAGTTTGTCGCCAGCATGCCAGCTTCAGTATTAGTGGTACTAGACGAAGCCTATATCGAGTATAGTCCTGAGAGTAATAATCGGGCGCTATTAGACGAGTTTGATAATGTGGTGATAGTACGTACTTTCTCCAAAGCTTATGGCTTAGCCGGCTTACGTGTCGGCTATGCGCTCAGCTCGCCGCTAGTGGCGGATTTGCTCAACCGTATTCGCCAGCCATTTAATGTTAGCCGTATCGCTCTTGCGGCAGCAGCAGCGGCACTAACGGATCAAAGCTTTATTAGCGAAGTGCGAAAAATCAACGCCGGACAAATGCGCTGGCTTGAGAAGCAGTTCGATGCGCTAGGGCTTGAATTTATCAAATCATATGCCAATTTTATTATGCTAAAAATAGAAGGTGCGGCTGATATTAACCAAGCGTTATTAGAGCAAGGGGTGATTGTACGGCCTTTAAAAGGCTATGGTCTAGAGGATTGGTTACGAATTACCGTAGGCTTAGCAGAAGATAATACACGCTTGATTGATACTTTAAAATCTATCTTAAATGCAGAGTGACTCCTTTTAATAGTCACTCATTTATATCTATTAGTTATTCCATCTAGTCGGTATTAAACTAGGCCGGGTTGAAGATTTGATATGCTTTATGATGACTGCTCAATACGCCTTAGCCGAGACACTAGATCAATTTGTAAGATACATATAATAAGATACATATAATAAGATACCTATAATAAGAGATCCATGAGCTATCTAAAATCCACAAACCATCTCACTACAGAGCCGTTATTTGAGCAAGTCTGTATCATAGGTCTAGGGCTGATTGGGGCTAGTCTTGCGCAAGCGATTAAAGATAATAGCCTAAGCAAACGCCTAGTCGCTGTCGATAAGCATCAGCCGAGCATCAGCGCCGCTCTTGATCAGGGTTTGCTCGATGCTGGCGGTAGCTCTCTAGCCCAAGTCGTGAGTGGCTCTGATTTGATCGTTATCGCCATCCCAGTGCAAGCGGTATCAGCGGCATTCACTGAGATTAAAGCGGCAATGCAGAGCGGTATACTTGCCTATGACTGCGTGATCAGCGATGTTTGTAGCACCAAAGCCAATGTCATCGCCGCTGCTAACGATGTTTTTGCGACTTCACGAAAGGGCTTACCTACTGGATTGGTACCTGCGCATCCGATTGCCGGCGCTGAGAACTCAGGCTATCATGCCCGCCGCAGCGATTTATTTATTAACCATAGCGTCATTATTTGTCCATTAGCGAGCACCGATGAGTCAGCTATCACTAAGTTGCGGCAGTTATGGGAGTCGGTCGGGGCAAGTGTGATGTCGATGGACGCTCAGCATCATGATGCGGTGCTGGCGCATACCAGTCATTTACCGCATTTATTGGCTTATAATCTAGTCGATCAGCTGGCCAGCCACGATGACAATTTAAATATGTTTCGCTATGCCGCTGGCGGTTTTCGCGACTTTACTCGTATCGCGGCGAGTGACCCTAAGATGTGGCATGATATCTTCTTTGCCAATCAAAATGCGATAATCGATGCACTCGATGAATACAGCGATTATCTACAAAATATACGTAAGCTTATTATTGATAAAGATTCAACTGCCCTGATGGGCCTTTTGGGCCGCGCGCAAGCCGCACGGCGACATTTTGGTCATATGCTAACCAGCACCCCTTATACGGATACCTCTGCTATGTCAGCTTCTTATATTATTTCTCCCAATACCAGTAATGCCGTCAATGGTACGATCACCATTCCAGGTGACAAGTCGATATCGCACCGTAGTATCATGTTCGGTAGTATCGCCGAGGGCGTCACGCGCGTGACTGGGTTTTTGGAAGGGGAAGATGCGTTAGCGACGCTACAAGCATTCAGAGATATGGGCGTGACTATCGAAGGGCCAGACAACGGTAAGCTCACTATTCATGGCGTGGGGATGAATGGGCTAAAGCCGAGCAAGACACCTATCTATATGGGCAACTCTGGCACCAGTATGCGCCTGCTGGCTGGTATCTTAGCCGCGCAAGAATTCGATAGCGTATTGACCGGTGATACGAGCCTCAATAAACGCCCAATGGAGCGTATAGCCTCGCCACTACGGCAGATGGGCGCTATCATCCAAAGCACGGGCACTAGCGGTACCTCACCGCTTAGTATTACCGGCCGCGACAAAGCGGGTAAGCCAATGCAAGGTATTGAGTATCAGATGCCAGTGGCTTCTGCGCAAATCAAGTCTTGCTTGTTATTAGCTGGTCTGTGGAGTGAGGGTACAACGACAGTGACGCAGCCGGAAGTCAGCCGTGACCATACTGAGCGTATGCTATCGGCTTTTGGTTATGACGTAAACGTCGATGGCAATCGTATCAGCGTGGAGGGCGGCGGTAAGTTAACCGGTGGCGATATCGCCGTGCCAGCCGACATCTCTTCAGCGGCATTTTTTATGGTGGCGGCAGCGATCAGTCAAGGTAGCGAGCTGACTTTGAGTCAAGTGGGTATCAACCCAACGCGCACTGGCGTTATCGATATCCTAAAGCTGATGAATGTAGATATCAGTCTAAGCAATGAAACTCATGTTGGCGGCGAGCCCGTCGCTGATATTACTATTCGCTCCTCAAACCTACAAGGCATTGAGATACCTGAGCACTTAGTGCCACTGGCAATCGATGAGTTCCCAGTATTATTTGTCGCTGCCAGCTGTGCAAAGGGTCGTACCGTATTAACAGGTGCTAAAGAGCTAAGAGTAAAAGAGTCTGATCGTATCGCGGTCATGGCCGATGGCTTACAAACCTTAGGGATTGACTGCACCGTAACTGAAGATGGGCTAATCATTGAGGGCAAGGGCACACAAGGTCAAAGCGATGAGATGGATAACCAGCAGCCTGTCTTTGGCGGTGGTCATATCACCTCGCATCACGATCACCGTATCGCGATGAGCTTTGCGGTTGCTAGCCTGCGTGCCTCCAAGCAGATCATTATCGAAGGCGTGGAGACGGTGAATACCAGCTTCCCAGGTTTTGCAGAGCTCGCCAATCAAGTAGGGATGTCTATTGAGGTAGATAAAGGCGCTGAAACTGATAACGCCTAAAGCTTGCTATATTTTATTATTGATCAGTTAAAGTGCGATTAAAAAAAGCTTAATGATATAAGTAATTGGTAAGTAGCAATGTGTTGATGTCCTTATGACGTTGACGCATTGCTTTTCTATTTAAGTCATAAGCGCTCAGTAATAAAATCTAAATAATAAAACCAAAATAACAAAGTCCAAATAATAAAACTCTTTATCTCACAAACGCATCTTTCTCCTTTTACTGACCTGCCTATAAACAAATGCAGGAGATATAAAAGAGCATAAAATGCGCTTTGCCTAAATAAGTTGTCTGATGTATGACTACCCAAAATGTGCTAAAAAAACCAGTAGCCGTAGTGCAAACCACAAGACGCGGCATTATTACGGCGCTGATAGCGTTCTCGATTTGGGGCACGTTTCCGCTGTACTTTAAGCAACTAAGCGCATATGACGCGACCGAGATCATCGGTCATCGTATTATTTGGACATTTTTATGCTTATTAGTGGTTTTAGTCGTAACCAAACGTTGGCAATGGATTAACACCCTTAAAAAAAACCCAAAATGGTTAGCGCTAACTTTTTTATCTGGTTTGATTATCGCAACTAATTGGCTCACTTACGTCTGGGCGGTGAATCACGATCAGATACTAGAAGCCAGTTTAGGGTATTTTATCGGGCCTTTGGTCGGCGTGGCGCTATCGATGATCTTATTTAAAGAGCGTATGCGGCCGTTGCAGTGGGTAGCGATTGGCTTTGCTTTGGTGTCGGTGCTCATTCAAGTCGTTATGCTAGGGAGCCTGCCTTGGATATCATTGATATTGGCTTTTAGTTTTAGCACTTATGGCACTATTCAGCGGCAAACCCCGCTAACTGCCGTTGGTGCAATGTTTATCGAAACCGCGATGCTCGTACCGATATGCGTATGGTGGTTTTGGCAGGCGGATGTCGTCAGTAGTCAGATCAGCTTTTGGTTCACCTCCAATATCTGGCTATTGATGCTGGCAGGGCCGATTACCTTGATACCCTTACTGCTGTTTAATAAGTCCACTAAGCTCGTCGCTTATAGTATTCTAAGCTTTATGAATTACTTGACGCCGACCTTTATCTTTTTCTTAGCGGTGTTTTACTATAAAGAACCGTTTGATCTGCATCGCTTAACCGTATTTGGCTTGATATGGTTCGGCTTATTATTATTTAGCATCGATTTATGGCGACATCGTCCAAGTAAAATGCTAAAAGCCAAACACTAACCCTATAAAATTTGTAATCTTAATGCATTCATATGACTATTAGCAGAGAACTTTAAGGATAAGCACATGTTACCTAACGAAGCAGATGTCGTATTTGTCAAAGGCTTGAGCGTTGAGGCAGTCATTGGCGTCTTCGACTGGGAGCGCGCAATCACACAGCCGATCATGATAGATATTACGCTTGAAACCGATATCAGTAAAGCAGCGCTATCAGATGACGTCAAAGATGCTTTGAGCTATAAAGACGTCTGTGATGATGTGGCAGAATGGTGCAAAGAGCTCAAAGCCAAACTGCTTGAACATCTAGCCGAACAACTTGCCGAGAAACTATTAGCCAAATATAACTGCCAAAAATTGACCCTAAGCGTCGCTAAGCCGACAGCTATTAAAGAAGCAAACGCAGTAGGGGTACAAATCACGCGTTTTGCAAAAAATGGCAACGTGTAAACAATGAGCAATAATAATTTAGTGGGTTTGCCGCTAGAGCGTTTACCAAAGATGAGTTTTGGTAAACTGCAAGCACTGCCAGTGAGTGCAGTATGGTTAGCTTTAGGCAGTAACTATCAAGCGAATCATCACTTGGCGAATGTTCGGACAACTCTAGCTAAGCTTGGCGAAATTGAGCTATCTTGTGCAATTAAAAATCCTGATATTACCGCTAGCAAAGAGCAGCCAAAACCTGATTATATCAATCAAGGCGTTTATTTAGCTTTGAACACAGATATGACTTTAGGGCAGCTACAGACGTTTTGTAAAAACTTAGAAGACGAGTGTGGTAGGGCGCGTGCACAGAAGTCACAAGGCTCCGGTCAGCAAGTAGCAGTTACCAAAGTGAGTATGGATATCGATATTTTGATGGTTAAGCTAGAAGATCAACAAAATAGCCTAAGCAGTAGTAAGGATAAATGGATTATTATAGCGGAGCGCTTTCCTTTTGCAGACCATGAGATGACTGGGATAAAAGCGCTCAAAAAAAAGCTAGAGTTTTTAACACAACCGAATTCATCATTTTAAAGGTTTAAATACAGGTAATGTTCTATAAAGGAGTCATTCTTTATGCACGATATAAAATGCAATATTATTTCAAGAGTGAATAAAAGTGAGAAGTGGTCTAGACATCACGCCTCACTTTGCTAATTATATCGATGACTATTTCTCAGTTGTATCCGCTTTATCCAGATCACTTTGGCCAATGACATCGATATCTTCTAAACACAGCTTATCGTACTGTTTTTGACAAAACTCAGGATCGAGCTTGCACATAGCTTGCTGCATCTGGTCTAAGCGCGTTTCAGACTGCTGAATATGCTCAAGCATTTTGGCAAAAGCTTCAGCAACAGGGTCTTGTGAATAAGGATCGATACCATAAGCTTGGAAAGTTGTATCACGTGCTGATGTTGTAGAAGGCTTATCGTCTCCGGCTTGTTCGGTTTTCTTAGGCTCGTCCTTATCAGTGATAGTGCCTTTGGCCGCTTTTTCTTGTTGCTTAGAGTCATTGATTTTTGCAACGATAGGGTTGCCTTTTTCATCGTGGTACTCAGAGATCATACGCGCGGCACTACCGACCATAGTGGCGTTAGCAGGTACCGGCTTGACCACTACCGCATTCGAACCAATTTTGGCATTTTTGCCGACCGCGAATGGGCCTAGAACTTTTGCGCCCGCACCAACGGTGACGCCATCTTCTAGCGTAGGATGACGTTTACCATTATTTTGTGAGACCCCGCCTAAAGTGACACCGTGATATAAGGTGACGTCATCGCCAATCTCAGCGGTCTCGCCAATCACCACGCCGACGCCATGATCGATAAAAAAACGTTTCCCAATCCGCGCGGCAGGATGTATCTCAATACCGGTCACGATACGTGAGCCGTAAGAGATCACGCGCGCAGCGAGCTTTTGCTCATGATTCCATAAGTAGTGGGCACCGCGGTGTAGTATCAAGGCATGAATACCGGGATAAGTCAGAATAACTTCTAAGCTATTGCGGGCGGCAGGGTCACGCTTAAAGACCGCATCAATATCTTCTTTAAGATCTTTTTTGAACGTCTTGAGCGATTTAAGTAGGGTAGATGGCGATGGCATAACGCGTCCTATCATATTCTTTGATGACATACTGAATGAAACTGCTTGTTTATCATTTTAGTTATAGCAGCTTTGCCTTACAAAATATAGCTATAAGCCATAAATAATAACAGTTTCATAGATAATGTAGATTTATTTACTAAAAGCAGAATGTATAGTGTCGTTATGCTGACAGGCGCACAACCTAGCCATACAGCTCATCGTAACGTTCTGCTTAGTTTTATTTTAAATGGCGACTGCTTAAGTATTACTAGTAATATATTTAAGAATCTCGACGATTTGTTCAGGGGTTTGCGCCCATGCCATAGCGGCCGCGTCGACTTCTTTTAACGGATGAATAATATCGTCATTATGTAGAGTGATGTAGGGCTTATCTAAGGCGGCGCAGAAGCCGGCATCAAAGGCTGCGTTCCACTGCTTGTATTTATCACCAAAACGAATAATGGCAATATCACAGTTCTGGATTAAGGTCTTAGTGCGGATGGAGTTGACCTTAGATGACTGATGATCGCGCCAAAACTGTTTGTCGTTCTCACCCAATAGATCACCCGCAGCATCGCTAGCGTCGTGGTCAGTCACGGCTGAGGTGAACTTAATATTAAGGCCATGATTTTTTGCGCCTTGCATGATTTGCTCGCGCCAGTCTGTGTGGATCTCGCCTGATAAGTATACTGTCCAATTCATAATGAACTCCTTTTAGTTTTTAGTGCACGGCGCTTTAAGATATAACAGCGTTAGGTATTTATGAGTTTAGCGATCCTTGGATAGTTTAGCTATTAAAGCACTTAGCAGCTGATACTCCTTTTGATCAAGCTGAAGACGTGAGCCTAGCCGTGATAAGCGTGCTGGCAGGGATCTTAGGTGCTCGCTATTAGCAAGATTGAGCGCTACCATCAGCTCAGTGCTGCGCTGCGTGAGATTTTGCAGTTGTTGCTGAGTAATAGCGGGCTCATCCCATTGCTGACGGATATAAGTATTGACTAGAGGTGAAGTGGCTTGGTCCTCGTCATGACTACTAGTGGTTGTTTTGCTCTCATCAATGAGCTCAGGATTCGCACCCGCTTTATGAGTTTGCGCATACGCGAAAATAAAGCTTGCGATGACTTGCACGGCTGAGGCGACATTGAGCACTGGATAATCAGGGTTGGCGTCGATTTGGATATGATAGTCGGCAAAGGCCAGCTCTTCATTGGTGAGGCCTCGATCTTCACGGCCAAAGAGGATAGCAATCTTAGGGCGGCTCGCTGCTGAGAGTTCGGACTGATCGCTAATATCAGCCTGCATATCTATAAAGTCCAACATAATCTTAGCGGCTTGCGTCGGAGTCACCACGGGGCGCGGCAGATGACGACTACGACTACTGGCGGCGAACACTAGCTGACAATCACCAATTGCTTCTTCTAGAGTCGGTGCGATTTTAGCAGCTGCTAATATCTCATTACCACCCGCTGCGTGCGAGACACTAGTTTCATCTATCGGCAGCTTAGGGTCGACGACCGTCAGATGAGACAAACCCATAGTATGCATAGCTCGCGCTGCTGAACCGATATTGGCAGGTAGGGTGGTATTGACCATCACAACTTGCAGGCAGGATAAATAATCGCTAACTTTTAGGGCGCTGGGTGCAGAAGAGGTAGATGTCATATCTATAACCCTAAACGTTGGTTGATCTCTTGTTCGACGTCCAAAAGTGCAGCTGACAGGCGCGTAATTAGCTCACTTTGGTGGCTTATCTGCTGCCTACGACAAGCGCTCTCTAGCTGCTCGCTGAGCGCTACTAATTGCGTAGCGCCTAAAGTAGCACTAGCCCCCTTTAAGGCGTGAGCAAATTCAAAGCCATTGGCATTATCGTTATTGGTTTGCGCCGCTTGCATCAGTACAATTCGCTGTTTATTATCGTCGATAAAGGTCTGTACTAAATCGGCAAAGTCTTCTTCTAGTAAGTCGCGCATCTCTTCGAACTGGGCATCATCAATGATGGCGTGAGCGCCATCGTGGTAGCTATCGCCAATCGTGTTAATGTTTTTGTACTCAGCATCCATCATGATAAAAAGGTCCAATAAGGGTAAGAAAAAGTGAACTAAGTTAAGTTTACTAACGACTTATACTGCCATCAGTGGTACAGGTTTTAGTTGTAATGAAAATGTAGGTTGTCATCACTGATCATTGTTTTCAACTGTTGTAGATTATCATCATTAGGATAGACGCGCCAATGCTCTGATAAGCCGACATTGGCGATGCCATAATCGGCGTAGACGCTGAGGCCAAGCGGCGTACAGTTGTCATTTATGACGCCATCATTAGAAGTAAAATTATCTTCAGCAGTATTAGCAGCATTTGTATCTAAGGCCATAAGGTCATTGCCGTCCTCGTCATATAAGCTTGCACCCATAGCGCTATCGTAATAGTCTTGAGCGCCGCCCTCTAGCTCATCATCCTCGCCATAGTGGGATAGTCTTGGCGCTGGAATGATGTCAGCTTGTGCTGATTTTAATAAAGGCTGCAAGCGAGCAAGCAGATTAAGATCTTCATGGTGCACTTTGATACTGATCTTTTTAAGCCAGCGTAGACGCGCATCGACCATCGTCAACGCATTATCAAGGTGAGCAAATAGGCGTCCATCACGCTCACGGATACTGCCTTTAATGATGACCACCTCATCGACTTTTAACTGCTCTTTGACACGATTAAAACGCTCAGCATAGCAGCTGACCTCAAGCCGTGAGGTGCCATCATCTAAGGTAATGACATGGCGATTACCAAAGTTTGCCATGTCGATAATCAGACCCGCGAAATAACAGCTACCGTTATAGCCGGTGTCAGTGAGTTTGTTGAGCCGCGTCCCTGAAGTATAGCGTTTGAGCTCATCTAAATACTCATTAATCGGGTGACCGGTGAGATACAGGCCTAAAGTATTCTTCTCAGCTTTTAGGCGGTGCTTATCGCCCCAAATTAGCTCGGGCGTCATTTTCAGCGGCGGCGCAGCAACCACGCTGTCCATCTCACCGAACAGATCCATCATGCCAAGCTCGCCATTTTTGCGGTCTTGTTCAGCGGCTTGCACCGCGCTTGGCAATTGACTCATCAATGCCCCGCGTATCTCATAAGCGGTATCGCTTGGCAAGTCAGGCCGTAGCGTAGCAGCAAAGTCATCAAAGCAGCCGGCACTGACCAAAGCTTCAAGTGTGCGTTTATTGACCTTTTTAATATCGACACGGCGACAAAAGTCGTATAAGTCGGTAAAAGGTCCATCAAGGCGACGCGCTTCGACAATAGATTCAACCGCGCCTTCTCCGACGCCTTTGATTGCGCCTAGGCCGTAGATAATATTGGTCGGGGTATCAGCGACAAAGTGCCATTCACTGCGGTTTACCGATGGATTGTCTACAGTCAATCCAAAGTTTTCACGGCAGTCATTGATAAAGAACACCACGTTGTCGGTGTTGTTCATATCGGATGTCAGTACCGCAGCCATAAATTCGGCAGGGTAGTACTGCTTAAGATAAGCGGTCTGATAAGCGAGCACCCCATAAGCAGCAGAATGCGAGCGGTTAAAACCATAACCGGCGAACTTCTCCATCAAATCAAATACACCGCCTGAGGTGACCTCATCGATACCTTGATCGGTGGCACCAGTGACAAAGATATCGCGCTGTTTGGCCATCTCTTCGGGTTTCTTTTTACCCATAGCTCGGCGCAGCATATCCGCACCGCCGAGACTGTAACCGGCCATTACCTGCGAGATCTGCATTACTTGCTCTTGATAGACAATAACGCCGTTGGTGTTTTGCAGTATCGGTTCAAGATTGGGATGATCGTAGATGACTTCTTCGCGACCGTGTTTGCGGTCAATGTACATCTCTACCATGCCGGCATCGAGAGGGCCGGGACGGTAGAGGGCGCACATCGCGATGACATCTTCGATGTTCGTTGGTTGCAGCTTGGCTAGGTACTTTTTCATACCCATGCTCTCTAACTGAAACACGGCGGTGGTTTTGGCATCTTGAAGTAGTTTATAGGCTTTGCTGTCATCTAGTGGCAAATCTTCTAATACTAAAGCCTCTTTACCTTCACGAGCGCGGCGCTCATTGATGTTTCTCACTGCCGCATCGATGACAGTTAAGTTACGTAGTCCCAAAAAGTCAAACTTCACTAGTCCGACATCTTCGACATCGTCTTTGTCAAACTGACTAACACGGTGACCTTCGTCATCACAATAAATAGCGCTAAAATCAGTGATCCTATGCGGCGCGATCAGTACGCCGCCGGCATGCTTACCGACGTTACGGCACACGCCCTCTAATTTGACCGCCATCTCCCAGATCTCAATGGCATCTTCATAGTCCATATTGTCTGGATTGGAGATTAAGTCTTTGAGCTGCGGCTCTTGCTCTAGCGCTTGAGACAAGGTGATACCAGGTGTTTTAGGAATCAATTTAGAGATTTTATTGGCCAAAAAGTATGACTTACTTTGTACCCGCGCCACATCACGCACCACCGCTTTGGCCGCCATAGTACCGAAGGTGATGATTTGTGAGACTGCCTCACGGCCATAAGTTTGCGCCACATAATCGATGACACGGTCGCGACCTTCGATACAAAAGTCAATATCGAAATCGGGCATCGATACCCGTTCAGGGTTCAAAAAACGCTCAAAGAGCAAGTCATAATGGATGGGGTCAAGGTCAGTAATGTTCAGTGCATAGGCCACTAAGGAGCCAGCGCCAGAGCCACGCCCCGGACCGACAGGCACGCCGTTGGCTTTTGCCCAGCGGATAAAGTCCATAACGATTAAGAAGTAACCAGGAAAGCCCATCGATAAGATAATCTCTAGCTCATACTCTAAACGCTCATCGTACTGCTTACGAAAGTCGCTCCAGCTCTCGTCGCGCTCAGCCACAGGAAACAGCTTGTCCAGTCGGTGCTCAAGACCGCGCTGCGATTCGGCCCGAAAAAACGACTCAATGGTCTCGCCCTCTGGTACAGGAAAGTCAGGCAACACGTTGATGCCTAGCGTCAGTGTCACATTACAGCGAGTGGCTAGGCGGATGGTATTGTCGACCACCTGCGGAATATCAGCGAACAGCTGCTGCATTTGTGCTTGAGTTTTTAAGTACTGCTCATCAGAATAATTCCGCGGACGATTGGCATCTGCTAACACGTAAGAGCCGGCAATACACACACGGGCTTCATGAGCATCGAAATCCTCTTGCTGTAAAAAACGCACGTCATTGTGAGCCACTAGTGCTATACGATGCTTAGCGCCAGCATGAATAGCCGCTTGAATAAACGCATCTTCACCGCTGCGATTGGTACGTTTTATTGCAAAGTATAAGCGATCGGCAAATTTGGCCTGCCATTCAACAAGGAGCTCATCTGCGCGCTCTGGCATAGAGCCAATAAGCGCCTGTCCGACATCAGATTTTTCAGTAAATAAGACAATAACGCCGGCGGCATGAGCAAGGATGTCACTACGCTTGACGATAGGGGTGCCATGATTGGCAGGATCAGCGCGGCCCTCGGTGAAGCCTAGCGAGACGATACGAGTGATGTTTTGATAGCCCTCATTATCCATAGCCAGTAACGTCAGTCTCGTGTCTTCATCGTCCATGATGACTTCGCTGCCGATGATAGGCTTGATACCAGCGTTCAAACAGCCGCGATAAAACTTCACTGTCGCATAAAGGTTGGATAAATCAGTCAGTGCCAGTGCTTGCTGATTATCTGCCGCCGCCGCCTTAATAAGTGGCTTGATACGCACGATAGAGTCAGTAATAGAATATTCGCTATGAATGCCAAGGTGTACAAATGCCATAGGGTACTCTTAAAAGCCAGGAGAAAAGCGAGTTGGAGATCAGATAAAGGTGCTATTTTGCTATTGTGTTCATCACGTCGTAATGAGTTTCTTATCAAAAATAGTGCTTATTATCAGGAACTTACCTCGCAACAAGCGCTATTCATACAATAGCGACAGCTTTTGTGTCAGCCGTTAATGATAGCATTTTTTGATACTGACAGCTACATTTTCAAACGCTATTGATGGCGTAAGAAGTTCAGAAGATAAATGGATAGCATATAGTGAATACACTATAAACGATAACGTACGACTGAGAGGTTTGATTTTCAATAAAGCTTGCGCAGCATCAAAGACAGGTAGGAAGCAAGCAAATAGAAAATAAGTAAAGTTCATACCAGTAGCGCATCTAAACGTATGAGTGTTCTATGCTTATTAGCGACGACAAAAGCCTTCTATACCTGCCTTCTATACCTGCCTTCTATACCTGCATAGTAAAGAGGGCTCGTTACGTTTATTTTATAGGGCACATTCATAGCTTGATACCACTAATAGCCAACCACCGCCGCATCGACAATACGTGGATCAGAAGCACCATAAATTCCAGTAGGTGTCAGCATAATAGACTGCGTCGAGCCCATAGTGTCTTTGGGGCTGACTTTATGCCCCATAGATTCTAGTTTTTTTACCGTATCGATATTGAGAGCTTTCTCAACACGAATCTCGTCAGGCAGCCACTGATCATGGATACGCGGCGCGTGCGTGGCCTCAGCGATATTCATATCGTGGTCGATAACGTTTGAGATGATTTGGGTAACGGTAGTGATGATACGGCTACCACCGGGACTGCCAGTGACGATATAGGGCTTACTGTCTTTAAATACTAAGGTCGGGCTCATAGAAGATAAAGGACGTTTGCCCGCTTCAACGGCGTTTGCCGCGCCGCCGATAAGTCCATAGGCGTTTGGGGTGCCAGGCTTAGCAGAGAAATCATCCATCTCATTGTTGAGCAGTATGCCTGTACCTTCGGCGACAAGGCCGGTGCCATAAGAGAAATTGAGCGTATAGGTATTGGCTACTGCGTTACCGGCTTGATCAACGATAGAAAAATGCGTGGTTTGATCGCTCTCATAGGGCAGTGGGTTATTGGCTTTGATACTAGCCGCTGGCGTGGCCTTATTAGGATCGATTAGGCTGCGTAGTTTGTTGGCGTAAGGACGGGCGGTCAGTCCGCTAGTCGGCACATCGACAAAGTCAGAATCGCCTAAATACTCCGCTCGATCGGCATAAGCCAACTGCATCGCCTCGCTCATCAGATGAATCGTTTGCGCGCTATTTTGTCCATAGTCCTTGAGCGGATAGCCTTCTAGGATATTTAATATCTGTACGATGTGAATGCCACCAGAGGACGGCGGCGGCATAGAGACAATCTCATAGCCGCGGTAGTTACCAGTCACAGGGGTGCGAACAATGGCCTCATAATCTGCTAAGTCCTGCAAGCTCATAGCACCGCCAGCCGCGTTGACCGCTTGCACGATTTTGCTTGCAGTATCTCCCTTATAAAAACCATCAGCGCCTTTATCAGCAATAAGCTGTAGCGAGCGCGCAAGCTCTGGCTGACGCAAACGCTCACCAGGCTGATAGGTACTGCCATCAGGTTTGAAGAATATCTTTTTGGTACTTGGCCACTTTTGTAGCCGCTCTTTTAAAGCCTCCAAAGATTCAGACAAGCCTGCGGTGACGTCAATACCATCAGCTGCCAGCGCTATAGCAGGTGCCATCACTTGCTGGCGCGTCATAGTGCCGTGATCCTCAAGCGCTTTAAGTAGTCCGGCAACGGTACCCGGCACGCCAACCGCTAAGCCGTGATAACGCGACAAATCACTGATCGCTTCGCCATTAGCATCCAAATACATATCGCGCGTCGCACGACTAGGCGCTTTTTCGCGGTAATCAAGGGCAATGGTCTTATCTTGCTTGGCATCATAAATCATCATAAAACCGCCGCCGCCAATATTACCGGCTCGCGGCAGGGTCACGGCCAAAGCAAAACCTACCGCGACCGCTGCATCAACAGCATTGCCGCTGTCTTTTAGAATTTGTAGCCCTATATCTGAGGCCAGTGCTTCTTGGCTTGCGACCATACCGTTTTTGGCCCATAACGGATGCTGAATAGCCGCGCCTGAATAGATAGCTTGTTCGGCTTTAGCGGTAGCAGGAGAGGACAAAGCGTTGGGTGCCGCATTTGACTTAGCTACAGTTACGCGCTGAGTTTCAGAGATGAGGGTTGGGTTCTCAGTCATAGCCGCTAAGTTGATAGCGCTAGTATTGATAGCGGTGTTATTCGTCACTACTGGGCGGTTTTCCGCGCTGTGAGCAGATATTGCTAGCAAAAGGGTACTACTCAGAAGTAAAGTAGCCCTGTTAAAATTGATTTTTGAAGGTATCATCGTAACGTCCTTTTAACGAGTTAGAGTAGAGGCTAGCGAGCAGGTATTTTAGTTAACGATAGAGTTTATATCCTCTCAAAATGAGGACGCGCTCTATAGGAGATAAAAATAACTAAGCCAAGTCATTCGCCTGTAAATATTTAAGCGTACGCTGATGGCCATAGTGCCACTGCGCTTGCATTTGCTGTATAAAGTCGTCGTAATCAGCATGAATGAGATCAATTCGTCCTTGCCGTACATTAAGTCGTTTACGTGCATGTTGACCGGCTAGGGCTTTGCCATTATCAGCGAAGGGCAACCAATGAATCTTATTTTGCTCAATATCGTTAGTACTATTCTTATCGGCCTTAAAGGACAAAACCTCAGCTAATCTTTCATTAGGATCAAAGCCAAAAATACGCTGAATCGCAGGTGCCGCCAGTACTCTATCATAGCCCGCTTTGGTTTCAGCAAATACGCTACTGCCAAACTGAGCTGCCAACTCGATAGGTGTCAAATCTATAACGCCGCCTAAGCTCCAACCCAGCCCTTCGATAAACGACGGCTGCAGATAGTACATATCTGCCATCGATGCTCTGACCGCTTGCGCAATATCCCAATCCGTAACAAGATGAAGCGCTTGCATAATACGCATAGGAGCATAGCGATGAGTAGGGCAAGCTAAAGTTTGCTTATCGATACAAGCGCGCAGATGATCTGGGGTGAATAACACTTCTTGTAATTTGGCAGCCGGCTGCAGGTTTTTTGCTTGAGATGTTTGTTTTAGCGAGTCCTCTGTGGGCAAAAGACGGCTAGCAATAATCGCAGTATCAGGAGAAGCATTCATGTCAAGGCTTGGTTGTAGCTGGATCAATTCATCTAGCCAAGTCGCCTCGTCGGCAATCTCAAACATGGCAAAATTATGTAATTCTGCCAACAGCTCGTCATAAGTTTCGCGCTGATGCAATTTTAAAGTCCTAGAAGCGCTTGTTGATAGTCCTAAGCGTTTTAGCCCTTGATAAAAATAGCTAGGTTTTTGTTGTTTTGCGCTTAGCGTAAAATCTTGCCGATGCCGACTGGATTTTACGACGTTATAAAGCGCCTTACTCTCAATTAATAGTTTTAGATCTTCTGGGTCTGGGGCGATCTTGACTAAAAGGCTGGCTAGACTCCCGCCGCAAGTGGCTAGTATCAAATCAGGCTTTAGGCCGTACTCACACAAAGCAGCGTAACTGCCTAAATAGTAGCCAAAACGGTAGCCACCACCCGAGAATAGCTGCACGCGTTGATAAGGTTTGGACTCAAGTAAGCTATCGTTATTCATTGGAGACTAGTCCACTTTTATCGCCAAAGATACGGTAAAAATACCAAAGCGATCGATGCGCATATCAATCTTTTTAAACCCTGCCTGCGTGACAAGCTGATCCATCTCTGCTTGCGAGCGGCAGCGCATCACCCAGCTACTGCCGCGATGATTGTTTAAGGTTTTGCTAATAAACTCTTGCTCAGGATGCCATGGCTGATTGGTATAAAGCAAGTAACCGTTAGGCGCTAAGCTGTCATTTATACCTGCGAGCGCAGTACTGACCAAGGTATTGTCGGAGAATAATTCAAACACCCCTGAAGCGATTGCTACATCGAAGGCGTTTGCGGCACTATTTTTGTCATTTGGTAAATTATTGCCTTGATTATCTTTATAGCTGGCATCATCAAAAGCGTCTTTTTGCACCGCATTGACCCGATTATCTAAGCCTAATTTGACTGCCTTATTTGTGATCACTTGCACATTGTGCGCGTCATAATCGCGCATCTCAGCTTGTAGTTGCTCATACTCTGCTAATAAATCAAAAACGTAATAGCCATTACCACTAGCAATATCGAGAATACTTAACGTTGACTCATTATTTTCGGTTTCGCTGTTTATAGTCAGGATTTGCATACGCTGATCCAGTGCCTTTCGTCCAAGCTCTAACAAATGCTGACGGCGTATCCGAATCCCTTGCCAACCGATATTGCTCAGATAAAACTTATCGACCGCTTTACCAAAAGCATTGCTACCTTACGGCGCGTTGGCATAGACTTTGTCAAGCGAGCTGCCAGAGTCAAAACCATGCTCTAGGCCGGTAGCGATAGCATCGCTGACATGGCCAAATTTTTGCATAGCAAAGCGGGTCATAGCAAAGCTTGGGTTAAAGGGTTTAACGGCAAGGCGATCGACTTTATCTTTACTGGCGCTATTGAGGTGAGCGCCGGTTAAATCCACTTCATCAGTACTGTTCGCGAATAAGCTATCGGCAAAGTCGATACAATCAGCGAAGATATCAGCCTTATTAGTCTCATGAAATATCGCATGAAAGCTATCTGGGTATAGCTGCCAGCGCTTATTAGGTGAGCTTAATTGCTCATAAAACTGACGTTCAGCTTGCTTGTCGACCACATAGTCTTTGCCCGCGCATAGTATAAAAGTTGGCGCGGTAATAGCGCCAGCATCATCAAGCAGACGTTGACCGGTTGCATGAGTGTCAATAAGCAAGTCACTTGATATTGATCCTGAAATCAGTGGGTCTGCATTATAAGCGGCTTGCGCGTCTTTATCATGGGTCAGGACTTGCGCTTTGACATAGCTCGATACTCTGGACATCAAACCAAATTTACGCGCGACTTTAAGAGCCGGAATCGCAAAGGGAATATATAGACGGATGCTGAGCGCCGGCGTGCCAAGGATCATACCGCGAATATTTGGCGCATAATCATGCACCCAAGCCGCGGCTAATACCGCTCCTATACTACTGGCCACGATCACAGTATCTTCTAAGCCAATACCTGTTTGCTGAGTGACTAAGGTCACAAAGTCATTGAGGTCGCGCTCAAGCTCTGTAACGCTATCGGCGTGGTCTTTGATACCGCCTGAGCGCCCATTACCGCGTGCATCCCAAGCAAACACTTGATAACCGGCTTGGACAAAGCGCTCTGCTAACTCTGTTAAACGTCCCGAATGCTCATGACCTCGGTGCAAGAGGATGACTTGCTTTTGCTCGGGCTGTTGCTTAGATAGATTAGCCAATTGCGCTAATGGCATGGTTAACCAATAGCGATAATAGAGCGCCGTACCATCGTAAGCATTAAAGCAGCTGTGCTCAGTGATAATACGAGCCGATATATTAGCGGTATTGGCTGATGCTTTGACAGAGTTTTTTTCAGCTTTATGAGTAGGTTCGGTTGGCATATTAGCGCGTCCTTGTGAACGAATGGTGGAAGAGGCCTCGACAGACTTGGCTATTGGCGGCGGATGATAGTGGTTGAAGTAAAACTTTGCGATAAAAGCGAGGCGATTAAGCGAGGTCTTGATGAGTAATAGCTGATTGAGCAAAAATAAAGGCTTTATATAACCAATACGAGGCTGACGATGAGCCATACAATTAACGCAAGGCTGAGCAAAGGCCATAAAAAACCCAATAGCGCCTAACTCAAAGGCTCGATCGCTTTTACCCAATGGCCCATGATTGGCGCGTTCACCAGTGGTTAGACTGGCGCTAATGGCCACCACTTCCGTTAGCATACTTAAGCTATTAATGAGCTTTAGATGAGTGTGATTGGAGAGTTTGGCGGAAGACAGATCCTGTGGAAGCTGTAAAGCCTTAGGACTAAAATATAGCTTGTTGCCAGTAGTGGTAGGTATATGCGGGGACAAACTCGCTATTAATAAATAGTCTGAGACTATATCACCACCTTCATTGAGCACCGCTCCTAGATTTGAGGCTTGCTGGTGCTCCTTTGCCATCATGCCATCGATGGCGTTTAATGCCATACGCACAAAGAGCGCTACAGGTAATATGAGCCAGATACGCGCATTTCGCTCAGTAGGGTTGTTCGTTAGGGTGTTATTATTCGCTTGCGGCGCTATATTGGCTATAACATAAGCGCTACCAGCACTAAGCACAATAGCGCTAACAGTGACTTGATTGGCACTCACGCCAAAACTTACCAAGGCATCACTGATAGGCCGCAACTGATTTTGAAATTGAGTCTTTAGCTGATATATAGACATAGTCAATAAGGTTCAGATACGAGTGATAAAATGACAACTGACCAATAAGCGCAGATGTAAAAGTACTAACAAATCCTACCACAACCATAAAGCGTTAAGATAAATAAAATCAAACATTAGTTCTAGGGATTATTTAGCCAATTTTTGTATGAACAGAATTAATGTTTTTTTTGAATAAATATCTCCTTTTTTGCGTAATACCCCTTAAACTTGCTGATATGTTGCTCAATCGTAACGTTTCTTGTATCAAGCAACTACAATGGAGCTAAATTAACCGAAGCAAATGGTAGCAACCCTGTATAGCATTAGATAACTTAAAACAAAAAAAGGGATTTTTATGTCAGTTATTCATCACAAGAAATCACCATATTCACTTTCAATGCTAAAGTTGGTGCCAATTTATATGCCGATGGCGCATCCGCAGCGTACCAAACGCAAATGGCTATCGCGCGCCAGTTATACGTTACTATTAGCGAGTAGCGCTGCGGTTATGAGCGGTTGTCAGTCTAATAAGTCGTTAGATAGCTCTAATCACAGCTCCGCTGCGCTCATCGATTTTAGCGTTGTCGACCCTGCGGTTATGCAAGCACAAAGTGAAGCTTTTAATCAAAGCCTACAAGCGCACGACGAGCGTTATGAGCAGCTCTTCGATCAAACCCGCTTCCCTAATAGTGATAGCCAAGCCAAACGTCATTTAATAAGTGCTATTCGTCAACATTTAGCGACTGAGCATGTCGCGGTGGCACAGGCTAACTATAATGCCGTGCCTTTTATCGATGCCGATAGTATCGATGCTGGCTCGACAGGGTTACTCAGAACGATTCTTGAAGTCTACGGCCATCGCGAAGCGCAAGAGAATGATGATTACGAAAATCATAGCGATTATGACTATGATGACTATAATAACTATAACGACTATGAAAGCCATAACGAAACCGCTGCAGATGCAGTGAGCGCAGCGGCTGACTTTGAAGTCGCTTATGAAGTGGATGGTTATGAGTATGATAGCGATGGCTACGATATCGATGGTTATGACGAATACGGTTATGAGCGCAGCGGCTACGATTATGACGGGTTTGATGAGGAGGGCTATGACAAAGAAGGCTATGATTACTACGGTGAAACCGCAGAGGGTTATAACAATGGCAGCCGCGATACTAGCTTGCGCGCGCGTATAGCCAGTAACAATCCAAAACAGTGGTTGGCAGATTTTGAAGCACTGCAAGCGGCCAAACAAAGCGAGAAGGTTAAACCAACCAACCCTGCAGCCAATCCGGTCAAATCCTCCACTCCTGGCGCTATCAGTATGGTTTTAGATATGCTGCACAAAACCCCCGAGCAAGTCGCAGCTACCAACGCTTATCAGTATAAATATTTGACCTTTAATAGCGTTAGTCAATATCTACCAAAACTGCGCCAGTTTAAGATCGTCTACAGCTACGATTACGCTGCACCTACTATCAGCTCATCGGTGCAGTTGCCGTTAGCTTTAGATTTCAATACCAGTAAAGTCACCTTAGATCCAGCGCTTATCATACCGCTGGTGGCTTTAGCCAATCCTGAGGATACGCCGACGCAGATGACAGCGCATACGGTGGACTTTGGTTTGCCTGAGGCTATCACTTCTCGAGTGCCAACTGCAGTCATCTATGACGCTGCTATCAATGCTATGCAGGCAAGCATGGCAGAGTTGGCGCCCGAACACTTCAGCGCCGTTGATATTCGAGAAGATGAATTTGCAAAACAAGTGGGCGCCGCGCGAGCAGTCAAAGTTAACTTTGGTAGCAAACAAACCGGCGAGATCATCGGCAAAATGCTCAAATATATGAGCCAGTCGCTACAACAATATGTCGACGCGAATCCTGCTCAGTACCCAGATAACGCTATGCTAAAAAAGGCAATAGATAAAATACAGCTCTACAATAAGGGCTATCAAAGCGCTGATGTCGGTGCCTTATTGCAGCTGGTAGAAGCGATCTCTCCTATCTCCTTTAATCAAGTGAATTACTACTACCTTGATAGCTCAGATGAGTTACTGGCTAAGCAGCAACGGATCAATTTCGGTGGCGACTTGATGGGCTCAAACACGACTGTATTGAACCAAGTACGCTATGATCGCCGCAGCTTTGAGAGTAGTCCATTAACTCCACTACTGACGCAAACATTTGGCGCAAACTCGCAGCCCGCACTTGATGGCAACGCTTGGCTTGCCGAGCAGCATCAACAAAAACAAAGATTAGAGCAGGCTCGCTACGCACGTTATGACTACGCTTATGAAGATGCCTATGAAGATGTTTATGAAGACGCATACGAAAATGGCTATGAAAGTGCTGACGATGACAACGACATGGATAACGCTACTAATAGCGCAGATTAATAAAGGATATAACTAATTTAAAATTAGTATTAAGCTTTTTAAGGATAAAAAATGAAAACTCAAATCAAGCCAGTAGCGTTATCTGTAGCTGCAAATACCATTATGGCTAAGCGCTCGCTAGTCAGTAGCGCCTTGTTGGTTGGTAGTGTAGCGCTAACGGGTTGCCAGTCTATGAGTACCAACCCAAGCAGTGTGACTAATGTTGCCGCCAGTCAAAACGCGGCAAAAACAAGCTTAGAGAGCGCTCTAAAAAAACAGCGCCGTAGCTCGTTTAGTTACCATAGCAACATTGAGATCAGCAATGAGCAGCAGTTTACCAATGTAGACCAAACGCAACTAGTCGCCGCAGAGACTGCCGCCAGGTATTGTGAAGAGACCCATGATCAGGCCTATGCAGATTTGATTGTCCAAGCACAAGCGCAAAACTTAGAGCTGTCCGCACCGCAGTATAAGGTACAGCGCAGCGCACTTAAAAACAAATATTTAGCGTGTAGGGACGCTTATCAAGCTTGGCAGGCTAAGAGAGCTGATGACTATTATGATAGCTATGATGACTATTATGATGACTATGACAGTGACGAGAATGAAGCTATAGTCGAAGTCAGTGAACCGTTAGCTATCGAAGCGGAAGGGCAAGAGGGCGCCACTATCCTTGAAACCAGTATGATAAAGGGCAATCCTCTTAATGAAAAACAGAATGGAAGTACTTCACAGGCGGTAAGCCCTTATTATCAGCAGCTATTTGATAACTATGAGGATACATCAACGCCACTCGATATTAAAAAAGCGCAATTGCTTGACGCGTATTTGCTCAAGCCTTTATCCATCAATGCGCAAGGCGTTTATCAGCCGCTAGCTGGCAGGTTTACGATGCTGATGAGCGCTCAGTATCATGCGCGTAATAATCGTACTACTATTAATCAGCCTATCTATGTCGATTTTAAGACCGGTAATATCTATCTATGGGCTGATAACTTTGCACTACTGACCTCTGAATTTGCCGATGATAAGCTTGGCACTCAGTGGCAAAACAAATGGCTACGCTTAGCGCTTGATGACGGTAGCTTGCCCAAAGGCTTCGGTAAGTCAGTGATTAAGGCGCACTTTGAAGCCTTAGACCGCACTTATGAAGCGGCGCCCGAGAGTCAGTTTGACTATATTGCGCCGACGACTTTAGCAACTCTATCGCCCAAACTGCCTACGCCGCAGCTAAATACTATGCAGCAAACGCCGCAAGTCATTCGCCGCGTACAAAGTGCTGAGAGCTATGAGCAGTTTTATAAAGATTACGTTAGTATCTTTTATGAGCGGATGACCAATCAGTATCCTGAGCTTATAAAAGAAGCCAAGGCTTATGAGCCAAGTGCTCCTCGCCCTGATGCGACTAAGCTCACTAGTAAAGTACTGGTGCAGCAAGCTTTATCCTTGATGAAAAACGTCACTGATCGACAAGCAGATAGTATCGTCAATGACGTATTCGAAGGCGCAGCGCGTTCTGATAATGAAGCGATGAATAATAAAGTTGCAAACCAGCAGCCAATGATTCAAACGCTATATGGTTTGAGCCCACGCGGGCAGATACAATGGCAGCATCAGCGCAGCCAATATGCAGACTCACAAAAAGTCAATAAAGGGCTGACAATCGATGTTCTGCAGCAATATATGCCTGTCTCCTCAGCTATAGCGTTCCCAAACTTGCCAGCGGATAAACAAATCCCCAATGCTAGTAATAGTATCGATATCAGGAAGTACGGGCGTGAACTGATGCAGTATTATGAAGAAGGCAATGGTACTGCAATTGGAAAAATGCTCTATAGCACTTTGCCTATGGCCAAGACCATGTACAGTGGAATCGTAAAGCCAGCACAGTATCAACAGACGAACCTAGGAGCTGTTGAGGAAGAGGTTGCAGAGTAGTGGTTTTGGCTAAACTCTAAGTATAAACTAAACCCCTTGGCGCTATTTAACGATAGCGTCAAGCGGTTATGGTCTTCAACAAGACCTAAGTCATAAGTCTTATGGTTATAAATTAGCGCCATTGACCTTGATACATCGTTCCTAGGATAGGATTGAGCCCGATCTGATAAGCCAGATCAGCAGGGCGGGCGATGTCCCACAGTACTAAGTCTGCATCGCAGCCGACAGCGATTCTGCCCTTGTTGTTTAATCCTAGTGCCTTGGCCGCATGAACCGTAGCTCCTGCGAGCATCTCTTCTGGCGTTAAGTAAAACAACGTACAGCCCATATTCATCGCGAGCAGCAAAGAAGTTAGGGGTGAGGTGCCAGGGTTGCAATCGGTGGAGATAGCCATTGAAACCTTGTGCTGACGCAAAGTCTCTATCGGTGGCAGCTTAGTATCACGTAAGGTATAAAACGCTCCGGGCAATATCACCGCAACCGTGTTGCTAGCAGCCATTTTCTCTATGTCAGTTTCTGATAAGTGTTCTAAATGGTCACTAGATAACCCTTTGTATTCGGCAACTAAGGCGCTACCGCCGATGTCAGATAACTGCTCAGCGTGTAGTTTGACCGGCAGGTCTAAGGAGCGTGCAACCTCAAAAACGCGTCTAATCTGATCGCTACTAAACGCGATGTTTTCACAAAAACCATCCACCGCATCAACTAAGCCTTCTGCATGCAGAATGGGCAGCCACTCACACACTTGCTCGATATATTCATCAGCGCGGTCTGTATACTCTGGAGGCAAGGCGTGGGCGGCAAGATAGCTGGTGCTGACATCGATATGATGTTTTTCGCTAAGCTGACGGGCGACGGTGAGCATTTTACGCTCAGTCTCCAAATCTAAACCATAGCCGGACTTGATCTCGATACTAGTCACGCCCTCGCGCATGAGTGCAAGTAGCCGCTTCTCACTTTGCGCGAATAGCTCATCAATACTAGCCGCGCGGGTAGATCTCACTGTTGAGACAATACCGCCGCCTTGCTCGGCGATATCTTGATAGCTGGCACCATGTAGGCGCGCTTCAAACTCGTTGCTGCGGTTACCGGCATATACCAGATGAGTATGACAATCAACGAGACCTGGCGTTATCCAGTTGCCCTTAGCATCAGTAATCTGCTGGTTTTGATAGCTAGATAAAAAGCTTGATATCTCATTTTGAGCGCCTATCCAAGCAATTTTGCCATTGTTAATACCGATAGCGGCATTTTCTAGCTGACCGTAGGGCATATTATGACTGTTATTATCTGCACTTATATCAAAGCCATACTCAGCCGAAAAAGTCGCGAGATTGGCATTTATAATAAGGCTGTCAAACGATGTCATAGCGTTATCATTATTGATCTGTTTGGTAGAGTTGGTCATAATATGCTCCTGCTTATTTTAGGTGAAAGCTAGCGCGTTTATAGTTTTCAATCGAAACGGGGTAGAGTGCATTTCATGCACTATTTAACTCAGGTTTTATTAAATTATTCAGGTTTTATTAAATTATATAGTTAGTAAGTAGCGCTCAACGATGGTAGATAATAGACGCGCCGCCACCTTACAACTGCGGTTGTCAATATCATAAGTGGGATTAATCTCGGCAATATCTGCTATTTTAACTTTGCCTGATGACATAATCAGCTTGACCGCGCGCTCCACAAAACCCAAATTGATACCATAAGCTGCCGGAGCGCTAACACCAGGCACCACGCTTGCTGGCATACAATCCATATCAATCGTGAGATAGATAATATCCACTTGCTCGATAAAGTGAGTGATTTGCGACGCTAGCTTTTTCCATTTTTTATGATTACAGTCTTCATCGCTAATGATTTGCACGCCTAAATCATCGGCGCGATCAAATAAGGCGGCGGTGTTTGATAGACGGCTGACGCCAATGCAACAGTAATGAAAAGGCTGATTAAAGGCTTGTAGATGCTCAGCGATTTGCCGAAAAGGCGTACCGGATGTGGCAACATCAGAGGCACGAATATCAAGGTGCGCATCGAAATTAATAATACCGATGACTGTCTGAGCTTTTATTTTGTCTTGATCACTCGGCGCTGTTTGCATGGCTTGCCATAGGCCCAAAAAGCTACCATAAGCTATGGCGTGACCACCGCCAAGCCCGATCGCTAGGCTGCCTTGTTTAATCACACTTGTAATGACATCAGCATAGCGCTGCTGCGCCTGCTCCAAGATTTGTTCAGCAAACTCATCATTATCCTCACACTCGATGTCGCCGGCATCAGCCATTAAAGTTGTCAGCTTACCCTCAAAGCTGTCTTGAATCTCTTTGATAACAGGGAGACTAGCAAAGGTGCTTTTTAGTAGTGGCGGAGCCGCACGAGCACCAATGCGACCTTGATTGCGGCGCACGCCTTGATCGCAAGCAAAGCCTACTAAGCCAACGCGCTGACCTGCTTTATCAAAATCATAGGGCTGAGCAAGCTGATACCAATAGCGGGCGCGCTGTGTCTCGAATGGCTCAACGCGACCTGTCCATAGGCTCATATCCGCTTTTGTATGCTGTACCATGATGGCTGGCATGATCGGGCTCCTTTACAATGCTCTATTAATACAAGGCGCTGCTAATACATGGCGCTACTTTGATAGATACCAGTCTGCGCGCAAATCTTGCCAGTGGCGCGTGAGCTCACCACTTAATACTAGCTGTTTGGCCGCTTCTATATCAGGCGCAAGATAGCGGTCTTTATCATAAAAGCTCACTTTATCACGCAAGCTGTTATGAGCGGTTTGCAGGGGCTTCGAGGTATCAAGACCTTGTCGAAAATCGATACCTTGTCCGGCAGCCAGTAGCTCTATACCGACAATGGTCG
>Ga0114901_1000366_pt1 | contig 32487 bp, 21 predicted proteins | sample MalvireepMed_s16_FD_89686 | JGI IMG/M metagenome (GOLD analysis project Ga0114901, IMG submission 89686) | Marine viral communities from the Global Malaspina Expedition - Malaspina viral metaG DeepMed_s16 | ecosystem: Environmental > Aquatic > Marine > Oceanic | place: Mediterranean Sea... | reverse complement strand
CAAACAGAAAACCGTAAACTGAAAACAACAAACTGCCAACAGAGACTACTGATTTCATAAGACTTCTCGATACAATCCTCTTGCGCTAAGGCGCTCGAGAATTACTCGAAGTGACAGCTCGTTGCGTATTTGCATTTCGTATTTCTGACTTTGTACTTTAATGCGGAATCATAAACTAGAAACAATAAACGGTAAATAATAAACAATAAACAATAAACCGCAAACTGCCAACAGAGACTACTGATTTCATAAGACTTCTCGATACAATCCTCTTGCGCTAAGGCGCTCGAGAATTACTCGAAGTGACAGGGCGTTACATATTTGTATTTTGTACTTCTTACTTTGTACTTTACTGTTGAATAATAAATCATAAATAACCAACTACCAACTACCAACTACCAACTACCAACTGTGACTGCCGACTGAAAACGGCCGACTGAAAACTGCCACTGCCTACTCCTAACATCTACAGGAAAAATCCCCTTTTTTTCAGAAAGTACTGAATTCTGTAAAACAGATAGCGCGGAGAAGTTTAGGTTTGTCTGCTTAACCAAAAGAAATGAATACCAAACCTATTATGAGAAAACAGTACTTCACTTTACTAACTGTAACAGCCTTAACCACATTATCCTGTTCTGATTCTGCGTCAGACGAATTTGAAGAAGTGAACGGGGAGGTAGAGGCGCAATACATTACCTCGGCGATCGTAACCTCAACCGCAGACGCTTCAGACCGTACGACCTTATTTTTAAGTTATGACGCCAATACCCGATTGACCGAAGTGTCTAACGGGGAGGATACCGATTACTTTATTTACGAAGATGATGACTTGGTGAATGTGACCGGTGAGAGCGATAATTTAGATATTGAAGAACTGTATCAGTCGCCTTATAATGCCTTTGAAGTGGGGGAAGTACGGGAGTATGATACTAACGGAAATCCTAAACGTATTGCTTTTTATAGTGAAGACTATGATCCTACTACCGGCGCAACTATAGATAAGGAGTATATGGCCGTGGTTACCTATGATGATGCACCTAACCCGTATTTCCATACCTTGAAAGCTGCAGGCATCATAGACGTGCTCGACGGCGTGCAACTTCATTTAACCATGACCCCGCAGGCTTCAGAAGTGGTTAAAGCACGAGCGCTCTTGTTTAATAACAATCCTTCACAAGTGGTATATTTTGATGAAAACGGGGAGCCCTTATACGACATCAAGGTTGACTATACCTACAACGACCTCAACTATCCCACCCAAGCTACCATTAAAGCAACAAATTATGAGCACGATGGGGCGGTAGATTTTTATACCGCAAGCTTTAATTATTTAGATTAATAATAGTCAACACATAAATCAAAGAAACCCGCTATGGACTTAGCGGGTTTTTTAATGATCAGTTTAGCGTATGTTGATGGGTAAGCCTACGCCAAGACCAAAGCGAAGATCGTTGTCCCTGCCGTTTGGACTCAAGCTTAAATCGGTTCGGTCTAGAAAGGTTTGAACGGTAACAATGGGCTTATTCTCTTCTTTATTCTTGAGGTTGAATAAAAGCCCGAGCCGCATAGGGGTAAGTTCAATATCCTTGATGTTTTTAAGACGACCAAAATTGACATAACTATAGCCCAAGCGTCCAAAGAAGCCTACCGGAAGCTTAAAAGGATAATAATAAGCCTCTATTTGAAAAGTAGCATTAGGCGCATATTCATAACTCGTATCTCCTATAAAAGCCGCATCCTCTTTAGTAAATACAATGGGATTGCCGTTGACATCTGTACCCAGTGCATCTGTAAAATTTAATGTACTGTTGGCAAAACTAGAACGGTTTGAAGCTCTACCCACTGTAGCTGCGCCTTTTATAAAAAAACGATAAGGCCGAATACAGGAACCACATTCCTTTTTGCGTTCGTAGTTGTAATTGATGGAGGCGGTAAGACCAAAAAGATCTCCTTTAGTGTCGTCAAACATATCGCTAAAACTTTGCGTACGGTTCAAGGTAAAGCGTCTAAAACTTTCCCGCTCATAAAAACCGGTAAGGCTAAAAAACGTATTGTGCATAGCTCCCCATTGGGACTCCGCATTTTTAAGCTCAAGATCAATAAGGTCATCTTCCAGTTGCTCTAATATGTAGTGTTCACTGATTCTAAAGGCTGAAAGCAGTTCGCTCAAGTTGTACCCTGTAGCCTTAAGCGTATAGGTTTTTGAATCTGCTTCAAAAGCTAGCGCTTCTGACTTAGAAAGTATCATAGATTTTGTATCAATACTTCGGGTAGGTAAGGTGGTAAGATCAACCGGTTGCTCTTCATTTATATATCGCGCGCTTAGTTCTTGGAGTTTTTGAATGACCTCAGGCCGTGATGCAAGAAGCGCTGTTTTAAGTTGACTATAATCAGTGTGTAACACGTTTTGGTCACTAAGCAAGTTGTAATAGGTATCATATTTGCTTTTAGCATCAATAATCAATTCTACTAAGGCAAGACGGTTTGCGGTGGTATTTAACGCGTCAGCGCTATTGTATTTTGAAAGTGAGAGTAAGCTACGGTAAAAGCTAAAGGAAACTTTGGCCTGACTGCCTCCCTTTTCCTGATCAAAGAAATACACACCATCTGTACTGCCCAGGTCGGCTTCCATAGTAAATGTACCCAAAGCACCGGTATAGAGGAGTCCATTGATTTTTAAATTACTGCCTTTGTCGTTTAACGTAGCACTAATACCTTGTTGCGGACTGTTTTCACTTAAAAGTAAATAGCTAAAGTTTTGCGAGACTAGCTTATTAAAGGCTGCGCGAGTTACCGGTTGCTTGGGTTGTTCTAGAGTGACCTGCGCTTGAAGGGAAAGACTAATACCCAGCAGAAACGCACCTAAGATCTTAATTTTCTTCATAATACAGCAAGTTGAAGGTTAGTTGTTTAATGACTTTAAAGAACGGGATTTGTACATTCTTTAACAATCCCTGATACTTGGTATTTTTCTAATGCGGGTAATCTACTTTAGGTAATAGTGCTTTTAATTCACAACGAATTTTAATTAAAATACCTGATATACGGTATTTTATGAGGTGAAAAGGAAGGTTAGTTTTATCAAAACCTTAAACCTACTCCCATGAAAACCACTATTACCTCACTTTTCCTGTTGTTTACCTGTTTTGTAGTTGCTCAGGACATTGTTATAGATTTTAGCCAACCTATACTTGTTCAGGAACAGTTGGTTTCCCGAGGGGAACAAACTATCCAGTTTAAACCTGAAGGTGGCTTTACGTATGCCATAAAAATGACAAAGGAAACCAATCTGTTAGGCAGTTTATCTATTCCTGATCCTTCAGGAGCTGCGGGTTTTGTAACTGTTGGTGGAGATTCGGTTTACCAAACCACTCTAAAGTTTAAAGACAACACGAAATACAGCTTTGAAGTCTTGGTTACAGATACCAGTGATGGATCAACCGAAACCTTAGAATTTATTTTAATGAGTCAATCAGATTTCAGCTGGGCGACCACCATTGGTTTTAATGCTATCTTTTTAAGTAATAATACACTTTACCGAAGCCTAGACAGTGATGGAACGATCAGCATTGTCGAGGACGGCGGACAAAAAACTATGGGTCTCGTACCCAGTGTTATGTTTACCTATGCCAAGTTTGGGAATGACTTTGCAATTGGTCCCACAGCAGGATTAGGTTTTGACCTTGATAATATTTCTGTATTTGGCGGGGCATCCTTAGGCATTGGACAGAACTTTATACTTACAGCAGGACTGGCGTTGCATAAACAGGATAAACTTGATGCTCAGTTTGTACCGGGCCAAACGCTAGATAACGCACTGAGTTTTGATGATCTTCATGAGGGCTATTACCGTATCAATCCGTTTATTTCTTTGGCATTACGCTTAGATAAAAATCCTTTTAAATAATAGTAAACTCAAAGGCTAACGCGTTTCTCAAGCAACTGAAGCAGCTCCGGGTTGTAAAACTACGTGTGTATGAAGACAAGGATAGTTAATAAAGTACCTAACACCTACCACGCCTAGAGAAATGAAGCACAGCGTTATCCTAGAAATGTCAGTTCGAGCGCAGTCGAGAACCCATACGACTTTTCTACAGCGCCACCTTAGATGAAGTATAAAAACAAGACTATATATTCACTCTCGATATTCATGTAAGTAGTGAAGCAGAAGAAGACGAGGGTATCGCTTTTGAGGAAAACATATAAGGCCTGCAAGAGCAAGTAGAACAGCAATTTGTTGAAGGGGAGTAATTACAGAAGAAAATATTGGAGAACTCCTTGTAGTTTTAAATGATTGAGGTACAGTTATTATTAGTGTTTTTGTTCATAATATATAAATGTTCATGTTACATGAACAAAATAAGATGGTGAACATATGAAAGCATATAGTTTATGTACAGCGTATCTTGATGCTTTAAATGCAGGTCTTCAAATTGAAGAATTGCTTGATACACAAGATACAAGTATTGCTTTAAGAATTAATGATATTTAAGTTTTTGCAGTTGTTTATTAAAATATAAGGCCTCAAAAGTTACAGGTAATTAGAGTTGACTGAATTTTTTACAGCAGAAGCAAACCCCAACCACTTTAGCAAAAGAGTTACACCTCCTAATTCTGTGATGCGAGGTCACTGCAACTCCGTAGATAATAAATTGAAGCACCCAGGCGCACATAAGGCAGATGCGGTTTAGGTTGCTCATTATCGACACGGCAGTACTTGGTGTCATAAGAAGTCTGCTTTGATGCGTCGTGTGGCTGTTGCCCCTTGTGGTGATTGTGATCGTTAGTAGATTCCATAGCTCGTGTATTAAAGTTAAGCCGTGTCAAGCTGTAAATTAATATATTGGTTTGGGGTACAGTGTTTTAGGTAAGTCTAAGATATAAGGATTTACTGATTTATGCTAATGCTATATTGATGTTTTGGTATTTGGTAGTAGCTTTAATTTGTTGTTTTTGAATAATTTATGATGCGTATACGGATTTCCTCCTTAATAACTTGTGTATTACTCGTAGTTTTAAAAAGTGATTAAACGCTTTGATTTACCTATTTTTAATTTTTAATTATCTATGTTCAATAATCACTGTTTTTAGATCGTAAGACTTACCTATCCTAAATGACCAAAGAACAACAAATAGAAAACGAGTTAATCGAAAGATTACGAGATTTAAAATATACTTACCGCCCGGAAATACGAACGCAGGCCGACTTAGAGCAAAACTTTAGAAAACGATTTGAACAATTAAATAGAGTTAATCTAACCGATTCAGAGTTTGATAAACTACTTGTTGAGATCACCCATGCTGAAGTTTTTAAAGCTTCTAACTTTCTAAGAAAAACTAATACCTTTTCAAGAGAGGATGGTACGCCATTGCATTACTCATTGGTTAATATCAAAGACTGGTGTAAGAATGAGTATGAAGTGATCAATCAATTACGGATGAATACCGATGCGAGTAATCATCGTTATGATGTGATCTTATTGATTAACGGAGTTCCTGTTGTTCAGATTGAATTAAAGACGCTAGAGGTAAGTCCACGTAAAGCGATGCAACAAATCGTTGATTATAAAAACGATGCAGGTAACGGGTTTGCAAATACCCTAATGTGCTTTATGCAGTTGTTTATTGTAAGCAACAAGTCAAGAACGTTTTACTTTGCTAACAATAACAACCAGCACTTTGCTTTCAATGCCGATGAGCAGTTTTTACCGGTGTATACATTGGCTAGTGAAGACAATAAAAAAATCAACCATCTAGATGATTTTACCGATAAGTTCTTAGCTAAGTGTAACCTTGGGCAAATGATTAGCCGCTATATGGTTTTAGTGGCAAGTGAGCAGAAAATACTAGTGATGCGCCCGTACCAAATCTACGCGGTAAAGGCGATTGTAGATTGTATTGATCAAAATAGAGGTAATGGTTATATCTGGCATACCACAGGGAGTGGTAAAACACTTACGTCTTTTAAAGCTTCTACACTATTAAAAGAAAACTCAAACATTGAGAAGTGCTTATTTGTAGTTGATCGTAAAGACTTAGACCGTCAGACAAGAGAAGAGTTTAATAAATTTCAAGAGGGTAGTGTAGAGGATAATACGAATACGGAAACACTGGTGCGTCGTATGCTTTCGACCGACTATGCCGACAAGATCATTGTTACCACGATTCAGAAACTTGGTTTAGCGCTTAATCAAAACAGTAAGCGCAATAGAAAGCAACGGGAGGATAACAAAGAAACGTATTACGATAGGCTAGCACCCTTAAGAGATAAGCGTATGGTATTTATCTTTGATGAGTGTCACCGTTCGCAGTTTGGGGATAATCACGATGCTATTAAGGAGTTCTTTCCTAAAGCACAACTATTTGGTTTTACAGGAACTCCTATTTTTGAAGAGAACGCAACCTATAAAACGGTAGAGGGCAATGAAGCAACCTATAAAACTACCGAGGATGTTTTTCAAAACGAACTACACGCGTATACCATAACGCATGCTATTGAAGATAAGAATGTACTGCGGTTTCATATTGACTACTTTAAGGGGGAAGATGAAACAAATTACAACCAACTCAGTCATAAAATGGCGGTAGTAGATGCGGTACTCAAAAAACATGATAAAGCAACACACTACAGGCGTTTTAATAGTATACTAGCGACATCTTCTATTAATGATGCTATTGAATATTATGGCTATTTCAAGCAAAAGCAAGAAGAATTAGCGGCCTTTAATCCTGAATATAGACCGTTGAACATCGCTTGTGTTTTTTCACCGCCGGCGGAAGGTAATAAAGACATCAAGCAGCTTCAGCAAGATCTGGAACAAGAGAAGAAGGACAATGAAGTTGAACCCAATAAAAAGAAGGAAGCCTTAACCGCTATCATTACAGATTACAACAAGCAGTTTAAAACCAATCATACGATCTCTGAGTTTGATCTCTATTATCAGGATGTACAACAACGCATTAAAGATCAAAAATACAACAATCAAGACTACCCACATAAGAACAAAATAGATGTGACTATTGTGGTAGATATGCTACTTACAGGTTTTGATTCTAAATACCTCAATACGCTCTACGTAGATAAAAACTTAAAGTATCACGGATTAATACAAGCGTATTCACGTACCAATAGAGTTATTAACGATACCAAACCTTACGGGAATATTTTAGTATTTAGAGACCAAGAAAAAGAGGTAGACAGAGCAATGATTCGTTTTTCTGGAGAAGCTGTAAGTAACCCTAAAGAAATCTGGTTGGTAGATGAAGCGCCTAAGGTGATTGCGAAATACCAGGAAGCCGTAAACAACCTAAAAACCTTTATGGAGTCTAAAGGCTTAGCCTGTAAACCTTCTGAGGTAGCGAACTTAAAAGGTGATGAAGCTCGTGCGGAGTTTATCAATAACTTCAAGGAGGTACAACGGCTTAAAACCAATCTAGAACAATATACCGATCTAGAAGAAGAGCAAGTTAATACGATAGAAAATCTATTGCCTACAGACGACTTTCGCTCGTTTAAGAGCAATTATCTGGAGACGGCTAAGCAACTAAAGAAGCTGCAAGATAAAGGTGACCCGCCGGAGGTCATCGAGCAGTTAGATTTTGAATTTGTACTCTTTTCTTCAGCTATTATTGATTACGACTATATCATTGGCTTAATAGCGAAGTATACCCAAGACAAACCTTCTAAGCATAAAATGACGCGCCAGCAGTTGATTAGCTTATTAAGCTCTAGTGCCAACTTAATTGATGAGCGTGATGATATTATAGATTATATCAACACGTTAGAAGTAGGGAATGGCTTAACCGAAAAAGAGATTAGGGAAGGCTATCAGCAGTTTAAAGACGAGAAGGCAACACAAGAACTGAATACCCTAGCCAAGAAGCACGGTATTAGCACAGAAAGCCTTAAAGCGTTTATAGACGATATTTTATATCGAATGGTCTTTGATGGTGAAAAGTTAACCGACTTATTGGCTCCGTTAGAATTAGGTTGGAAAGACCGTAGAATTAAAGAATTAGCCTTAATGGAAGATCTAGTTCCATTATTAAATAAACAAGCCCAAGGGCGTGAAATAGCAGGATTAAATGCTTATGAGTAAAGAAAAAAAACAAGTGATACCTGATTTACGTTTTCCTGAATTTAGGAATAGTGAAGGATGGAATATGCAGGAAATAGGAGAATTCATAAATGAAACTCAGAATATAGCAAGTAAAACTCTACCAAAATATAGTTTGACAATAGAAGATGGTGTTATTCCTAAATCAAAGAGATATGAACGATCGTTTTTAGTAAAGGACGATTTGGATGCATACAAAGTTGTGTCAACTGATGACTTTGTATATAATCCTATGAATTTGAGATTTGGAGCAATTGCAAAATATAGAGGAAAAGAAGAAGTAGCTGTTTCGAAATATTACAATGTGTTCAATTGTGATAATTCTGTTGTTTCGAGTTTTTGTGAGTTTTATTTTAAAAGTTATCCGATGATAACTTATTATAATGATGTAGCAACCGGTTCGCTAATTGAAAAAAGAAGAGTTCATTTTAGTGAATTTTTAAAATTCAAAATTCCTTTTCCAAAGTTTGAAGAACAACAAAAAATAGCCAACTGTTTATCCTCTTTAGATGAAGTCATCAGCGCAGAAACCGAAAAACTAGACCTATTACAAGACCATAAAAAAGGCTTATTACAACAGCTATTTCCACAAGAAGGAGAAACACAACCTAAATACCGCTTTCCAGAGTTTAAGGAGGATTGGGCAATTAAGGAAGTTAGTCAAATTTTTGACGTTACACGCGGTTATGTTTTATCAATGAGTTTAGTTTCTGAAGCTAAAACCGAAGAAAATAAATTCCCCGTCTACTCTTCTCAAACAAAGAATAATGGTTTAGCGGGCTTTTACAATGAATTTTTATATGAAGATGCAATTACTTGGACAACAGACGGTGCAAATGCAGGAGATGTAAATTTTAGAGAAGGTAAATTTTATTGTACAAATGTTTGTGGAGTCCTTTTAAATAAAAATGGGTTTGCTAATAAATGTGTTGCGGAAATAATTAATTCGGTTGCCAAAAAGCACGTATCCTATGTTGGTAATCCGAAGTTAATGAATGGTGTAATGAGTAAAATTAAAATCGCTATTCCATCATTAAAAGAACAGCAAAAAATAGCCAGTTGTTTAGCTACAGTGGATGAACTAATAGAATCTCAAAAGCAGAAAATAGAAGATTTACAAGCGCATAAAAAAGGCTTATTGCAACAGTTGTTTCCAAAAGTTAATGTAAATAGGGTATGAGTACATCAACAAACTATAGTACTTTAAATGAAGTGGCATTAAACTATAGAAGAACATTGACTGGGGATAATACCTCTGAAAAAGATTTGATTTTGTTTTTTGCCCATAACGGAACGGGTAAAACAAGATTGTCCATGGAGTTTAAAGAATTGGGTAAAATAGATGATTCTAGAGACACGCTGTATTTTAATGCATTTACCGAAGATCTTTTTAGTTGGAATAATGATTTAGAAAATGATCTAGAAAGAGTGCTCACATTTAATAAAGATTCTGCTTTTTTTGATGGTTTGCAAGAACTGGAAATGGAAACCAGAATAGGCGGACTTTTTCAAAATTATGTAGACCTTAATTTCTTTATTAACTATGATGACTACACCGTAACTTTTTCAAGAGAACTTATTATAAACAATAGTACTACTACTGTTGAAAATATTAAAATATCTAGGGGAGAAGAGAATTTATTCATATGGTGTTTCTTTATCGCTATATGTGAAATCGCTATTGACCAGGTTAATAGTGATGAAGACACTGGAGCCTATAATTGGGTTAAGTACATTTATATTGATGATCCTATTTCATCTTTAGATGAAAATAAAGCTATTGCTGTAGCTTGTGATTTAGGTAGATTAATAAAAAAGATAAAAGAAGATGGAAGTAAAGTGAAAACGGTTGTTTCAACTCATCACAGTTTATTTTTTAATGTAATGTTTAATGAATTAAAAAGGCACGTTAAAAATAAGTGCTACTTTTTACATTCAAAAAAAGACGAAACCTATATACTTCAAGATACAGGCGATGTGCCATTTTTTCATCATATAGCTATTATTAGTCAATTAAAGCAGGTTGTTGATTCAGGTGAGATTTATACACACCACTTCAATACCCTACGAAGTATTCTGGAGAAAACTGCGAGTTTTTTTGGATATGAAAGAATAGATAAATGTATTCAAGGTTTAGATGATGAAGTACTTTTCAATAGAGCTCTAAATCTTTTTAGTCATGGTAAATATTCCATTTACAATCCCAAAGAAATGGGCTCAGATAATAAAGATTTATTTAAAAAGATTTTTGAAGGTTTCCTTAATAAGTATGAATTCTACTTACCGGAAATTTTTAATGATGAAATTGAAACAAATATAGAATGACAGCAAAACAAAAACAAAACGAACTAGGGAAAACCCTTTGGGATATAGCAGATAGTTTACGAGGGGCAATGAATGCCGATAGTTTCCGTGATTATATGCTTTCCTTTTTATTCCTACGCTATTTATCAAGTAATTATCAGGAATCGGTAAAAAAGGAACTAGGTTCAGATTATCCAAAATTAGATGAGAAAGATAAACGTACCCCATTATCAATATGGTACGACGATAATCCTGATTATGTGGAGGAGTTTGAAGCGCAGATGCGTAAAAAGGTCCATTATGTGATAGAACCAGATTATCTCTGGGGGAGTATTGCAGAAATGGCACGTACACAGCATCCTGATCTCTTAAAGACTTTACAAAAGGGCTTTAAGTATATAGAGAATGAGTCTTTTGGTAATTCTTTTAAAGGCCTATTCTCAGAGATCAATCTGGATTCAGAAAAGTTAGGTAAAAACTACGAGGCACGTAATGCAAAGCTATGTACGATTATTCAAAAGATTGCTGAAGGTATCGCAGATTTTGACACCGACACCGATAGTCTGGGGGATGCCTACGAATATTTGATAGGACAGTTTGCCGCCGGGTCAGGTAAAAAAGCCGGAGAGTTTTATACTCCGCAACAAATATCGAGCATACTTTCAGAGATCGTCACCTTAGATGCACAGGACCCAAAGTTGGGTAAAAAGAAAAAGATAAACAGAGTCTTAGACTTTACTTGTGGTTCAGGGTCGTTGCTCTTAAATGTAAAAACAAAAATTGAGAAGGCAGGAGGTACCATCAGTCAGATTTACGGGCAGGAGAAGAATGTAACTACTTACAACTTAGCCCGTATGAATATGCTGTTGCACGGGGTAAAGGATTCTGAGTTTAATATTTTTCATGGAGATACTTTAAAAAATGAATGGCCGTTACTCAACGAAATGAATCCTGCTAAAAAGGTAGAGTTTGATGCCATTGTTGCCAATCCACCTTTTAGTTTACGTTGGTCACCGAGTGAAACTACAGGAGAAGACTTTCGTTTCAAAAACTACGGTTTAGCTCCTAAATCAGCTGCAGACTTTGCATTCTTACTGCACGGTTTTCACTTTTTAAGTGATGAAGGTACTATGGCTATTATATTACCACACGGTGTATTGTTTAGAGGTGGAGCAGAATCTCGTATCCGTGAGAAACTTCTAAAGGATAATAATATTGATACAGTCATAGGTTTACCATCAAATCTTTTCTTTTCAACAGGGATACCCGTGTGTATTTTAGTTTTGAAAAAATGTAAAAAAGAAGATGATGTCTTGTTTATCAATGCAAGTGATGAAGAAAACTTCGCTAAAGAAAAACGTCAAAATTATCTGCGTAAAAAAGACATTCAAAAGATACTAGATACCTATCAAAACAGACCTGAAGAAAAAATAGAACGCTACGCCCGTCGCGTCTCAATGGACGAGATCGTAAAGAACGATTACAATCTTAATATCTCGCGTTATGTAAGCACCGCTAAACCTGAGCCTATCATAGACTTAGAAGAGGTTCATACCAAGCTTGTAGATGTAGAAGAGCGTATCAAAGCAAGTAGGGAAGAGCATAATAGTTATTTGAGGGAATTAGGGTTGAAAGAAATATAGTGGTAGTTTGGAAGAAATAATTGAGGCATATATAAAAGAAAATAATAAACCCACACAACGCTATAACTCTTGGAATCATTGTTATAAAGCTTTTAATGATTTATCGAAAAGCGATGAAGAATTGGCTTTACATCTAGGCTTCTATCTTGCCAGTTGGGGGATGTATAGAGGCTCATCCCAATTATTGCAAAAGGATTATACAGTACATTTAAAAATGGTTGAGGTGATTCGGTTATTTCAAGACTTAAGATGTATTATGGAGTATGAGGCTTCAGTAAAAGATCTTGACAGGATCATAGCGCTCATTCAAGCTACAAAAGTGGTTTATAAGAGTTTCAACGTGTCTCCAACAAATACTCTAGTCACCAAAATAATCCTAGGGACATTAGGATGTTTGCCTGCTTATGATCGTTTTTTCATTGCAGGTATTAAACAATGTAAAGAACCTTTTACTACGCTTAGTAAAACCTCACTGACTAAACTTTTAGGATATGTAGAGCAGCATAAGCAAGAATTACAAACTATCAAACAGGAGAAAAAGCTACAGGGTTACCCGTTAATGAAACTGGTTGATATGTATTTTTGGCAAATAGGCTATGAGGGAAGTACTCTTAAAAAGTAAAATTCACCATTAAAACATCTTTATTTATTAAACGCTTCTTTAATCTATAGTATTGGAAGATTGTATTTCTTGTGAAAGATTAAATAATTAAAACCCCCTCCCCACAACATGCAGAAAAGGGGCTTAAAACCTTACTTTTTGGTGTCCGGGTCAGCATCCCAATCCTCCTGTTGGAGTCGGTTCATCCGGCTTCTATGCCGTACAAAAGCATCGATCTCATCTTTGATGTAATACACCGTGTAGCTTACCTTAAAAAAGGGCAAGACCTTCTTACGCCGCCAGCGGTAAAGGCACGAGGGCGTGACTTGAAATAACTGCACCATATCGGCAGTGGTGAATAAACTGATCTGGGAATTAGATTTTGGTATGATTGTCGCACAACCTAACCAGACTCAAGTAAGGGTTTAGATTTCTTCTACCGGAGCTTTAGGCGCATTTGTCTTTACGGAAGCAATCCCATTTTCCATGCCTGAGGTAGCCTCATACAGTTCACTTGTACCGATGATTTGACCATTGGTTGCCTTTAAATTAAAATAGTGTTTGCCATTGGCTGCTTGTAAGCGTTCGAACCGCTGATCGTGTTGTGAATTTTCTCTTACCGATTCAATGCCATTCATACATCCCGCTTTGGAAGCATATCCTTCACTGGCCAATATTTTTTGTCCGTTATTTGCCTTTAAACGAAATCGATATTCATTTTTAGTATCTTGATAAACTTCAAATTTTCCCATGATCTATTAAATTAATGAACTTTAAAGGTAACTAAAATTAAGAAAAACGACAATCACCTCTTTGTTGGACTCGTTGCTATTGACCCAGCGCGTATTCAATAAAGTTCTTAGGATGTGGTTAAAGAAAAGAACATTTTTAAAAGATTGCACTGTGATTTCTTGACTGCTCCTTCGACAAGCTCCGGGTGACTTTTTAATTTAATGAAGTTTTATAGCAACTTAAAAATAGCATACTTTAATTACCTCAATGACTCACAAAAGCAAGCCCTCCAAAACCCCTTGGCCTACCAAAGATGCCATGCAGCAGGTATATGAACACAACCTGTGGGGTGGGAGTGATATATCATTTTATTCCGGAGTGGGTTCGCACGATGCAGAGACGGTACAGGCTTACCTAAAAGCGGTTATTGGCTTTTTTAAAAGCTTAGAAACCCCACCGGTGGTGTGTGATCTGGGCTGTGGTGATTTTAATGTGGGTAATCAATTGGTGCCCTACACCCAAGCCTATACAGCTGTAGATATCGTACCGGAGTTGATCGCGCATAACCAAAACACCTTTAAAAGCAAACAGCTCACATTTGCATCCCTAGACCTTGCCAAAGACCCCTTGCCTGAAGGTGAGGTGGCACTGCTGCGGCAGGTGTTGCAACACCTTTCCAATGCCGAGATACAAGCGATTGTCAACAAGCTATACGCGTATCCCTACGTTATCCTAACCGAGCACTTACCCGATCAGGAGTTTATCCCCAACATCGATATCATTTCCGGGCAAGGCATCCGCCTTAAAAAAAAGAGTGGCGTCGAGTTACTGGCCCCACCTTTTAATTTTAAGGTAAAAGCCGCAAAAGAGCTGTTGTCCCTACCGGCTCCGGGAGTTAAAGGCAGGCTCGTTACGACTTTGTATACGGTGGTTTAGGGTTAATGCGTGAGGATTTTTAGAGGATTATTTCTATCCGGTAATCTTACTTTACTCGCATAATTTTTGTTTACGAGAGCTAGGGAGTCTTATACCTTCATTTTGAGCAATGTAACTTACTATTAATGCATCTTACTTTTCTTTGCCTCTCCAAAGAAAAGTAACAAAAGAAAAGAGCCCCTCGCTTAGGAATTTTTTGCTACCGCGAAAACCGCCTTGTCAGCTCCGCGTCGCTACCGCTCCTGTCCTTCGGAGCTTCCTGCATCTATTCTGAACCGAGGGAATTTTGAGGGCGTGTAACCCTTCGGGTTTGAATACTTGTTCTTTGATCTTTTCTCTATAATCTTTATTCTAAAAAACCAAGGCTTCAAAAATTTTTAACGGAGCCTTCTTGCTATTGAAGAAAAAGAATTGGAAACCCTTCGGGTATAAATAACTTATAGTCTTAAACTAGTAGTAACTCTTGCAAACTGAAAACAGTGACTGCCAGCTTAATCCGAGTTTCCTGCATCTATTCTGAACCGAGGGAAGACTAAAGAATGTTACTCTTAGCTTTAATTTAAAAACGGCCTACAAGAAGGTATTGTGAAATTTGAAGTGAACGTAACGTAGCAGGCGGTTCTGTTTGAGGGCGGTGCACCGCCCGAGTTAAGTGCATGCAGTGCAGCGAGCATAAAATTTAGAGAAGCTCATGTAAGCCTTGATCTTTTGTTTCTTTTGTATCAAGACAAAAGAAAGGAAACATGAATAGTAGTGGTAATGGCGCTACTTAGCATTGAGCTTTTGTGATAGAATATAAGAAATACAACCTACTCCTCCGGTAACTTCAAGTCCTGATGCAACTCCATAAACATCTCCCCGGGATCCACGTCAATGGCCAAGGCGATGAGGTAGAGTTCGTCTGCACGGAGTTGTGTAGAATTATTTCCACTTAACTGGCTCAAGCGAGATTTACTAATCCCTGTTCTACGCGCAACTTCTGCTTTGTTTATTGATTTTTTTGCAAGATAGAGACCTAAATCTGTCACTTAAATTTGTTTATAAATTAGCTACATAAATGTAGAAAGTATAAACAATGGTATGAAATATTTGTACTTTCAATTGATAATTAGGTTTATTTGTGATACATTAGTATAGAATTTCTACACAATAGTATGATATATTAAAACTTAATTATGACTCCACAACTCCAACCCCGGTCTAAAGTTGCGCTGCATGAGGCGCTCGAACCGCTTACAGAATCCTTGAAGCAAGTTGCTCGGGTACAGGCACTGTATCTTAGCGCAATCCGTCAAACACCTGATGCGATCTACAACCTCCTGATTGTGGTGCAGGAGGCCGGGGCCTTGACCGATTTACAACAACAAATCCCGGTGCTGCAAGTACTGTTTCCGCTAGTACGGATGCAAGTGTATACCCAAAAGCAGCTGCAGCGGTTGGTGCAGGAGGGAAGCGTGTATGGGTTGTGGGGGTACTATCTGGGTGATCGTATTTATCCTCGGGCTCCTGCCGATACTTCTAAAAATCGTTCCGAGCGGCAGTTGGAACAACTGCACCTTAAGGCGCAACAACAATTGGAGCAGGACGCGGCATGTATCTGTAAAGGCTTTGATACTGCGGTATACTGGTTTGAGCGGGAGGACTATACGGCTTCGGTATTGGCTTTGGTTGAGGTGTTTGACACCTGTCTTGCGCTTGCGAGCAAGCTGTATACCGGTAGGGTAATGGAGTATCCTTCTTTAGAAGCCCAGCTCGCTGCGGTACGTCCGTTTCTTCCACAATTGCGCAGGCTCTTCCCCACACCCGAAGCACCCGATGCCGATCCAACACTATTGGAACTGCTGGATGTTTGGACGGTAGAAGGGATCCCTTCTGATGAAGCTATAGACCGGCATACCTGTTACCAGATACAGATGCGTATGGAGCGGGTATTTACGGTGGTAGATACTGCAGCCCGGGAGCTGTTGGAAGCCTGTAGCCCAAAACCAACTCCCGCAGAGGCAGCCTTCCCAGCGGGTGCAACCCGCTCGCCATTAGAGCAAGCGCTGCAGGAGGCTTTAAATTATTTACGGGAAACTTACCGCGTACACTCCGCCTATTTACTCTACAGCGCGCAGGACAGCCGGGTGCAGTCGGTCCATTGCTTTTCGGCCACCGAAATCCAAGAGCATCAAAGCACCGCGGTGGTGCTGCTGGTCACGTACACGTCGGTTGGGGCCAGTCCGTCGCAACTCACCGATCGGGTTTATAATCAAACCGGGCGGCGCATCCGTATCTGTTTTATTCTAGAAACTGTGAAGCGGGCGCACAAAGCGCTGGATTTTGGTAGTAATTTTCTGCAAAAGGCATTGGGGGAGGGGAAACCCTTGTATGCGGAAGATGATCGATTACGCGGGTTTTTAAAACAGGGGTATTTGTACCATTCACAACAGGTTGAGAAACTCCAAAAATATTGGGACCTCCGCAGCAACCGGGCGTATTATCTCATCGAGAGTACCCGTATTCTGGATACCCGCGAAGACGCGCTGGTGCAACTGCAGATGTATGAAGAAGCCTTGATCCAAACCTGCCTGGGCTTGATCCGCTTGTTTTGGGAGTACAGTCCGGCCTACACCTCCCTCAACTACCTTTTAGCCCTGTGTCGCAGCTTTACAGCGTTCCCTAGCACACTGCTGGAAACCACCTCGTTTAAAGCGCGTCGTCGTCTGCACCTGCTTAGCCACGCCCAGCAACACCTGCGGTATGGAAGCACGTATACCGTCACCGATGCTGATGCCAACGAGGCTTATCACCTGTGTGTGCGCTTTATGCAACAAGCAGAAGCCCTGGCTGCGGAGCGGTTACAGTTCTTAAAACGAAAAGCCTACCAGCGGGAAGTAAACTAGATTAGAAGATTAAAGTTCAAAATTAGAATGGGATGTGTAGTGTTTATGGGAATTCTGTTTTCTGTTTAGCGTTTACTGTTTACTGATAACTGCGACTGCCCACTGCCAACTGTACCCTGTTTAGCGTTTACCGCCCACTGCGACTGCTTACTGCCGACTGTTCTCTGTTTACCGTTTACGGTTTTCTATCTTTTGTGACTGCCCACTGCGACTGCCAACTGCTGAATGCCCACACCTGAATTTAAGCCTAATGCTCCCACAGTAAGTCTACAGTGAACCCACACTAAGTCCACACTTGTCCACAGTATTTGTGGTTGAGCATGGGCTAGGTATAGGAGGAAGATGGAGGTGTATTAGCGTATGCATAAAGCACCTCAGTATTGATACCGTTCTATGTTAACGAAATCTTAAAATCTAAGCTTTTGAATCTCGTTTTCATACACTCTTCATACACTATCCTAGGGGATGCCTAGGCGTTGCTAGGGGGATGCCCTTCTCGGGGCGAGCTTTTGCCCTGTTTTTTAAGGTGTTTTTTGCGCGATGCAAACCGATGTACGAGGTTCACGAGTTCTCGGATAATATGAATGAACACGAGCTAAAAAAGAAAGGGAGGATAAATTGAAAGTGTATTTTTTATTCATGTTCCTTACTTTTCTTTGCCTCTCCAAAGAAAAGTAACAAAAGAAAAGAGCCCCTCGCTTAGGAATTTTTTGCCTTATCAGGCAAAAACCGCCGTGTCAGCTCCGCGTCGCTACCGCTCCTGTCCTTCGGAGCTGCCTGCGTCTATTCTGAACCGAGGGAGTTTTGATGACGTGTAACCCTTCGGGTAGGAGTAGTAATTCTATTTAAAAACAATCAGTCATCTCGACGCTAGGAGAGATCTCACTCGCATAGGAGCTCCCTTCTCCTGCGGGAGAAGGGCTGGGGATGAGGGCTTATGATGAAGTGCGCAGCAGATGTGATTTCTCCCGATGGTCGAAATGATGATAGCGTTGTATATAGTATTTCTACTTTCGTATTTCAAACAACAAACAACAAACAGCAAACTGCCAACCGGGACTGCTGACTTCATATGACTTCTCGATACAATCCTCTCGCGCTAAGGCGCTCGAGAATCACTCGAAGTGACAGTACGTTGCTTATTTGTATTTCGTATTTCAAACAGCAAACCGTAAACAGAAAACAACAAACTGCCCACTGCCACTGCCTACTGTAAACTGAGAACAACTTCTCGATACAATCCTCTCGCGCTAAGGCGCTCGAGAATCACTCGAAGTGACAGTGCGTTGCTTATTTGTATTTCTAACTTCGTATTTCAAACAGCAAACAGCAAACTGAAAACTGCCAACTGCTCACTGCGACTGCTTACTGAACGTTGTATTTTGTACTTCTGATTTTGTACCTTCAATAGTCTTTGCTCTCTGTTCTATTCTCTAACATCTAACATTTCAACAAGAAGCTTCACTAAAAAAAGAAGTTCGTTTTGCATTTTTTTACTATTTTTCAGAAGATGTCCTTCCCTACAGGTCTTTAGCTTTTTTACATGATAAATTTTAGATACCTGCTATGCCTTATGCTGCTTGTAGCGGCTACAGGTTTTGCCCAAGAGGGAGTGCTTAAAGGAAAACTTTTTGATGATTATGGGGAGCCACTGCCGGGGGCTGTTCTCCAGATTAAAGGTACTCCAAAAGGGACGCAAACCGATTTTGACGGTGCATATACCCTAAAATGCTCGGTAGGAGATGTGCTGGTGATCACCGCGTTGGGCTATGCTACCCGTGAACTCAGGGTAACAGCAGCGATGTTTAGAGAAGACGGTCTAGAAATCGATCCGCTTAAAAAGGCAGTAACGCCCATTACGCAAACGGACTATGAGCAAGCCATTAAAGACCACAATCCGGATTTCTATGCTATTCCCGATTTAAGTACCACGCCCCTGAGGTATACTACAAATAGGAAGTATCTGGATGTGCATCGCATTAAAAATGTGAGCAAGAAAGACAGTATCCTTCACCTGGAGACCTATGCCGACGAGGCATTTTTTGAAATAGGCATGAGTCAGCACACGGCCTTTCAGTATGTTCCTAAAAGCAATCTGCCCGAGCTGCAACAATCTTATGCTCAGGGCAGACCTGAAGCAGGTGAACTTACCTATCGCGGTCCTGAAACGGGAGAACGGTTTAGCTACGGACCATTATTGAGTAGCTTAGCTTACGATGGGAGCAGCTATGCCTATGACGTTAATGGAAGGCCTGTACCTCGGGATCAAGTTTCAGGTGCCCCCGTAACGCCTTACGCTCAAGATATTTTTGATACCGGATGGAATACATCAACAGCAGTTAAGTTGGGCGTGTATTATGATGTGCACCGGTTGAATTTCAACTTTGCTAATGGTACCCAAAGAGATCTTTTTGATCAGGGAAAAGAAACCTACAACCGGATCAACTTCGGTTACGAAAATAATAATAATTTTTTGAGCTATAGCCTCAGCGCGGGTTACAGCAGTGCTAAAACGAACAACGCCAACCTCAATGGCCTGCATAATCAGGTGTACTACAGCAGCCTGCTTACGCCGCCTACATTCTCCAATACACAGGGAATTCGATTGTCAGACGGTACGCAACGCAGTTTCAGCCCGGGAAATTATAATAATCCCCTATGGCTCTTACAAACCAATGCAAACCGGCTCAACGAACAGGCTTTTAATGTTCAAGGAACCGGAACGTACCTGGGCGAGAAGTTTCAACTACGGGTTAAGACCCTTTATGATACAAATACTGCCGGGCAGGAGGTTGGTATTGCAGCAGGAACTGCAGGTTTTAACAACGGCCTGTTTACAAACAAGAATTTTGAAAGTGAACAGTTGGCTGCCGAAGCTAAAGCGATGTGGTCTGACCTGTACATCACCGATTTTCTAGACTTTTCGCCTTCGGCTACTTTTCAATATACCTACTCCGGTCTGGATTTTGATTTTACCGAAACCCAAAGTGGTGAAGTGCTGACGGATCTTAATCCGTCTAAGACGACCGTACAGATGTTGAATACCTTAGATGCCGAAGCCCACTTTTATGATTTTAAACTGAACCTTAGCCTACAGCAAAAGCTATTTACCAGTTCGTTACAAGGAAACAATTGGTGGCTTCCTGATGTTATTTTAAATGCTGATTTTAGGGACATCTTTTACAGTGATTTTTTGAGGCGATTTAAGTTTACCGCTGCCTATAGTACCAATGTGAATGACCTTTCGCTGTATTACAACAATTATGGGTATAACAGTTTGAACCTGTCGCTAAGCGAAAGTCAGCAATACACCACCAATGCCGATCTGTTCAACAACTCCGCTTTAACTTTTGAAAAACAAAAGGGTTTAGACTTAAGCCTAACCATGTGGTTGTGGAACCAGGTAACTATCGATCTTAATTATTATAGATCACAGACCAGAGATGCGATCTTTCCGGTTTTTACAGAGCAGGCCTGGAAGTTGTTAAATACAGCCGAGCTACGGGATAGCGGTTTTGAAGCCGGAATCAAGATCGATACCTATGACTACTCGGTAGAAACCGATTTTAGGTATACCACAACGATAAGTTTTAGTACACACAATCCCGTGGTTCGCAATCTGGGAGCCTACGAAGGGACCAGACTGCCCGTTGCGGGTTTTGAAGAGGTGTCTCAAAATCTCATTGCAGGGCAGCCGGTTGGGGTTATCATGGGTACGACGTATGCGCGAGACGGGCAGGGCAACCTGCGCATTGGAGCTGACGGGTTCCCGCAGATCGCTTCTGAACCTAAGATCTTAGGAGATCCTATACCTGATTTTAATTTGGGATGGAGTAATACGCTGCGGTATAAAAAGTTTTTGCTCAAGTTTACATTAGATTGGCAACAAGGAGGAGACGTGTGGAACGGGACGCAACAAGCCTTAAACTATTTTGGTACTTCCCTTGAATCTGCACAGCAGCGTACGATTACCGATTATGTCTTTGAAGGGGTTGCTCCTGACGGAACGCCCAACACACAGCCGGTTGCATTTGCACCTCCAGATGCCCCGGTTACGGCAAACCGATGGGTGCGTTATGGCTATGCCGGTGTGGCTGAAGCATCTATTGCAGACGCTAGTTTTTTAAACCTGCAACAGCTGAGCCTTACTTACGAATTGAAACGCAAGGCTTCCTATTTCTTTAAGATGCTCAGCATTAGTGTGTATGGGAATAATCTATGGAACTCTGCAGGTTTTAAAGGGGCCAACCCGTATAGCAGCTTATATGGTAATCCTACAGGAAGTGCACTTCATTACTTTAATATGCCGCTTGCCGGTGAACTGGGTATTCATTTAAACATCAAGATCTAATGCGTCAATGTATCACCCTATTTAAAATTGTTATTGCGTTATGCATTTGGAATACACCTGCGTTTACTCTGGCACAAAAGTATCATAAGATCGAAAAAATGTATACGCATACAGACCGGCCCTTCTATTTTCCCGGAGAGTCGATCTGGTTTAAAACCTATGCGGTTGATGAGACGAATATTCCTTCGGGCATCAGCGATGTACTGGTGACGGAGTTGATTTCACCTGCCGGAGACGTTGTTCAGACGCAAAGACATTTTCTACATTTCGGAGCGGCTTATGGAGCATTTCAGCTTAAAAAAGAATGGGTAGGTGGTATCTATACGCTACGCAGTTATAGCCAATACATGCGCAATCAAGGGGAGGACTCTTTTTTTACCAAGGAGATCACCGTACAAAAGGTGGTGGTTCCTCAGTTGCTGGTTAAGCTCGATTTTGACCGGGAAGCTTATGGTAAGGGAAGTGCTGTACGGGCTACCTATACGCTCGAAGATCTGGATAATCGCGCTGTTGCCAATGCTCGTCTGAGCGCGGTACTGTATATAGATGGTAAGGAAGTTACCCGGAAGCAGTTGCAAACACGCACCGATGGCACGCAGGATATAGACTTTAGCCTGCCTGAAGACCTGGATACCGTAGATGCCGTTCTGGTCGTTCAAGCCGAATATAACGGAGTTACTGAGTCGATTTCACGCAGTGTGCCTATTCTTCTAGATGCGGTAGACCTGCAATTTTTACCGGAAGGCGGTAAGCTGCTTTTAGGAAGCCCTAACCGGGTTGCTTTTAAAGCGATAGACCCCTTTGGAAGGCCTGCCGATGTGCGTGGGATGATCGTTAATCAGGACGGTGAAGAAGTGGTTCCTTTTGACAGTTTTCATGATGGGATGGGCAGTGTTTATTTTGAGCCGCAGGTAGGCCAGCAGTATTATGCACAGCTTACCCATCCTTTTGTTTCAGACAGTCTGTCGAGGTATGCTTTACCTAAGACAGAACTTATGGGTGCAAAGCTAGGTATGCTTAAGCAAGAGGGCGATAGCTTAGTCTTAGAAGTGGCTACCACTGCAAAATTTAAAGGCAAGATCGTCCTTATCGATGCCGCACAACACCTTTGGGATTCCCGGGAAATTGTTTTAAAAGAAGGGGAGACTACGCTGCATTTTGACGTGAAGCAACTACCTCAGGGTATTGTAAAAGTGCAACTGCAAGATCACATAGGTATCGTGCAAAGCGAGCGTTTGGTATTTGTTAATCCACAAGCCGGTTTACAGATCGCTTTGCATTTTGATCAAACACAGTATTTACCCCGAGCACCTGTGAATCTGGAGATCAGCACTACAGATGTGCAGGGGAATCCCGTGAGCAGTAACCTGTCTGTTGCTGTAGTTGACAATGCGTTGCTTAGCCTGGCCGATGATAAGCAAGATAACATTGCAAGTTATTTGTTGATGAGCAGCGAACTTAAGGGAACTATCCACGAGCCTTCTTTTTACTTTGATCCTGAAGAACCTGATCGTTTGGAAGCATTAGATCTGGTTATGCTTACGCATGGTTGGCGGACATATTTGCAAAAACCGGTTCCTAGAGGAAAGGCGCTTAAGCACAACCCTGAGCGTAAGGATATTGTGTATGGGCGTATAACAACTGTGGAAGGTGAAGCCGTACAAGCTGAGGTTTTGGTTTTAGACCGAAACGGAACTAAGATCCTTCAATTTAAAACCGATCCTGAAGGTCATTTTAAGTTCAAAGCAGGTACTGTAAATTATTATGTGATCGCAGCCTATACCGAAGACCGACAGCAGCTAAGCATTCACTTGGATGAAACCCTGAATGAGAAATACGGTACTGCCGGGTTTAATTTCAATAGAAATGCCAGAGCGACTAAAGAGACTGAAGTTGAAGCAGAAGCTCCGGAGTCTCCATTTACCCAACCCTTACAGGAAAAGGCGTTAGACCTTAGTCTCAATGCTGATAATGCTGCCCTAGATGAGGTGGTGGTCGTGGGGTATGGTATTGATAGAACCGCGACTACTACGGGGGTAGTTCAAAAGGTTGATAGTGACGACCTGGCGGGCGTGAGCGGTAGTGTTGCTCAGGTATTAGAGGGCAATGTTTCTGGGGTTCAGGTTACGCAAGCCCAAGGTAACGGGGACAGTCAAATTACGATACGCGGTGCAGCAAGCATACGCGGAGATAGCAGTCCGTTATTTATAATAGATGGCGTACCGGTAAATCTCGGAACCGGTCAGGATTTTGATCTTTCTCAATTAGATGCTTCTCAAATTGATGCGGTAAGTGTGGTTAAAGGCGCTGCCGCAACAGCTTTGTATGGTGCCCGTGGGGCGAATGGTGTCATTGTGATCACGATCAAGAATCAAAATTACGGGAATAACAAACGCCTGTTTTCCCAAAAGTTTAAAAACTATGCGGTACGCGAGATGTACCAAGGACAGCAAGAGGTACAACTCAATCAGCCCGTACACTTCTATACGCCGGTATATGATTCTCGGGAAGTTCCAGAAAAGCGAACTGATTTTAGAAAAACCCTGTATTGGAATCCGGTAGTACAAACCGATGCTTTAGGAAAGGCCAGTCTGCGCTTTTACAATTCTGATGCGCTCACCTCATTTAAGATCATCGCAGAAGGAATCGCTGCACAAGGAATCACAGGGCATAAGTCGCAGACGTATAGCGTGACCAAGCCTTTGAGCATTACCGCAAAACTGCCCGCTTATGCCAGTGTGGGAGACACCCTGAATATTCCTGTTAGGGTCACCAATGCAACACCTACCGCCCGGAAACTGAGTTTAGCACTTCAATTTACCGATGAATTTAAAGTGCTTCGTGCTCAGGAAATTCCAAAGGATCTTGAGGTAGCAGCAAATTCCTATCAGGTAATCGATGTTAGGGTAACCCCGGTCAAGACGGCTTTGAACGCAGGCTTTACAGCAAGCATTGAAGGGGCATCAAGTGCAGATGCTTTTGAAGAACGCCTGGAAGTGGTAAGTCCGTATTTTCCTATAGAGACCAGTATTAGTAACAATCAGAGTGCTGCTTATAGCTTTGATATTGTCAACGCTATTCCCGGAAGCCTTCAGGCAGATTTTGCACTCTATATTGATGTGGTGGGCGAGTTGATGAATGGCATTGAAGGCATCATTAGAAAACCTTATGGTTGTTTTGAGCAAACCTCTTCAGCGACCTATCCTAATGTTATGGTGCTGCAATATTTAAAAGCTACAGGTAAAGCCGATCCGGAGGTGACGGCAAAGGCTTTAGAGTATATCGCTCAGGGGTATAAACGCCTTATAAGTTTTGAGACTAAAAAAGGTGGTTTTGAATGGTTTGGGAAAACCCCTCCACATCAAACCCTTACCGCCTTTGGTATTTTAGAATTTACTGAAATGAAAGAAGTATATCCCGAAGTGAGTGAAGCGATGCTCAAACGCAACATCGACTGGTTGCTGGGTCAGCGGGATGGCAAGGGAGGTTTTCATAAAAGTAAAAAGGGTTACGACAGCTTTGCTAGTTCGCCTCCTTTAGTAGCTAATGCCTATATTGTTTATGCCTTAAGTGAAGTGGGTATCACTACTGAGATCAAGACCGAATATGAAGCGGCATTTGAAAAAGCCTTATCGTCTAAAGATGCCTATCAAATGGCATTAATGGCTTTGGCAGCTCATAATTTTGGAGATCATACGCGTTATATGCAACTCATGGAATTCCTTCTGGAAGCCTATAATAAGAATGCCTTTGAGTGGAATACGGGTGCAACGATCACCCGTTCTTATGGCAAAGCTAAATTTTTAGAAACCACCGCGTTTTTCATACTCGCAGCTTTACGAGAACAGGTATTTGACGAGGTTGTGGCCGAGGGGGTGCAGTATATCGCGCAAAACCGTGAGTACGGTGCTTTTGGTAATACGCAAACCACAGTCATGTGTTTAAAGGCTTTACTCAAATACAATCAGCAGTACACTGCAAAAGTTTTGGCTTCAGAAAAGCTCTTGACCCTAAACCTTAATGGAACAAAGCTCGATCTAAAACAAGCAGCACAGCATGATGGGGTGCTGCATATAGACTCCCTGGAGCGCTATATTGAACCCGGGAAACAGCGGGTACACGTGACTTTTGCAGATGAGAAGATTAGTTTTCCTTATGCATTAAATTATTCCTGGAAGAGCAGCCTACCTAAGAGTGCCGAAGCTTTACCGGTACAGCTGCGTACGCAACTGCTTGCCTCTAAAGTTCGTAAGGGGGAACTGGCGCGCATGCAGGTCGAAGTGCGTAATACCACGCAAGAAGGCAAAGGAATGATCACGGCTATTGTAGGGATTCCTGCAGGAGCTTCGGTACAAGCGTATCAACTTAAAGAACTTATGGAAGAAAACCAGATCGCTTATTATGAGGTAGTTGATAATTTTGTGATCTTGTATTGGCGTTCTTTTGAAGCAGCAGCGGTCAAACGTATTGCTTTAGATCTCAAAACCGATATCTCGGGGAGTTATACCGCACCTGCGAGTACTGTATACCCGTACTATGGTGATGACTTTAAATTTTGGACTAAAGGCGTACACTTAGAGATTTACGAATAAGCAATGCTATACTGGAGCATGTCACAAAACATCGGTTTCAAAAGTTTTAGCATTAAGCAGGTGCAGAAGAATGCTTTGCTGTAAGAAGATTATATTTACTCGATAATCGAGATTAAATCTTTCTTGTTCGTTTACTTAAGAGGTTTTCATTTTAAAAAGGCAATGGTGTTTTTACGTGTTTATTATAGTCTTATTTTAGTATTCAGTATAGGTTTTGTCGGGATGGCTCAGTCTTTAGAATCTCCTGTTCTATTGGCTGACCCAACGATCTTTGAAGAAGAAGGGATCTATTATTTATATGGGACCAAAGAAGATGCTTCGATCAAAGGTGCCGGATTTTTGGTGTATACGTCAACCGACTTAGAACACTGGTCTGGGCCTGCAGGGGTTCAGCAAGGTTATGCCTTTAAAAAAGGCGATGGTTTTGGGAGCACAGGTTTTTGGGCGCCGCAAGTGTTTAAATACCAAGATCGGTATTATATGGCGTATACGGCCAATGAGCAAATTGCTATCGCCACCGCTGATAGTCCGTTAGGCCCTTTTAAAAATACGGGGACAGCCTTACAGGCTTCCGTCAAGCAGATCGATCCTTTTATCTTTTTTGAGAATGAAAAAGCTTATTTATACCATGTACGGCTTCAGAAAGGCAACCGCATCTTTGTTGCGGAATTGACCAGAGACCTTTCGGCAATAAAAGAAGAAACCTTAAAAGAATGCTTGCATGCAGCCACCGGATGGGAAAACACACAAAGTACCGAGTGGCCGGTTTCAGAAGGACCTACCGTGTTCAAAAACGGAGCAACCTATTACCTGATGTATTCTGCGAATGACTTCAGAAATCCCGATTATGCGGTGGGGTTTGCTACAGCAATGCATCCTTTGGGACCGTGGATCAAGTACGAAGGCAATCCTATTATTAGTATGCAAAATACCGGACAGCCCGGTATTGGTCACGGGGATCTTTTTGTAGGTCCTGAAGGCATATTGCGCTATGTACTGCATACACATCAATCAGAAACGCAAGTGGGCCCGCGCATAACGGGAAGCGTAGGTTTACAATGGGAGGGAACCGTCTTAACTTTAATCCCCGGTAGTTTTAAGCACTAAATCTCGTTAAGCTTCTTCTTTTAAAATAAACCCTTTACGGTGAATGTTCTCAATGCTCAGGGAAGGGTCTTCCTGCAGGTATTTGCGTAAATGCGATACAAAAACATTCAGGCTTTTTTTATTGAAATAATCATTGGCTCCCCAAAGTTTAAGCAAGATGGCTTTGTGTGTGCACAACTCATTTTTATGCTGAATCAAATAGACCAACAGGTCAAGTTCGCGATTGGTGAGCTTTTGCGTGTGCTCATTAATAGACAGTTCTTGGGTCTCTTTATGGAGGGTATACTTACCTAACTGAAGAACGCGTTCTTGAGCAGTCGCTTCTTGTTCCTGCGGCAGTCTGTTGATGAGGTTTTTGATGCGTACCACGAGCTCTTCTTCGTCTATGGGTTTTTTGAGATAGTCTACTGCTCCTAAAGCAAAACCTTTAAGCACATCGACCTTTAAGGCACGCGCGGTTAAAAAGATAAAAGGCAGTTGCGCTGTGTTTTCTTTGATTTTAGAAGCTACTACAAATCCATCCATATCCGGTAGGCTTACGTCTAAAATGGCCAGATCAAAAAGATGCTGGTCGAGTGTTTCCAGACCCAGAGCACCGGTTTTTGCCCAGACCACTTCAAACCCATTCATTTGTAAATACTCAGACAGGAGATAACCTAATGTGGGATCATCTTCTACTAGTAAGAGCTTTTTTTTAGAGGCATTCATCGTTGTAATGGGATTTTAAGGGTGACCGTAGTGCCAGAATTGGGTTTGCTTTCAAAGTTAAGCCTTCCTTTGTGCTTTTTAATGATTTGTTGTACATAGGTGAGCCCGAGTCCGTAACCGCTTTTAGAGGTTAAAACAGCCGAGCCGCGGTAGTATTTTTTAAAGATCTTAGGGCGTTCTGCTTTTGATACTCCCATTCCCTGATCTGTAATACATATTTCAAGATGCCGCTTACTTTTATAGGCGACCAGGTGTATAGGCTTGCCTAAACCATACTTAAGCGCATTATCCAGCAGGTTGTTCACCGCGTTTTCCAGATGACCGGCTTCGGCTAAAATAGGATAGGATCCTTCCTGAAGTTGGTAGGTAAATGGGGTAGTTTCTAAAGAAGCGATCGCTTCAAACGAAGCGCAAAGCGCCTCGAGATTCGGTTTAAAATCTACAGGCTCAAGACGTATAAGGCGTTTTTTCTCTTCAAGTTGCGCCAACTCTAATACATTCTCGATATGTACTTTTAGACGGTCTGTCTGGGTGCGTATGGTTTGTACCAAAGGGCGGTCGCGGTCGGCTACCCGTTCATAAAGCATTTTTGAAGCCAGCCCAATGGAGAACACCGGAGTTTTGAGTTCGTGGGTAAGGTTATTGATAAATGCATTGGTGGTCGTGATCACATTGCGCTGCCAGTAAAAGGATCTAAGCACCCAGATCACCGTAATGATGATGGTGATCATAAAGAGTAATGCCGGGATAGTGAGTCCGTTGAGTTGAAAAAAGAAATAATCACTCAGGTTCTCAAACTGCAACTCGAGGATGAGCGGTTTATTTAGTGCATCTACCAAAAAACCTTCTATTTTAAAAGGATAGGTTTGGGCTTCGGTAGTTGAAGGAAGGCTGTTGGGCGAACTCAAATAATAGGTGCTGTCTCGTGTAAAAAGGCGGTAGCTGTAGGCTGCCGTAATTCCGTTTTCGGTAAGTCTGTGACGGATGAAGTCATTAAAGAAATGCCGAGAAGCGTCGGTAAGACTGTCGGGTGTGGTTTTAAAATACGAATTGTCCTGAAGCAAGGCTTGTTCTAAAAGAAAGGTAAGCTGATTGCGTTCACGAAGGTCCTGTTGTATGCTGGTGCCGGCATCCTTTATTTGTTGGTCAAACTGTACCCGCGCAAGATTGAGTCCAATGCGTAAAAATTGAATTTGTACCACAAAAAGGCCTAAAACGGCAATGATGAAAATGATGATATATCCTTTCTTATTTTTGATCATAGGATACGATAATAGTACATTTTAAACTTGATTACACCAAGTTAACCCATGCTTAATCTTATTAACCTTTCATTAATCTTTTTAATTTGTGCTTAGTCTTTACAGCTTCTAAAAGGTAGTATTTTAGCTCTTGAAAACAACATACTTCTAAAGCTTTGATTTTTTGGTTATCAAATCCTTTAGTTTCTTGGTAAAAAGTCGGCAGCAGTGCTGACTTTTTAGCATGATACACCTTGCGTTCTACGTTGCTTAGCTGCTCTTTAGGAAGCTCTACGCGATAATCAAGATCGAAAGCCCTCTAATAGTATCTTCTTACCGGATAATTTCATTTAAGGCACATCCAGCATATAGGTTGAAACAGCGTTGCTGTAAAAGATCTTTTTCAGTATGCTTTCAGGCAGTTTTAAGCCGTTAAAGCTTCCTTCAAATTCAGCAGCTTCCATCAAATGATCTGTGGCAAAGAACTCCCAATGATACTGCCAAAGCTGTTCTAATTTAGCAGCGGTAGCTTCCGCAGTAAGGCTTCCGTCATCAATAACATCGGTACCGTAAAGGATACGGTCCTGATAATCTATAAAAAACTGCCGCACTTTTTCGCGGTTGTGCATCGTCTGTAATTGCACGTGGCAGATGCGCTCGGCCAGATCGGTCTGACTGTTAGGAAACCGGTCGAGGCGCTTAGCCACTTCTTCCAGATCATATTCCATACTGAAGAGGTGCAAGCCTACGTAATTCAGCTTCGGAAAACGTTCTAACACCCGGTCGCGTGCTGCCATCTGCGTTTCGTAAGCGGGATAGTGCTTGTTTTTAAACATATGGTATTCCGGATGTGCAGCAAAATACTCCCGGTCTGAAGCTACGGTCATTTCTTCTAGCGGTAACCAGCAATTGCGCGGTTCGCCTTGGTGGTTAAGCAGTACAATTCCGGCGTCGCTCAGGTATTGAAAAATGGGATCAAAACGTGCATCATCAAGCAATACAAAATTTCCTTGATCATCTTTTAAGTTTTCGTCCATCCCGATATTCTTCCAGATCTTAACGCCTTTAGCACCGGCGGCAATACCGGCTTTAATTTGTTCCATCGCGTGTGGCAGCCAGCGCGGGGTATTCCAATATTGGGTGTCAAAAGAAGTGATGAAAAAAGCGCGCGGTGTGTTTTGGTTTAAGGTATTGATCATCTCACGTTGCGCTTGGAGATCGATAAAGAATGGAATATCGGTATTGATCGAAACAAAATACGCATCATACTGCGCTGCCAGTTGAAGTTTGGCTTGCGTGTTTGTGTTGAGATGTACGTGAGCGTCTATAAAAGGGCGTTGCATGAGGTGTTGTTTACTATGGTTTTGCAGGAACGAAGGAATGTTTTAATTTAACAAAGATACGAGTAGCCCTGCAGCCTGCTCCCATGCTAATTCAAAATCTATGAATTCCAGAAGAACTTTTATCAAAGGCTCTGCGCTCGTTGGAGCCGGAATAAGCCTCGCACCGCATTTAGTATTTTCACAAAAGGCAAAACCCTTGGCCCACAAACTGAAGTTAGGCTTTATAGGTGTAGGTTTAAGAGGAACCAATCACTTAAACAATGCGATGCGACGCAAGGATACCGAGATCACCGCGATTTGCGACATTGATCCTAAGCGTATTGACATCGCTTTAGACCTGATCGAAAAGGATGGGAGAAAGCAACCTTTGGTTTTTGGGAAGCATGAAGAGGATTATTTGAACCTCTTAGATTCAAAAGATGTAGATGCCGTGATCATTGCTACGCCGTGGTTGTGGCATACTAAAATGGCAGTGGCTGCCATGCAAGCCGGGGTGTATGCCGGCCTGGAAGTTTCGGCTTCTCAAACCATCGAGGAGTGCTGGGATCTGGTAAACACCCACGAGGCGACGGGGACGCATATGATGTTTTTAGAGAATGTGAACTTTCGCAGGGATGTAATGGCCGTGCTAAATATGGTAAAGCAACAGGTTTTTGGTGAAATGATACATTACCGTTGTGGCTACCAGCACGATCTAAGGGAAGTGAAGTTCAATAACGGGAAACAGCCGTATGGTGGCGGCGTGGAGTTTGGAGCAAAAGGAATCTCTGAAGCCAAATGGCGTACCAAACATTCGGTTTACCGCAACGGGGACACCTATCCTACGCACGGTGTGGGGCCCATCGCGGCTATGGCCGACATCAACCGGGGCAATCGTTTTGTGAGTATGACGGCCAGCGCAACAAAAGCGGTAGGCTTGCACAATCATATTGTAGCTCAGGGAGGTGCGGCGCATCCTAATGCCAAGATCAAATTCAAGCAAGGAGATGTGATCACCTCTACTATAGCTTGTGCCAACGGCGAAACCATTATTGTGACGCACGATACCAATTTGCCCAGACCTTATTCGCTAGGATTCAGGGTGCAAGGTGCAGAGGGATTATGGGAAAAGGATGGCGACCGTATCTATATTGAAGGTAAATCGGAGCCACACCGCTGGGATGCTGCGCAAGATTGGTTGACGCAGTACGATCATCCGGTGTGGAAAAAATACGAAGCAGAAGCCACCGGAGCCGGTCACGGCGGAATGGATTATTTTGTAATGAAGGCCTTTGTAGAGTCGGCACTTGCAAACGTAGCGCCACCCATTGACGCCTATGATGCAGCAGCCTGGAGTGCGATCACTCCGCTCTCTGAAACCTCGATCGCCAATAACGGTGAACCCCAGGAGTTTCCTGATTTTACACGAGGGCAGTGGGTCGCACGAACTCCGTACAACTGGATGAAGGAGGAGTATGGGGGGTGATATAAAATGCGTTTCTTTTAGCGCCGGGCGGGCTAGCATCGCTTCACCGCAATACCTCTAGTCCTGCAAGTATAACTGCCTGTCCTATCGGCCAGATGTTTTAAAAATAAAAAGCCCATTCAAATACATTTGATGGGCTTTTCTTGTTTTAATCCATAACGCAGTTATGGGTGATCGTGGAGTCGGGCGGGTTAACTTTGTTTCAACGCAATACCTGCAGTCCTGCAAATGCTAAATTCCCATCGCTAGCGCTCAGAGGTTTTAAAACAAAAAATCCTGCTCAGGTAAACCTGGCAGGATTTTTAAGTTTTAATCCCTTACGGAATTTTGCATTTGATCGTGGAGTCGGGCGGAACGACCAAAATTTTACTGTATCAATGTTTATGAGGCATCACACGGATTTTGAAAAAAGGGGACACCGAATTGGTGATGCGTTAACAAAATTTAACATTTTAAAAATTT
>Ga0114901_1000356_pt1 | contig 32885 bp, 28 predicted proteins | sample MalvireepMed_s16_FD_89686 | JGI IMG/M metagenome (GOLD analysis project Ga0114901, IMG submission 89686) | Marine viral communities from the Global Malaspina Expedition - Malaspina viral metaG DeepMed_s16 | ecosystem: Environmental > Aquatic > Marine > Oceanic | place: Mediterranean Sea... | reverse complement strand
GTAACAAAAACGAAGAGCACGGCAGCGTGAGCCGCCGCCAGACGCACGATTACGCCACCGCCATGACCCGTCGGCTGGCGCCCACCGCCGCCTATCTGGACAACCAGATTCTGGCGTTGCGCCAGGGCGGCATGGTCGACGCGGTGCAGTTGTCGCGGCATGCGGACCGCCTGCTGGCACTGCAGGACGAGGACCGTGAGGCGCTGTTGTTCGCGGTGCAGTGCCTGGATAAGGAAACGCTGCTGGTGCGGCATTCCTTGGGCGTGTCGGTCCATCTGCTGGACTTCGCCAGAAGTGAAAAAATGCCCCATGAGCTGTGCAAGGCGCTGGCCGCCGCCGGCCTGGTGCACGACCTGGGCAAGGCGCTGTTGCCCCGGGATCTTCTTGAGATGCAGTTTCTCAACGCCAGCCAATACCGCTGGCTGCAGGGGCATGTGGCGCTGATTACCCAGCGCTTGGAAAGCTGCCGCTGGCTGGCCTCCTCGGTGGTGGAGGCGGTGGTGCGCGACGTCAATGAGCGGCTCGACGGCCACGGCTACCCGCATGGGCGCGGTGCCGACGAGTTGCCGGAACTGGCGCGGCTCGCCTCGGTGGTGGACGTGTCCGACGTGATGGCGCGGGTGCGTCCGGGCCGGCGCCCCTGGTCCGCGGAAGCGATTCACGATCACCTGCACGGTTCTCCCCATCAGTTCGACCGCCGCTGGGTGGAGCGCTATCGGGCGCATTTCGGGCGCTGGCCGGTGGGCACTCTGGTGCGTTACCAGGGCGGGCTGCTGGCCTGGGTGCGGCGACTGGACGACCAGGGCCTTCCCGTGGAGGTGCAGATCTCCCGGGGCAGTGCGTTTCCCGGCGCCGACCCCGAGCAGTTGCTGGAAGGCGGCGCGCTGGAGCGGCTCGGCGAGCCGGTGGCGTCGTTGCCCGCGCCCGGCTAGTGGCGGCGCGCTAAAGTCGTGACGGTTACCGCCGATAGCATGAAATAGCGGTAAATGGTCGCCCTTATCCACCGCTGCGGCGGCGCCCGGGCGGCGCACAATACGTAGGTACTTTGCAAGGAAAGACCATGGCTTCTATTTCTTCTTTGGGTATCGGTTCCGGGCTCGACCTCAACGGCCTGCTCGACCAGATGGAGTCGGCGGAGCGTCAGCAGCTGACGCCGATCACCCAGCAACAGAAAAGCTACCAGGCGAAGATCTCCGCCTACGGCACGCTGGAGAGCAAGCTTGATGACTTCCGCGAGGCGGCGGCCAAGCTCAGCGACAGCCGGCAGTTCGACGCGGTCAAGAGCAACGTGTCCGGCGACGCCCTGACCGCCGTGGTCGGCGAGGACGCGCTGCCCGGCACCCACGACATCGTGGTCAACCACAAGGCCCGTGCCTACAGCATCGCCACCCAGGGCGTTGCCGACAAAACCGAGAAGCTGGGCGCCGGCGCGATCAGTTTCACGCTCGGTAACGGCGACAACTTCAGTATTGATGTGGGCGAGGACCAGAGCTCCCTGGAAGGCATCCGCGACGCCATCAACGAAGCCGGCAAGGGCGTTCAGGCCTCACTGGTCAATGACGGCAGCGGTCAGCCGCACCGGCTGGTGCTGTCCGCCACCGAGACCGGCACCGACGCGGCGATCGCCAGCGTCGATTTCGGCACCGGTGGGCTCGGCGCCACCCTCGCCGTGGATGCCGGCACCGAAGTCACCGCCATCAATGCCTCCTTGAGCGTCAACGGCATTGATATCGAGAGCCAGAGCAATCGTGTGGAGGGCGCGGTCCAGGGGGTCACGCTCAACCTTGAGGAAGAGGGCGCCGCCACCATCTCGGTGACCCGCGACACCGCCGGCATCAAGAAAGCGGTGACCAGCTTCGTGGAGAGCTACAACAGCCTCCAGAAGAGCATGGACAGCCTCACCAGCTACGACCAGGAAACCGGTACCAGCGGCGAGCTGCTCGGCGACACCACCCTGCGCGGCATTGAATCCCGCATCCGTGGCGTTATGGGCGGCGTGGTGTCCGGCGGTGAATTCAGCGCTCTCTCCGATATCGGCGTGGACCTCACCATCGACGGCACCCTGGAAGTGGACGACGAAAAACTGGACGCCGCGGTGGCGGATAACCTCGGCGCGTTGACGGATTTCTTCTCCGGCACCGGGGAATCGGAGGGCCTGGCCGGGCAGCTTGATGCCACCCTCGGCAAGATGCTCGGTGACAGCGGCACCATCGAAAACGCCACCAGCGGTCTGGAAGACCGCATCGAGGGCCTCGGCGAACGCTACCTGCGCACCGAGGAGCGCATCGAAAGCACCATCGCCCGCTACCGCGAGCAGTTCAGCAAGCTGGACTCGATGATTGCGGAAATGAACTCCACCAGCAGCTACCTGACTCAGCAGTTCGATTCGCTGAACGCCCAGTTGAGCCAGTAAGCCAGGAAAGGTAACCAGCAGAGGGTACGACTCATGACAATGACGCGTGGCGCCGCCGGGTACGCCCGGGGCGCGGGGGCCTACGCCCGGGTAGGGGTGGAAAGCGGAGTAATGTCGGCCAGCCCCCATCAATTGATCAGTATGTTGTTCGACGGCGCCGGCACCGCCATCCGTGCGGCCGCGCTGCACATGCGCGAAGGGCAGGTGGCGGAGAAGGGCAAGGCCATTTCGAAAGCGCTGGATATCGTCAACAACGGGTTGCTGGCGGCCCTGGACCGGGAAAAGGGCGGCGAGCTCGCCGACCGCATGGCATCGCTGTACGACTACATCGCCCGTTTGCTGCTTAACGCCAATCTGCGTAACGATCCGGCCAGCCTGGACGAGGCCGGCCGCTTGCTGGCGGACCTGGGTGAAGCCTGGAACCAGATCAAACCCGCCGCGCATCAGGGGGCTGAATGACCGAAATCGAATCCCCGCGCCGGGCATTGTCGGCGGAACAGGTACTGCTCGCCTATGAGGCCCTGCTGGCGCGCTCCGGGCGTATGCTGGACTGCGTGCGCCGCCAGGACTGGGACGCCCTGATGGACGAAGAGGCGCACTATCTGGTGGACGTGGAACAGCTCTCCAGCCGCGAGCAGGACACCGCGCTCGACCCCTCGCAGCGGGCCCGCAAAGCGGAGCTGCTGGAGCGGATACTCGAGCGTGACCTGGAAATACGCCGCTGCCTGGTGGCGCGCCGGGACGAACTGGCCGGGCTGATCGGCACGTCCAGGCGTAAGCGGGATCTGCGCCGTTCCTATGGGCCCCAGGAAGCCACCTCCATGGACTCCGCGTTCCACCTGGACGAAGACACGCCGTGAGCGGCATCACGCCGATTCTGGATACCCTGCTGCATCAAGTGCTGGGCAAACGGGTCGACGTGCCCGTGGCCCGGCAGACCCCCGAACCGGTGCGCCCGCTCAGCCCCGCTGAAGCACCGCCGGCGGTGCGCAGCGACTCGCGCCTCGACCCGCGCACCGCGCCCTTGCCGGACCTGCCGGCCACGCACCAGCGTGCCCGCGCCCCGCAAACCCTGGCGCCGCCGCCGGACCCGGCAACCGGGTCCACGCAAACCCATTTCAGCGCCGCCGCCCGTACCATCGCCGATATCCTCGCCCGCTACCCGGCGCCGCCGTCGGCGGTACGGCCGGCGGTGCCCCTGATGACCGCCGCCGACGCCGAGGCCCCGACCCTGGCCAACCGTCTGCAGGCCAGCGTCGGCCAGAGCGGGCTGTTCTATGAATCCCATCTGCAAAGCTGGTACCGGGGCGAGATGAGCGGCGCGCGGCTGGCCCAGGAACCGCAGATGCGTTTGTCCCGGCCGCCTGAACCCCCGGCTGCCGCCGCCCGTGCCGAGGGCGGCAAAGGCCCCGCCCCGGTCGCCGCGGAGGCGCCGTCCCAGGCCCGCGCAACCGCGACGCCGGTCGCCGAGCGGCCGGCAGCGGCGCCGGTTACCGCCGAGGGCCGCCCGGTCACGGACGGCGAAGAGGCCCCCAGGCCCGCGCCGCGTCCCCTGTCCGACGACGCCAACCAGGCCCTGCAGGGGATTCTCCGCCATCAGCTGGAGACCCTGGCGACGCCGGTGCTGCGCTGGGAAGGGGACGTCTGGTCCGGCATTTTCATGGCTCTGGTGATCCAGGTGCCCGCCGAAGCGCCCCGTCAGGGCCGTTCCGGCGGCGACCAGGGCGAGGACGGTGAGGACCCGGGGGAAGAGGGCACCTGGCGCTCCGAACTGACCGTGGAGCTGGCGGCGCTGGGCGCGGTGCGGGTGCGCCTGGACCTGCGCGGCGACGATCTGAGCATTGATCTGAATGCCGGCTCCGAACAGGTGGCCGAGCAACTGCGCGCCGACAGCCCGCGTCTGAAGTCCAGCCTCGAGGGCTGTGGTTTCGAACAGATCCGACTGCGAGTGGCCAGCGATGAAGGACTCTGAATCCAACAGCCGCCGCCAGGCCGTGGCGCTGGCCTATCAGGACGGCGAGGCCCCCCGGGTATTGGCGCGTGGCTATGGTGACCTGGCCGAACGGATTATCGCCGAGGCCCGCCGCCAGGACGTGTTCGTGCATGACGCGCCGGAGCTGGTGGGGTTGCTGATGCAGCTGGATCTGGACCAGCGGATACCGGTTCGGCTGTATCAGGTGATCGCTGAATTGCTGGTCTGGTTGCAAGCGATGAACGCCAAGGACGAGAGCGTAAGAAGCTAGGACTAAAGTATTAGCATTATACGCAAGTATTTGTAGTGTATGGATTTTGTGAACCGGTTCCTTGTCTCTTGGGGCTTTGCAAATTTTTGTCCTTGGTGCGGCCCCGCGGAGCCTTTGATTTTAGCCGAATGAAACACAGTTCTAAATTTTGTTAACCGGGGTGCTAATTATAACTCATTGATTTTAATGAAAATAATTTTCCTTTTCGGCGCCGCATTCCAATTCAAAGGGCTTGTGACGGCCCTTTTTCCCGCTATTGAAACGCTCGTTTCAGACTGCCTACACATTTGTGAATAGCATCACAAAATTTTCCCTTGGTGTGAGTTTGTTCACATAAAAGTGTGAGCATGTCGTGATTCTTGTGGTACGTTGCCACTACAAAACGCACATACTTAATGACTTATAAATGTAATTTACCTAAGTATAAAGTATGAGTTTTGGGGATCTGAGTGATCCGGCGAGGGTGAGCGCCGGGGGAGACCTCGGTCATGGGGTACCGAAGGAGTGAAAGAACAATGAAGATCGATAGCGTCTTAGATGAAATCCAGGATATCAATCTGACCTACCTGCTGCTGGCGCAGCGTCTTCTCAAGGAAGATTACGCCACCGCCATGTTCCGGTTGAAGATCGACCAGGCGATGGCGGAAGTGTTGATCTCGCTGTCCGCCAAGCAGCTCAGCCAGATGGCGCGCACCAACCAGTTGCTGTTCCGTCTGCATTTCGACGACGCGGACCAGGTCACCAAGCTGACCAATAACAAGCGGGAGCAGGGGCTGGGGCAAACCCACGCGGCGTTGTTGATGGCGTCCTGCGCGAACTGATCGGGGGAGGGATCCAATGTCCGAGAAGAGTCTGGTCGGCGAAATGCACCAAGTGCAATTGGCGATCGAATTGATTGAGCTGGGGGCCCGGCTGCAGGTGCTGGAATCGGAAACCGAACTCAGCCGTGGCCGGCTGATCCGGCTTTACAAGGAAGTGCGCGGCATGTCGCCGCCGAAGGGGATGCTGCCGTTTTCCACCGACTGGTTCATCACCTGGCTGCCGAACATTCATTCTTCCCTGTTCTACAGCTTCTACCGGCAGCTGACCGGCGAGCACGGTTGCAGCCGCATGGAAGGCTTCGTGAAGTCCTACCGCCTTTATCTGGAGCAGATTGCTCTGGACGGCGCCGAACCGGTGCTCGGGCTGACACGGGCCTGGACCCTGGTGCGTTTCTTTGAAAGCGAGATGTTCGAGCTGTCGGAATGCACCAGCTGCCACGGCCATTTCGTCAACCACGCGCACACGCCCAGCCAGCGCTTTGTGTGCGGTATCTGCCAGCCGCCGTCCCGGGCCGGCAAGACCCGCAAACGTCAGAGCGCGGTGAGTGAAGAGGGCCGGCGGAGCGGCGGTCGCCGACAGGCGGTGGGCGCTTAATTTCGTAATTTTTCCCTCAAGCCCGACCTGCTCCTGCCGATACAGATGGTAATGCTATCCACGCTGTTCTGAAGGATACCGGTTGTGCTGATACCTCTTGGCTTCATTATCGTCACCCTTTCCGTGTTCGGCGGCTTCACCATGGCCGGCGGACACCTGGGCCCGCTCTACCAGCCCACCGAAATCCTGATGATCGTCGGGGCCGCGGTGGGGTCGTTCGTGGCCGCCAATAACGGCAAGGCGATCAAAGCCACCCTGCGTACCGCCAGCAGCCTCAAGCGCACCAAGAAGTACGACAAAGAGATCTACATGCAGCTGATGTCGCTGCAGTACAACCTGCTCTCCAAGATGCGCCGCGAGGGCGTGCTGGGTGTGGAAAAGGACATTGAAAACCCCACCGAAAGCGCGCTGTTCAGTGAATACCCGAGAATCGCCAACGATCCGATGATCATGGGCTTCATCACCGACTACCTGCGGCTGATGATCAGCGGCAGTGTCGATCCCATGGAACTCGATGAGCTGATGAGTCATGAAATCGAGGCGTTCGAACACGAAGCGCATATTCCCGCCGACGCCCTCGCCAAGGTCGGCGACGGCCTGCCCGCGTTCGGTATCGTGGCGGCGGTACTCGGGGTGGTGAAGGCCCTGGCGTCCGCCGACGCCGGCGCCGAGGAGATGGGTTTGATGATCGCCCACGCCCTGGTGGGCACCTTCCTCGGCATCCTGCTCGCCTACGGCTTTGTTAATCCGGTGGCCAGCCGCATCGACCGGCAAGTGGCGGAAGCGGTGAAGATGCTGCAGTGCATCCGCGTCACCCTGCTCGCCAACCTCAACGGTTACGCGCCGCAGCTGGCGGTGGAGTTCGGGCGTAAAGCGCTGCACACCGCCGAGCGGCCCAGCTTCACCGAACTGGAGGAGCACGTGCGTGCCGCCCGGCCCGCGGGTGCCAAGCAAGCATGAGCGAGCAGCACCGGCCCATCGTCATCCGGCGTCGCCGCCGGGCCCGGCCGGTCCACCACGGCGGCGCCTGGAAAATCGCGCTGGCGGATTTCATGACCGCCCTGATGGCATTGTTTCTGGTGCTCTGGATTATCTCCACCGCGTCGCCGGCGGAGCTGCAGGGCCTGGCCGAATATTTCCGCACGCCGCTGAAAGTGGCGTTGGCGGACGGCGACCGTAACTCATCGAGCACCAGCGCGATTCCCGGCGGCGGCGCTGATCCGGCCCACTCCGACGGCGAGCAGGCGCGTATTGATCTGCGCCGCCAGACGCTGCCGGCGGAGGAGCGCCAGCGCTTCATCAATCTGCGCCGTCGTATTGAACAGGCAATCCAGGCCGACCCGCAGCTGCGTGAACTGCGCGACCAGATGCGCTTCCAGATGACCCCGGAAGGCCTGCGCATCCAGCTGGTGGATACCGACCAGCGGCCCATGTTCCGGCTCGGCAGCGATCGTGTCGCGCCGTACATGCGGCACTTGCTGCGCACCATGGCGCCGTTGCTCAACGATATGCCCAACCCGCTCAGCATCAGCGGGCATACCGACAGTCTTCGCTATTCCAGCGGCGACAGCGGGTACAGCAATTGGGAACTGTCCAGCGACCGCGCCAACGCCTCGCGCCGCGAGCTGGTGGCCGGCGGCCTGGACAGCGAAAAGCTACTGCGGGTCACGGGCATGGGCGACCGTGTGCCGGTGCCCGACAGCAACCCCGGTGACCCGGTCAACCGCCGCATCACCCTGGTGGTGCTGACCCGTCAGGCGGTGGAACGGCTGCGCGCCGCCAGCCGCCCCGGCGATCTGAGCGACGCCCCTCAACCCGTGCGGGAGTGAACATGGATATCACCGAATTCTACGACACGTTTTTCGAAGAGGCGGACGAGCTCCTGGCGGAGATGGAATCCCATCTTCTGGAGCTGGACGTGGACAACCCGGACGTGGAGCGGCTCAACGCCATCTTCCGGGCCGCGCATTCGATCAAGGGCGGGGCCGGTACCTTCGGGTTCGAGGCGCTGCAGCGCACCACGCATCTGCTGGAAAACCTGCTCGACTACACACGACGCGGCGAGCTGGCGCTGCGAAGGGATATCGTCGACACCTTTCTGGAAGCCAAAGACATGCTAAACGATCAACTGGACGCGTATCGTCAGGGTGGTGAACCGGACCCGGAAGCCCTGGAACGTATCTGCGAGACCCTGCGCCGTCTCGCTCTGGAAGAGCTGGGCGAAGACGCCGGCGCCGAGGTGGCGGGCGCCGCGCCGTCCGCGCCGGCCAGCCCCGAGCCGGCCGCCGACCCGGCGCCCGCCGAGGCGGCGCCTTCCGCCGGCGAAGGCACGCCGGACGGCGGTGCCCGCTTCCAGGTGACCCTGATCGGTGTCGCCGACAAGGACCGGGATCTGTTGATCGAGGAACTGGCGCAGCTGGGTGATATCGAGGACCAGCAGGTTGACGGCGAACGCCACCGGGTGGTGCTCACGTCGTCACTCAGCGGCGACGATATCGAAGCGGTGATGTGCTTTATCGCCGAGCCGGAGCAGTTGGAAGTGCGTGCTCTGGATGCCGCCGCGCCGGCCGCCGCCACCGAAAGCAAACCGGAAGTGAAAGCGGAAACCGAAGCGGCCCCGGCCCCGGCCCCGGCCCCGGCCAAGCCGGCGGCCCCGGCGAAAGCCGAATCCGCCGCCAAGAGCGGTGACGGCGCCAAGAAAGGCGGTGAATCCACTTCCATCCGGGTGCCGGTGTCCAAGGTCGATCAGATCATCAACCTGGTCGGCGAGCTGATTATCACCCAGTCGATGCTCAACCAGGTGGCCGAGGACTCCGAAACCATCAACGACGGCGCCCTGGTCACCGGGCTCAACCTGCTGCAGCGCACCGCCCGGGATCTCCAGGAAGCGGTGATGTCCGTGCGCATGGTGCCGATGGACTATGTGTTCAGCCGCTTCCCGCGCCTGGTCCGCGACCTGGCCGGCAAGCTCGACAAGGACGTGGAGCTGGTCACCGAGGGCAAATCCACCGAACTGGACAAGGGCCTCACCGAACGGATCATCGACCCGCTCACCCACCTGGTGCGCAACAGCCTCGACCACGGTATCGAAACGCCGGACCGCCGCGAGGCGGCGGGCAAGCCGCGCACCGGCCGTCTGACCCTGTCCGCCCAGCACCAGGGCGGCAATATCCTGATCGAGGTGATCGACGACGGCGGCGGTCTCAACCGCGACAAGATTCTTGAAAAGGCGCGCTCCAGCGGCCTCTCCGTGTCCGATTCAATGAGCGACGACGAAGTCTGGCAGCTTATTTTCGCGCCGGGCTTTTCCACCGCCGATGCGGTCAGCGACGTGTCCGGACGCGGCGTCGGCATGGACGTGGTCAAGCGCAACATCCAGGCCATGGGCGGGCATGTGGAAATTCTCTCCACGCCGGGCCAGGGCACCACCACCCGCATCGTGCTGCCGCTCACCCTGGCGATCCTCGACGGCATGTCCATCAAGGTGGGCGAGGAGATGTTCATCCTGCCGGTGAGCGCGGTGATCGAATCCCTGCAGCCGCGCGCCGACGATCTCTATTCCATGGCCGGCGGCGACGTGCTGCTGAAGGTGCGTGAGGACTACCTGCCGGTGGTGGCGGTCCATCACGCCCTGGACGTGGCCGACGCCATCACCGATCCGACCCGCGCCATCGCGGTGATCGTACAGGGCGAGGGCCGCCGCTACGCTCTGCTGGTGGACCAGTTGGTGGGCCAGCAGCAGGTGGTGGTCAAGAACCTGGAAACCAACTACCGCAAAGTGCCGGGCGTGTCCGCCGCCACCATTCTGGGCGACGGCAGCGTGGCACTGATCCTGGACGTGGCGGACATGCACCGCCTCGGCCAGAGCAAAAAAGAAAACCCTGTCTTCGGCGCCCCGACCCGGGCCCGCCCTGTTGAGGAGGTAGAACCGTCATGAGTCAAGCCACTGCTTTGCAAACCGCCGCCGCCGTGGAAGCGGGCAGCCAGGAATTCCTGGTGTTCTCCCTGGGCGACGAGGAATACGCCATCGATATCCTCAAGGTCCAGGAAATCCGTGGCTACGAAAATGTCACGCGCATCGCCAATGCCCCGGACTTCATCAAGGGCGTGGCCAACCTGCGCGGCGTGATCGTGCCGATCGTCGACCTGCGCATCAAATTCCGTCTCGAGCGTGCCGACTACGACGACCAGACCGTGGTGATCGTGGTCAACATCGCCGACCGGGTGGTGGGCATCGTGGTCGACCGGGTTTCCGACGTGATGACGCTCACCGCCGAGCAGCGCAAGCCGGCGCCGGAATTCGGGCTCAGCCTGCCGCTGGATTACATCAGCGGGCTGGGCAACCTGGATGAACGCATGCTGGTACTGGTGGACATCGAAAAAATGCTCACCAGCGAAGAAATGGCGCTGGTGGAAGAAGCCGGCGAATAACAAGCACAGGGTCGAAGGCCAACGCCGGGTCCGGGCAATCGGGGAGAGTGGGAATGCGTAACAATCAGCCGGTGACAAACCGTGAGTATGCGCTCAAGGGCGATGACTTTCTGATTTCGAGGACCAACCGCAGGGGGCGTATGACCTACGCCAACCCGGCGTTTATCGAAGTCAGCGGCTTCACCCGCGAAGAGCTGATCGGCGCCCCGCACAACATCGTGCGCCACCCGGACATGCCGGAGCAGGCGTTCGAGAACCTGTGGCGCACCCTGAAAGAGGGTGGCACCTGGATCGGCCTGATCAAGAACCGGCGCAAGGACGGCGGCTATTACTGGGTACGCGCCCACGTCACCCCGATTATTGAAGACGGTGAAATCGCCGGCTTCGTATCCGTGCGCCTCAAGGCGGACAAAGGCTCCATCGACGCCGCGGAACAGGCCTACACCGCACTGCGGGAAGGGCGCGGCGGCCACCTTTACCTGCACCGTGGCGAGATTCGCCGTCGTGGGGTAGTGGCGGCGCTGCGACGCTGGAGCCCGCGTTCGGTGAGCAGCCGTATGACGCTGCTCTACCTGGCCAGCGCCGCGCCGCTGCTGGGCGCCGGTGTGATCGGCTTCCTCGGCCGTGGTGAGGCGGCGCCATTGTCCACCGCCTTGATGGCCTTGGCGGCGGTGGGCCTGCCGCTGCTGGCGCTGCTGTTCTGGGCCACCGCCCGTTCGGTGCTGGGCCCGGTGCGCGAGGCCGGCATGTTCACGCTGCAGATCGCCGCCGGCAATCTGGCGGCCAAACCGCCGCGCCGCCTCAGTGGTGAAATGGGGCTGCTGGTGATGGGCCTGAAACTGATGCGCCGCAGCCTGGGCAGCATCGTCGGCGACGTGAACCGGGGCATCGAAGTGGTCACCCCGGCGGCCCGCGATATCGCCCAGGGCAACGAAGATCTATCCTCGCGTTCGGAGCAGCAGGCCGCCTCGCTGCAACAGACCGCCTCCAGCATGGAAGAGATCACCGCCACCGTGGGTCAGAACGCGGAGAACGCCCGCCAGGCCAGCCGGCTCAGCGGCGAGGCGTCGCGGGCGGTGTCCGAGAGCGGCGAAGTGATGGGGCAGGTGGTGGACACCATGGGCCGCATCACCGCCAGCTCGGAAAAGATGGCGGTGATCATCGGCACCATCGACAGCATCGCCTTCCAGACCAACATTCTGGCCCTCAACGCCTCCGTGGAAGCGGCCCGCGCCGGCGAGCACGGCCGCGGCTTCGCGGTGGTGGCCCAGGAAGTGCGTAACCTGGCCGGCCGCTCCGCGGACGCCGCCAGGGAGATCCGCGACCTGATCGCCGGTTCCGGCCGCGAGATTGAAAGCGGCGCGGAACTGGTGCGGCGCGCGGAAGCGGCGATCGAATCCGTGGTCACCTCGGTGACCCGGGTCAACGACATCATGGGTGACATCAGCGCCGCCTCCGAAGAACAGAGCACTGGCATCAACCAGATCAACCAGGCGGTGGCGCAGATGGACGGTGTCACCCGCCAGAACGCGGAACGGGTGCAGGCCTCCGCCCGTGCCGCCGCCTCCCTGGAAGCCCAGGTCGACAGCCTGACCCATTCGATCGCGGTGTTCCGTCTGCGGGGCGGCGCTGAGCAGGCGCCGGCGAAAGCCGCCGACGTTCGTCGCCTGCCCGCGTCGCCGCCCCGGCCGCGCTCCGCCTCCACCACCCAGACCCTAGCCGGATGACCCCTTTGAGCAGTCGAGTGCCTATCAGCCCCACCGCCGCCACCGGCGACGCCGGGCGTTTTTCGCCGGACCGCGACCTGATGCTCAGCGACGCGGATTTTGCGCGTATCCGTGAGTTGATCTACCGCCGCGCCGGTATCGTTCTGGCGGAACACAAAAAGGATATGGTCTACAGCCGTATCGGCCGGCGCGTGCGCAAGCACGGCCTGGTCCGCTTCCAGGATTATCTGGCGAAACTGGAGCAGGACAGCGGCGGCCCGGAGTGGGAAGCGTTCACCAACGCCCTGACCACCAACCTCACCGCCTTCTTCCGCGAGAGCCATCACTTCCCGCTGCTCGCCGATCTGGTGCGCGAGCGGCGCGGGCCGGTGCGCGTGTGGAGCGCCGGCGCCTCCACCGGCGAGGAGCCGTACTCCATCGCCATGGCGCTCACCGAAGTGCTGGGTGACAAGGCCGATTTCCAGGTTCTCGCCACCGATATCGACACCGAGGCCCTGGACCGGGCCCGGCGCGGCATCTATCCCATGGACCAGGTCGGCAAGCTCGACGAGCGGCGGCGCAAGCGTTTCTTCCAGAAGGGCAGCGGCGCGCGCTCCGGGTTTGCCCGGGTGCGCCCGGAAGTGGCGGCGCGGGTGCGTTTCCAGACGCTCAACCTGGTGGCGCCGAAATGGCCCGTGGAGGATCGCTTCGATGCGATCTTCTGCCGCAACGTGATGATCTATTTCGACAAGGGCACCCAGGCCCGCATCCTCGACCGCTTCGCGCCTTTGCTCAAGCACGACGGCCTGCTGTTCGCCGGCCACTCGGAAAGTTTTTCCTACATCAGCGACCGCTTCCGCCTGCGCGGCCAGACCGTCTACACCCTCGCCGACCGGTAACACCGAACCTCTCTACGAAGCTCGGATTGTGGGAGCTTGCCTTGCAAGCGAAAGGCCGGCTTCGCCGGCCGGCAGGATCCCAGAGGCTTTTCTAACGGCGGCTCCAACAAAGTCTCTGGAATCCTGCCGGGAGCTTCGCTCCCTTTCGCGGGCAGGGCCCGCTCCCACAAGTCGTCATTCTGGGAGGTTAAAAATCCTAAAGAAGCGTCGCTACCCGCCGATAGCGTGAATAACAAAGGCGAATTGCGCCGGTGACGGCGTCGTCTTGGAAACGGGGGAGACCGATCTTGGCCGGGAAAAAAATAAGGGTGCTGTGCGTCGACGACTCGGCCCTGATCCGCGATCTGATGAGCGAAATCATCAACAGCCACGACGATATGGAAGTGGTGGCGGTGGCGCCGGATCCCCTGGTGGCCCGTGATCTGATCAAACGCCACGACCCGGATGTGCTCACCCTGGACGTGGAAATGCCGCGCATGGACGGCCTCGATTTTCTCGAGCGGTTGATGCGGCTGCGGCCGATGCCGGTGCTGATGGTGTCGTCGCTCACCCAGGCCGGGTCCGAGGTAACCCTGCGGGCACTGGAACTGGGCGCGGTGGATTTTTTGCAAAAGCCGGCGCTGGGTATCCGCAGCGGCATGATCGAGTACAGCGAGCTGATCGCGGAGAAAATCCGCGCCGCCGCCCGGTCCCGACCCCGGCGTATCCAGGCCGGCGAACGGGACGCCCCCAAACCGCTGAAAGCGGTGATGGTGTCGAGCGAAAAGCTGGTGATTCTGGGCGCCTCCACCGGCGGCCCGGAAGCGATACGGCAGGTGCTGGAGCCGTTGCCGGCCAACTGCCCGGCGATTCTGATCGCCCAGCATATGCCCGGCGGCTTTACACATTCGTTCGCGTTGCGGCTGGACAAGCTGTGCCGCATCACCGTCAAGGAGGCGGAAGACGGTGAACGGGTGCTGCCCGGGCACGCTTACATCGCCCCGGGGGATTGGCACCTGAAACTGGTGCGCAGCGGTGCCAACTATGTGGTGCGCCTGGACGAAGGTCCGCCGGTGAACCGTCACCGGCCGTCGGTGGATGTGCTGTTCCACTCGGCGGCGACGCAGGCCGGCCGCAACGCCATCGGCGTGCTGCTCACCGGCATGGGCAAGGACGGCGCGGCGGGCCTGCTGGCCATGCGCCGCGCCGGGGCCACCACCCTGGCCCAGGACGAAGACACGTCGCTGGTGTTCGGCATGCCCCGCGAGGCGATCGCCATCGGCGCGGCCACGGAGACACTGGCACTGGAGGAGATGGCGCCGCGCATGTTGGCGCTGGCGGCGGCTTCCGGCCGTGCGCAACGGGTTTGAATAACAAAATGAATTTTCTGAGCAAGCTCCTGAGAGAGGAACGGCGGCTATGATGAAAGTACTACGCAACCTCAATATCAACACCATGGTGGCCGGCGCGCTGGTGTGCTGTGCGCTGCTGGTCAGTGTGCTGGCGGTGTTGCGTTTCACCACCAACGAAATGGTGGACGATTCGATCTCCACCCTGAATCAGATCAACGTTCAGCAGCTCAACGAAGTGAGCCGCGCGGCGGTGCTGCTCAACCGGGCTCGCATCCAGATGGACCTGGCCGCCGATTATCTCGATCAGGGCATGCGCCTGGTGGCGGAGAACCAGATCGACGGCGTGGAAGGCTTATTGGAGCGCGCTCAGAACCGCTTCGATAATTTCGACGAAACACCGAAAACCGAGATGGGCCGGGCCCGCGCCAGCGAGCTGGCCACCGGCTTCAACACGGTGATGGGCCTGGTGCGCGACCAGTACGCCGCGCTCAAGGCCGGTGAACTGAGCGAGTACAAGAACCTGCGCCAGGAATTGCTTACCCCCGGTGACAGTCTCGACGGCAGCCTCACGGATTTCACCCGCTACGCCAATGAGCGCGGCGATGACATCATGGCCAACTACCAGGAAAAGACCGCCCTGTTCGGCCTGATCGGCATGGCCGCGCTGGCCGCCACCGCGGTGGTGCTCCTGTTGATTTACTGGGTACTGCGCAAGGCGGTGGTGGCGCCGCTGCATGACGCGGTGGAAAACCTGCAGCGCATCGCCCGCGCCGATTTGTCCCAGCGCATTCATGTGCCCGGCCGCAACGAGATCGGCAAGCTGTTCGCCGCCATGCGGGACATGCAGGAGAGCCTGTCGGGCATCGTCTCCAATGTGCGCAGCAGCAGTAACTCCATTTTTGTCGGCAGCTCCGAGATCGCCCGTGGCAACACCGACCTGTCATCGCGCACCGAGCAGCAGGCCGCCTCGTTGGAAGAGACCGCCACCAGCATGGAGCAGCTCACCGCCACCGTGAAGCAGAACGCGGACAACGCCCGTCAGGCCAGCAGCCTGGCCAACGACGCTTCCGGCACCGCCACCCGTGGCGGCGATGTGATGCGTCAGGTGACCGCCAAGATGCAGGGCATCACAGAGAGCTCTAAACAGGTCGCCGACATCACCGGCATGATCGATTCCATCGCTTTCCAGACCAACATTCTGGCGCTTAACGCCTCCGTGGAAGCGGCCCGGGCCGGCGAGCAGGGCCGCGGTTTCGCGGTGGTCGCCGGGGAAGTACGCAACCTGGCCGGCAACAGTGCCGACGCCGCCCGCCAGATCAAGCAGTTGATCGAAACCTCGGCGGTGGAAGTGCAGGAAGGCTCCACCCTGGTCGAGCAGGCCTCGGAGACCGTCAAGGAAGTGGTCGCCGCGGTGAAGCGCGTCACCGACATCATGGACGAGATTTCCGCCGCCTCCCAGGAACAGAGCGGCGGCATCGAGCAGGTCAGCCAGGCGGTCAGCCAGATGGATGAAGTGACCCAGCAGAACGCGTCCCTGGTGGAAGAGGCCAGCTCCGCGGCCGCGTCCCTGGAAGAACAGGCCCGCCGCCTGGAAGAAGCGGTGTCGATCTTCCGGCTCGACAGCGAAGCCGGCGACCCGACGGACGCCGCCGTGGTGCCGATGATCACCCACGAGCATCACGAACCCGAGGAGCAGGACGACGGCCCGTCCGAGCCCAAGCCGCACGCCGTGCAGGAAACGCCCCGGCAACGTTCCGAGCAGGCGCCGCGCGAAAGCCGCCCGGCACCGCGCCGTGAACCGGTCACCACCGAGGACGACTGGGAAGAGTTTTAACGACCCCGAACCGCGCCGGGGACGCGCTCCCGCCACCCGGCGCCATGACGTAGTGAGAGGATCCGATGGATAAGGGCATGAGTATTCTGGTGGTGGACGACTTTCCCACCATGCGACGCATCGTTCGCAGTCTGCTCAAGGAGTTGGGCTTCACCAACGTGGAAGAGGCCGAGGACGGCCAGGAAGCATTGGGCAAGCTGAAGAGCGGCGATTTCGAATTCGTCGTGTCGGATTGGAACATGCCCAATCTCGACGGTCTGGAGATGCTCAAGCAGATCCGCGCCGACGAGGCCATGAAAGCGCTGCCGGTGCTGATGGTTACCGCCGAAGCGAAGAAAGAGAACATCGTGGCCGCTGCCCAGGCCGGCGCCAACGGCTATATCGTCAAGCCGTTCACCGCCGCCACCCTGGAAGAGAAACTCAACAAGATTTTCGAGAAGCTGGGCAAATAAGCGACGCGGGGTCCAGCTTCCCTGGTGAGGAGAACCGAATATGAGTGGTGAGGCTCGGCAAGTGGCGGCACACGAAGGCGCGCACGGCGACGACCTGGTAGTGCGCATTGGACAGCTCACCCGCATGTTGCGTGAAAGCATGCGGGAACTGGGGCTGGACAAGGAAGTGGAGAAAGCGGCGGAGGCGATTCCCGACGCCCGCGCCCGTCTCAACTATGTGGCGTCGATGACCGAGCAGGCCGCCGACCGCGCACTCAACGCGGTGGACCGCGCCCAGCCGCTGCAGAATGAGATCGAGAGCCGGGCGGAGAGCCTCGACCAACAGTGGCAAACCTGGTTCGAAAATCCCATGGAGCTGGACCAGGCCCGGCAACTGGTCACCGACACCCGCGGCTATCTGGCGGCGGTGCCGGAGATGGCCCGCGAAACCAGCAAGGAGCTGCTGGAAATCATGATGGCCCAGGATTTCCAGGACCTCACCGGGCAGGTCATCAAGAAGATGATGGCGGTGATCCTGGAAGTGGAGAACCAACTGCTTCAAGTGTTGCTGGAAAGCGTCCCCGACGGTGAAGAGCGCGACGCCATGAAGCGCCGCATGGAGAGCGCTGGCGGTGCCACCCGTCAGGAGGCGGGGTTGGTCAACGGCCCGCAGATCAACGCCGAGGGCGAGGATATTGTCAGCAACCAGGATCAGGTCGATAGCCTGCTCGATGAACTCGGCTTCTAGGCGGCTTGTGGGAGCGGGCCCAGCCCGCGAAAGGCCGGCAAAGCCGGCCGGCAGGATCCCAGAGAGCCTTCTATTGCCGTTCAACAAAGTCTCTGGTATCCCGCCGGGTGGCTAACGCCACCCTTTCGCTTGCAAGGCAAGCTCCCACAAGGTCAGCCAGGAGTCGCCGGAATAGCGGCGGGCAAACCCCTCTTATCCTTGGATTGGCTTGTTGGGCCATCGGCGACAATCCCGGGCATTGAAGTAATGATGCCCGGAATGCCGCCGCCATGGCCGAAGAGACCGAAGATCAGGAAAAGACCGAAGAGGCCACGCCCCGGCGCCTGGAAAAGGCCCGGGAAGACGGCCAGGTGGCCCGCTCCCGGGAGCTGACCACGGTAATGCTGCTGTTCGGCGGCGTCGGCGGCCTGTGGTCCATGGGCCCGACGCTGTTCGACCAGGTCGGCATGGTGATGGAGCAGTCGTTCCTGTTCGACCGCCGCCAGGGCTTCGACAGCACGGTGATGCTCACCCACGCCGTGGACCTGGGCGCGCGCACCCTGTTCGCACTGATTCCGCTGTTCCTGATGCTGGCCGTGATCGCGCTGATATCGCCCAACCTGCTGGGCGGCTTCCTGATTTCCGCCAAGTCCCTCAAACCCCAGCCTTCCAAACTCAACCCCATCAAGGGTCTCAAGCGGCAGTTTTCCTCCCAGGCGCTGGCCGAGCTGGCCAAGGCGATCGCCAAGTCGATCCTGGTGGGGTCGGTGGCGGTGGCGTTTCTGAGCGCCAAGCGCGGCGAGTTCATGGCGCTGATGGACCAGCCCACCCAGCAGGCGCTGGCCAATGCCCTGCGCCTCGCCGCCATGGCCTGCGGGCTGATGGTGCTGTCGCTGGTGGTGGTGATTCTGATCGACGTGCCCTACCAGCTGTGGAGCCACGCCAAGAAGCTGCGCATGAGCAAGGAAGAGATCAAGCGCGAGCACAAGGAGACCGAAGGCGACCCGCAACTGAAGGCCAAGATCCGCTCCCAGCAGCAGGCCATGGCCCGCAACCGGATGATGAGCCAGGTGCCGGACGCCGACGTGATCGTCACCAACCCGACCCACTACGCGGTGGCCCTGCGCTACGACGAAAGCAACATGAGCGCCCCCCGGGTGATCGCCAAGGGCGCCGACGAAGTGGCCGCGCGCATCCGCGAGCTGGGCGGCGAACACCGGGTGCCCCTGCTGGAAGCACCGCCGCTGGCGCGGGCGCTGTACCGCCATGTGGACATCGACCGGGAGATTCCCGGGCCGCTCTATACCGCCGTGGCGGAAGTGCTGGTGTGGGCGTTCCGCCTTAAACGGGCCCGGGAAGAGGGCGGCGACCAGCCGCTGACCCCGGCGGATCTGCCGATCCCGGCGGAACTGGAGGTGGCGCCGTGAAAGCGATGAGCCACTACCTGGGCGGGCGCGAGCTGCTCGGCGACGGCGGCGCCAAGGTGCTCGCCGGGCCGATCCTGATCCTGCTGATCATGTCCATGCTGATCCTGCCGCTGCCGCCGTTCGCGCTGGATATGTTCTTCACCTTCAACATCGCCCTGGCGCTGATGGTGCTGCTGGTCAGCATGTTCACCCTGAGCGCGCTGGAGTTCGCCGCCTTCCCGGCGGTGCTGCTGTTCACCACCCTGCTGCGGCTGGCCTTGAACGTGGCCTCCACCCGGGTGGTGCTGATGGAAGGCCACGAAGGCGGCGCTGCCGCCGGTAAGGTGATCGAGGCGTTCGGCCAGTTCCTGGTGGGCGGCAACTTCGCCGTCGGTCTGGTGGTGTTCCTGATTCTGGTGGTGATCAACTTCATGGTGATCACCAAAGGCGCCGGGCGCATCGCCGAGGTGGGCGCGCGCTTCATGCTCGATGCCATGCCCGGCAAGCAGATGGCCATCGACGCCGACCTCAACGCCGGACTGATCGGCGAGGAAGACGCCAAGAAACGCCGCGCCGAAGTGGCCCAGGAAGCGGATTTCTACGGCTCCATGGACGGCGCCAGCAAGTTCGTCCGGGGCGACGCCGTGGCCGGCCTGGTGATTATGGCGGTGAACATCATCGGCGGCCTGCTGATCGGCATGCTGCAGCACGATATGTCGTTCGCCGACGCCGGCCGCACCTACACGCTGCTGACCATCGGCGACGGCCTGGTGGCGCAGATTCCGGCGCTGGTGATCTCCACCGCCGCCGGCGTCACCGTGTCCCGGGTGACCACCGACCAGGACGTCGGCCAGCAGATGATCAGCCAACTGCTGATGAACCCGCGGGTGATGATCCTGGCCGCCGGGGTGATGGGCCTGCTGGGCCTGGTGCCCGGCATGCCCAACTTTGTGTTCCTGCTGTTCACCGCCGGTCTGGCCGGCGCCGCCTGGTACCTGAGCCGGGCCAAGGAAAACCGCCTCGCCGAAGAGCAGATCGACGCGGCGCCGCCGCCGGAGCCGGAAGCGCCGGAGGCGAGCTGGGACGACGTTCAACTGATCGACGTGCTGGGCCTGGAAGTGGGCCACCGCATGATTCCCCTGGTGGACTACCGCCAGCAGGGCGAGCTGCTCGGCCGCATCAAGAGCGTGCGCAAGAAATTCGCCCAGGAGGTGGGCTTCCTGCCGCCTGTGGTGCACATCCGCGACAACCTGGACCTGGGCGCCAACAGCTATGTGGTCACCCTCAAGGGCGCGGAAGTGGGGCGCGGCGAAGCCTTTCCCGGCAAGTGGCTGGCGATCAACCCGGGCCAGGTCACCGGCGAAGTGAAGGGCACCGCCACCCAGGACCCGGCCTTCGGCCTGCCGGCGGTGTGGATCGACGCGGACCAGCGCGAGCAGGCCCAGGTGTACGGCTATACCGTGGTCGACGCCAGCACCGTGGTGGCCACCCACCTCAACCATCTGCTGCACCACCACTCCGCGGAAATGCTCGGCCGCCAGGAAGTGCAGCAGCTGCTCGACAAACTGGGCGAGGACAGCAAGGCGCTGGTGGAAGACGTGGTGCCCAAGGCGGTGTCGCTCACCGTGCTGCAGCGCCTGCTGCAGAACCTCTTGGAAGAGGACGTCTCGATCCGCGATATGCGCACCATCCTGGACACCCTGGCGGAGCACGCCGGCCAGAACGCCGACGCCCACGAACTCACCGCTCAGGTGCGCGTGGCGCTGGGCCGCGCCATTACCCATCAGTGGTTCCCGGGCCAGGACGAGCTGCATGTGATCGGCCTGGACAGCAACCTCGAGCAGGTGCTCGGCCAGGCGCTGAACGGTGGCGGGGCGCTGGAGCCCGGCCTCGCCGACACCTTGATGGAACAGGCGGCCGCCGCCCTGGAGCGCCAGGAAGCCGCCGGCGAACCGCCGGTGCTGGTGGTGCAGCACGGCCTGCGGCCGCTGCTGGCGCACTTCCTGCGCCGCCGTCTGCGCCACCTGGTGGTGATGTCGCAGGCGGAGATTCCGGACGACCGCACCCTGCGCGTGACCAGCATGATCGGCGGCACCGCCTGAACAGGCCCTAATCAGAACCGCAAAAAAACAGAGGATACCGTCATGGGCGTGCAACGCTTTGTCGGCAGCAACAACCGGGAAGCCATGGGTCGGGTGCGCGCGGCGCTGGGCGACGACGCCCTGATCCTTGCCAACCGCGCCACCGACCAGGGCGTGGAGATTCTCGCCCTGGCGGAGAACGACTCTTCCGGCTATGCGCCGTCGGAACAGGCGGTGCCGGACCGCGCCGGTGGGGTGGCCGCCGCGCCGGCCGGGCACGGCGCCACCGACCGTGCCCCCGCCGGCCCCGATCTCACCGAGCAGTTGCTGCGCGAAGTGCGCGACATGCGTGAACAGCTGGCCCGCCGTGCGCCGGCCGGCGAGGACGACGGGCCGCGTCAGGCGTTGCGCCGGCGTCTGCTGGGCGCCGGGTTCAGCGCGGTGTTCAGTGACCCCTTGCTGGCCGGGCTGCCGCCGGAGGCGCAGCGCGACGAACAGGCCGACGACTGGCTGCAGCGTCAATTGCAGCGGCGCCTTTCCGTGGCGGCCCCCGGTGATCTGGAACAGCCCGGCGTGATCGCCCTGATCGGCCCCACCGGGGTGGGCAAAACCACCACCGCCGCCAAACTGGCGGCGCGGCTGGCCCGGCGCCACGGCCCCGAACGGGTGGCCCTGGTGAGCGCCGACAGCTACCGCATCGGTGCCCGCGATCAATTGCGCATCTACGCGGATCTGCTCGGCGTCGCTCTGTTCAACCTGGAAGAGGGCGAACCGCTGGACCGGCTGGCCCGGTCACTGGCGGACCGCCCCTGGGTGGTGGTCGACACCATCGGCATGAGCCAGCGGGACGCCCGCCTGGGTGAGCAGTTGCGTCAGCTCAGCGGTGCCCTGCGGGTGCGCCCCGTGTTGCTGCTCAATGCCGCCAGCCAGGGCGAAACCCTGGAGGAAGTGGTGGCTGTTTACCGGGGCACCGCGCGTACCGCCGGGCTGGCCCTGGACGACGCCATCATCAGCAAGCAGGACGAGGCCAGCCGCCTGGGTCCGGTACTCGACGCCGCCATTCGCCATGACTTGCGGCTGCATTACGTGTGCCGGGGCCAGCGGGTGCCCGAGGACATGGTGGCCGCCGACGCCGCCGGCCTGGTGGACGACGCCCTGGCGCTTACCGGCGACAGCGACGACGACGGCCGCCCCGGCGCCCCGGGTTGGGCCCGTCAGGTGCTGGCCCAGGGGCGTGCTCTGGACGCCGCGGTATCACTGTTGCGCGAGGGCGCCCCTGATTTCGCCGCCATGGAGGCGCTGTGGCACGGCCGGTCGCCGGCGGACCGCCCCTCCGCCGACCAGGCGCCGGTACATTTACGGCATGGCGGCTCGCGACCGGCGCCGGTACTCGGTTTGGATTCCCACGGGCTGCCCATCGGCGTGCCGACGGCGCCCGATAAGCGCTTTTCCGTTGCCGCTCAGTTGTTGCCGGCGCCTCCGGACACCGCCCTTTGGCGTGCCTTGCAGCAAAGCGGGCAGCCGTGGCTGTCGGCGGCGCGGGGCAACAGCCGGGTCTGGCGTCTCGGCCAGCGCCTGCCGTTGAACGAGTGCTATCCGTTGGCGGCGCCCTGGGACAGTTTGATGGTGCGCCACCGTGGACGCGCCGCCCAGCTGCGCCTGCGGCGCCTGGACGTGGCCGCTTCGCCCACCGGGCGCGGCGACGGTGCGCCGTTCACCGCCTTGCTGTGCGCCTGGTTCGGTGAAATACGCGACCTGGACAGCGGCCGTCTGCTCGGGCGCCGCTACTGGCTGGCGCCGGCGGGGCAAAGCCGTCAGCAGGACAGCGATCTGCTGGTGCACATGCTGCGTTGCGAAGAATGGCCGGCGCTGCGCGAGCGGGCCGCCGCCGACCTCAACGCCGCTGGCGGCGGCGAGGACCCCTGGGGGCTGGCCGGCGCCCTGGCGGCGCTGGCGGTCCGTCTGGATCAGGACAACGGTGACTGGGCCCTGGACTTGCGCGCCCAGCTTCTGAGCTTGAGCGGCAGCCGGCGGCGTAGCCCCGCCACCTTGCTGACCGCCTTGATCGAACTGTTCAGCGCCCGCCGCGAACTGCAGCGCATCGGCGCGGTGGCCGGGGGCGCCGGCAATGCCTGATCAGGCCGCCGGATTGCGGGCGTGGGCACGCCCCGAACGTCCCGGGCAGGGGCCCACCCTGATGGTGGTGGGCCTGCCGCCCACCGCCGCCACCGAAACGGTGACCGAGCGGCTCGCCGGCTGGGCCCGGCGCGGCCAGCGCTGGGTCGGTGACCCGGCCGCCTGGCGCATCGTGGCGCTGGACCCGGCCAGCCCGCACCTGCCGCTGCTGGCCAGCCAGCAACGGCGCTGGGCTCTGTGGGTGGACAGCGACGCGGACGCCTTCCGCCGTGCCTACCGCACACTCAAGATACTGCGCCGTCACCCCGGGCCCAGCCGCCTGCTGGCGCTGCACGCCCCCGGGCTGCCCAGGGCCGGGTTGCACAGCAACCTGCAACACGGCGCCCGGCGGTTTCTGGATATCGAGCTGGTGGTGTTGTCGCCATGAACAAGATCGCCGGGTTGCTGCTGCTTTTGTTGTGGTCGCCGCTCCCGGCGGCGCCGGGCAGCTGGCAGTCGCCGCTGGCGGAACTGCGTCTGGCGGTGGCCGGGCGCTTCTATCACAGCGAGCCGGCGACGCCGCCGCCGATGGCGGCGGGGGACGCCATCGTGCGGGTCGGCTGGCGCTACCGGCTGCCCGCCGGGCGCCGCGTTCAGGCTTGGCTGTGCCAGGGCGAGCAGTGCGTGCCCCTGGGCAGCGCCCGGCGCGGCCATTTTCTGGCGCCGCCGGCATGGCGGGTGGAGCGGCCGTTGCGGCTGCGTTTCCGCCTGCCCGCCGGCGAGCGCCGCGCGGTCACCGTGGGGACGCCCCGGCTGACAGTGGAATACCGCTAGAAAAGAACCCAATAAAGGCCGTTATTTGCCGCTTCCAAATGGCGCCGACCGCTAATAATGGAAGCATCAGAATGGCATCCGGGCCCGGTTCGGGGAAAACCATGTATACGGCACAGGGAAAAATCAACCACGACGCACTGCTGGAAGAGCATCTTCCGGCCGTCCGCCGGCAGGCGCTGGCGCTGCAGGTGAAGCTGCCTTCCGGCATCGACCTGGACGATTTGATCCAGGCCGGCACCGTGGGGTTGCTGGACGCGTTGCAGCGCTTTGACGCCAACGCCGGCGCCAGCTTCTCCACCTTCGCCAGCCAGCGCATTCGCGGCGCCATGATTGATGAACTGCGCACCCGCGACTGGTTGCCGCGCAGCGTGCGCCGCAACGCCCGCGCCGTGGACCAGTGCGTGCACCGGCTGGAGCAAAAACTGGGACGGCCCGCCGAAGAGCGCGAAATCGCCAACGAAATGGGCATGGATCTGGAGCAGTACCGTCAGCTGCTCACCGACACCAACAACGGCCTGCTGCTGCCCTATGAGGAAATGGTCGCCGAGCGCGGCGAACCGGAAGCCGGCAGCGGCTCACCGCCGTCGCCGTTCGCCGCCCTGGTGGCCGGCGAGCAGCGCGAACAATTGACCGCCGCCATCGAAACGTTGCCCGAGCGTGAGAAACTGCTGCTGGCGCTCTATTACCAGGAAGAGCTGAACCTCAAGGAAATCGGCGCCGTGCTCGGGGTCACCGAATCCCGCGTCTGCCAGCTGCACAGCCAGGCGGTGAGCCGGCTGCGCGCGCGCCTGGCGCCGGACGCCTGAGGCTGCCGGGAGCGGCTTGTGGGAGCGGGCCCTGCCCGCGAAAGGGCGCGAAGCGCCCGGCAGGATCCCAGGGGCCCATTGCAGCCCCGCTTTCTTAGCTCTCTGGTATCCTGCCGGCAAGCTGTGCTTGCCTTTCGCGGGCCTGGCCCGCTCCTACACGAATCCTTCGGTCAGGAGTACAATGCGCGCCGACGCAGACCGAGGAATCTATGAGCCCCACCGACGAGATCAATAAACGGCGAACCTTCGCCATCATCTCCCACCCGGACGCCGGTAAAACCACCATCACCGAGAAGGTGCTGTTGTACGGGCACCTGATCCGTACCGCGGGTACCGTCAAGGGCAAGAAGTCCGGCGTGCACGCCACCTCGGACTGGATGGAGATGGAAAAGGAACGGGGCATCTCGGTGACCACCTCGGTGATGCAGTTCCCTTACCGGGACGCCATGGTCAACCTGCTGGACACCCCCGGCCACGCCGACTTCTCCGAAGACACCTACCGCACCCTGACGGCGGTGGATTCCGCCCTGATGGTGATCGACGCGGCCAAGGGCGTGGAAGAGCGCACCGTGAAACTGATGGAGGTGTGCCGGCTGCGCGACACGCCGATCCTGACGTTCATCAACAAGCTGGACCGGGAAGTGCGCGACCCCATCGAGGTGCTCGACGAAATCGAGGACGTGCTGAAGATCGAGTGCGCCCCGGTGACCTGGCCGATCGGCATGGGCAAGAACTTCAAGGGCGTCTACAACCTGCTCACCGATACCTCCGTCCTTTATAAGAGCGGCCAGGGCCACACCATCCAGGAACGCCGTGAGGTGAAAGGCCTGGATAACCCGGACCTGGACCAGGCGGTGGGCGCCGACTACGCCCAGGAGCTGCGCGACACCCTGGAGCTGGTGCAGGGCGCCAGCCACGAGTTCGACCTGCAGCGTTTTCTGGACGGCAAGCTGTCACCGGTGTTCTTCGGCACCGCCCTGGGCAACTTCGGCGTCGACCACATGCTCGACGGTCTGGTGGAGTGGGCACCGCCGCCGCTGCCCCGCGACGGCGGCGAGCGGCAGGTGGCCGCCACCGAGGACAAAATGACCGGCTTCGTGTTCAAGATCCAGGCCAACATGGACCCGCGCCACCGGGACCGCATCGCCTTCCTGCGCATCTGTTCCGGCAAGTACAAAAAGGGCATCAAGCTCAAACAGTGCCGCACCGGCAAGGACCTGCGCATCGCCGACGCGCTGACGTTCCTGGCCGGCGAGCGCGACAACGTGGAAGAAGCCTACGCCGGTGACATCATCGGCCTGCACAACCACGGCACCATCCAGATCGGCGACACCTTCACCGAGGGCGAGGATCTGCGCTTCACCGGCATTCCCCATTTCGCGCCGGAACTGTTCCAGCGCGTGGTGCTCAACGACCCGCTCAAGAGCAAGCAGCTGCACAAGGGGCTCAAGCAGCTGGCGGAGGAGGGCGCCACCCAGGTGTTCTTCCCGCTGCGCAACAACGATGTGATCCTGGGCGCGGTGGGCACGCTGCAGTTCGACGTGGTGGCCGCCCGGCTCAAGGGCGAGTACGGCGTCGACTGCCGCTACGAGCCGATCAGCGTGAGCACCGCCCGCTGGGTGGAAGCGAACAGCGAGCGCGAGCTGGAAGCGTTCGAGCGCAAGGCCTACGACAACCTGGCCCGCGACGGCGCCGGCCACCTGACCTACCTGGCGCCGACCCGGGTCAATCTGCAGCTCGCCCAGGAGCGCCACCCGGACATCCGCTTCCGCGAGACCCGCGAGATCTAGCCGGTTCCCACAAGGCCCGCTCCCACAGGCGGGTCTTGTGTGCTAGACTCCGCGCCCTCCGTTTCGACCGGCCCCGATTCATGCGTTTGATCTGCAGTCCGCCCTAGCGCCCACTTCTTTATTTGTACCTGTGGGAGCGGGCCCAGCCCGCGAAAGGCAAGCGAAGCTTGCCGGCAGGATCCCAGAAACCTTCTGGCGGTCCATCCCCGTCTCGATTCTCAAGCTGATTCTTTTTCGTTTGCCGCCGTGGCATTGCCGCGGTTGTCCGTCTGTTGTTCAGGTTAAGGGATCCTATGTTGCCCAACATTAAGCAAGACTGGTTTTCCAATGTACGCGGTGATGTGCTCGCCGGGATCGTGGTCGCTCTGGCCCTGATTCCGGAAGCGATCGCGTTCTCGATCATCGCCGAGGTGGACCCCAAGGTGGGTCTTTACGCCTCCTTCTGTATTGCCGTGGTGACCGCGTTCACCGGCGGCCGCCCGGGGATGATCTCCGCCGCCACCGGCGCCATGGCGCTGTTGATGGTGACCCTGGTGAAAGAGCACGGCCTGCAGTATCTGCTGGCGGCCACGGTGCTCACCGGGGTGCTGCAGATTCTGTTCGGGGTGTTCAAGCTGGCCACGGTGATGCGGTTCGTGTCCCGTTCGGTGGTGACCGGCTTTGTGAACGCCCTGGCGATTCTGATCTTCATGGCGCAGATTCCGGAGCTGGTGGGGGTCACCTGGCACGTCTACGCCATGGTGGCCGGCGGCCTGGCGATCATCTATCTGTTGCCGCTGGTGACCCAGGTGGTGCCGTCGCCGCTGGTGTGCATCGTGGTGCTCACCGGTCTGGCCATGTATCTGGGCCTGGAGATGCCCACCGTGGGCGACAAGGGGGATCTGCCGGACAGCCTGCCGGTGTTCCTGCTGCCGGATATCCCGCTTTCCCTGGAAACCCTCCAGATCATCTTCCCGGTGTCGCTGACCATGGCGGTGGTGGGTCTGCTGGAATCCATGATGACCGCCACCATCGTCGATGACCTCACCGATACCGACAGCGACAAGCACCGCGAATGCCGGGGCCAGGGCGTGGCCAACATCGCGTCCGGTTTCCTCGGCGGCATGGCCGGCTGCGCGATGATCGGCCAGTCGGTGATCAATATTAAATCCGGTGGTCGCACCCGTTTGTCCACGCTGGTCGCCGGTGCCTTTTTGCTGGTGCTGGTGGTGTTCCTGGGCGACTGGGTGTCGCGGATTCCCATGGCCGCGCTGGTGGCGGTGATGATCATGGTGTCCATCGGTACCTTCAGCTGGGAATCGATCCGCAACCTGGGCACCCACCCGGCCAGCAGCAGCGTGGTGATGCTGGCCACCGTGGTGGCGACCGTATTCACCCACAACCTGGCGATCGGCGTCGGTATCGGCGTGTTGCTTAGCGCCTTGTTCTACGCTAACAAGGTGGGCCGGGTGTTCTACGTCACCAGCGAGTCCGAAGAGGGCAGCTACCGCCGTGACTACAAGGTGGTGGGCCAGGTGTTCTTCACCTCCGCCGACCAGTTCGGTGAGTCGTTCGACTATAAGGAAGGCGTGGACAAGGTGACCATCGACGTGCACCGGGCCCGCTTCTGGGACATCACCGCCATCGGCGCGCTCGACAAGGCGGTAATCAAATTCCGCCGTGAAGGCACCGAGGTGGAGGTGATCGGCCTGGACGAGGCCAGCGCCACCCTGGTGGACAAGTACGCCGTGCACGACAAGCCCGACGCCGTGGAAAAACTGATGGGCGGTCACTGAAGCCCTTAATACGCCTAATAAAAGGAAGCACTTAATGAGTCATGTGATTGCCTGTATCGACGGCTCCGCCGCCGCGGACTCGATTTGCGACCACGCTGCCTGGGCCGCCGGCCGCCTCAACGCACCGCTGATGCTGCTGCACGTTCTCGACGAGGCCCAATACCCCAGCGAGACCAACCTCAGCGGTAACCTGGGCCTGGGCGCCCGGGAGACCCTGCTGACCGAACTGGCGGACCTGGACGCCAAGCGCAACCGGCTGGCCCTGGAACAGGGCAAGGCCACCCTGGAAGCGGCGCGTGCCCGGGTGGCCGCCGACGGCGTGCCGGACCCGGTGCTGCGCCAGCGCCACGGCAACCTGGTGGAGGCCCTGAAAAGCCTGGACGACGACACCCGCCTGCTGGTGATCGGCAAGCAGGGCGTCAAGCACGGCGGCGCCGAGCACTCCGGCGGCGAGGTCGGCGACAACGTGGAGCGGGTGGTGCGCGCCATCCACAAGCCGGTGCTGATCACCGTGGGCGAATTCCGCGAGCCGAAAAGCATCATGCTGGCGTTCGATAACAGCGCCAGCACCCGCACCGGCGTGCGGTTGTTGGCCGACAGCCCGCTGTTCAAGGGCACCCCCTGTCAGCTGCACCTGGTCAAGGTCAACGGCGACGACGAGGGCCTCGACTGGGCCACCCAGTGCCTGGAGAACAGCGGCCATACCGTGGTCACCGCGCGCCTGGAAGGGGAGGTGGAAGCCGCCCTGCACCAGTATCAGGAAGAGCAGGGTATCGACCTGATCGTGATGGGGGCCTACGGTCACTCCAGGATCCGCGAGTTGCTGATCGGCAGCACCACCGACCGAATGCTCCGCAACGCCCGGGTGCCCCATTTGATCTTGAGGTAGGACCACCATTCACGAAAGAAATACCGGGTATCATTAATATTGATTTCTTTTATGAGATAGGCGCTCCTAGAATGCGCGCCATCGGTAGCTGGTGAGCCGGCTTCGGTATCCATTTCCATATCGAAAGGATTGACCATGTCATACTCCAAAGACATCGAAGCATTGAATTCCGTGGTTGGTGCCAACAAAACCTGGCACGACATCGACCCGGAAGCTGCTGTTCGCATGCGTCTGCAGAACCGTTTCAAAACGCATCTGGACATCGCCAAGTACAACGCGAAGATCATGCGCGAGGACATGGCGGCCTATGACGGCGACAACAGCAAGTACACCCAGTCACTGGGTTGCTGGCACGGCTTCATTGGTCAGCAGAAGATGATTTCCATCAAGAAACACTTCGGGGATACCAAAGGCCGCTACCTGTACCTGTCCGGCTGGATGGTCGCCGCGCTGCGTTCCGAGTTCGGTCCGCTGCCCGACCAGTCCATGCACGAGAAAACCGCGGTCGCCGACCTGATCCGCGAGCTCTACACCTTCCTGAAGCAGGCGGACGCCTGGGAACTGAACCACTTGTTCCGTGACCTGGACGAAGCCAAGGCCGCCGGTGACCAGGCCAAGCAGGCCGAGATCGTCGACAAGATCGACAACTTCCAGACCCACGTTGTGCCGATCATCGCCGACATCGACGCCGGTTTCGGTAACCCGGAAGCCACCTACCTGCTGGCCAAGAAGCTGATCGAAGCGGGCGCGTGCTGCATCCAGATCGAGAACCAGGTGTCCGACGAGAAGCAGTGTGGCCACCAGGACGGTAAAGTGACCGTTCCCCACGCCGACTTCATCGCCAAGATCAACGCGGTTCGCTACGCGTTCCTCGAGCTGGGCGTGGACGACGGCGTGATCGTTGCCCGTACCGACTCCGAAGGCGCCGGCCTGACCCAGAAGATTGCCGTGACCACCGAGCCGGGCGACCTGGGCGACCAGTACAACAGCTTCCTGGAAGGCGAATACATCGATTCCGCCGACCAGATCAACAACGGCGACATCGTGATCAAGTCCGACGGCAAGCTGCTCAAGCCCACCCGTCTGGCCTCCGGTCTGTTCCAGTTCCGCCGCGACACCAACATCGACCGCGTGGTACTGGACTGTGTCACCAGCTTGCGCAACGGCGCCGATCTGCTGTGGATCGAGACCCCGACCCCGAACGTGGCTCACATCAAGCACATGGTCGACCGTATCCGCGAGCAGGAGCCGAACGCCAAGCTGGTTTACAACAACAGCCCGTCGTTCAACTGGACCCTGAACTTCCGTCAGCAGGTGTTCGATGCCTGGAAAGAAGAAGGCAAGGATCTGGGCGAGTACGATCGCGCCGACCTGATGAACGAGAAGTACGACACCACCGAGCTGGCCGACGTGGCCGACGAGTGGGCCAAGGAGTTCCAGGCCAAGGCGTCCCGTGAAGCCGGTGTGTTCCACCACCTGATCACGCTGCCGACCTACCACACCGCGGCGCTGTCCACCGATCAGCTGGTGGAAGGCTACTTCGGTGACCAGGGCATGCTGGCCTACGCCAAAGGCGTTCAGCGTGAGGAAATCCGCCGTGGCATCGCCACCGTGAAGCACCAGGACATGGCCGGTTCCAACATCGGTGATGACCACAAAGAGTACTTCTCCGGTGAAGCCGCTCTGAAAGCTGGCGGTAAAGACAACACCATGAACCAGTTCTGATAAGTGGTTCTCCGGTGTAATAAAAACGGCGCCTTCGGGCGCCGTTTTTTTTGCGATGTGCGCCAGGCATGACGCGAAGCGCCATAAACCGGCGCTGTTCCGGCCCGGCGAATAGAATTCGCAGACGAGGCGTCGCCTGCGCGGGAGGGTGTACAACGGCTCCGGTCGACACTACGTGGTTTGCTCTGGCGGGCCGAGCCCGCTCCTTTGTCGCACATCTACTCGATTCTGACCCTCGCCGCTTTTTCTGGCATTATTATACTGGCCAGTACTGTTTAGAGGTGGTGATGATGTATTTCAAGGGCATGCCCGTACGGGCATTGTTAGTTGTCGGCGTGGCGGTTGCGGGCCTGGCCGGATGCGGTGAGCCGAAGACTCCTGCGCAACCACGGCCGGTTCCCGTGAAATTGACGATGGTGGGGGACACCGGTGAGCGTGTTCGACGGTACCCGGGGCGCGTTGTGGCAACGGAGCAAACTGAAATGGCCTTCCGTGTGTCGGGGCAATTAGTGTCATTGCCGGTCCGGGAAGGGCAAAGAGTGGAGCAGGGTGAGCTGCTTGCTGAATTGGATGCCCGGGATTTCCGTAACGAATTGGATCAGCGCAGGGCCGACGCAAAGCTTGCCGAAAACCAGTATCGGCGTGGCCAAACGCTTTCCGAACGGGGCATGATCGCTGATTCCGAGCTGGACGAACTCACCGCGCGTCACCAGCAGGCCCAGGCGGCGTTAAGCCAGGCAAGGGACACTCTTTCCTACGCCCGTCTTACCGCGCCCTACGACGGCGTGGTGGCCGGCACGGAGCAGGAGAATCACCAGTTCGTTCAAGCCCGGGACCCCGTGCTCTATCTACAGAGCACGGACACCTTGGACGTGCATTTCTCCGTATCCGAGAACTTTATTCGTCGTGTTTTGCCTCTGGACCGATCATTTCGTCCGGACGTGGTGTTTTCCGGGCTTTCCGAGCAGCGATTTTCCGCCGTTTATCGTGAGCACGAGTCCCGCCCCGGTGCCACTCAGGCCTACACCATCGTGTTGACATTGCCGATGCCCGATAAGGTGGAGCTGTTGCCAGGAATGAGTGCGACGGTGTATGTCGACGAGGCCGCGTTGCGGCATGCCGATAAGGTCCCCCTCACCGTACCAATGGCGGCGGTGTTCAATAGTGATGAAGAAAGCGGCGCCCGGGTTTGGCGCTTTGATCCGCGCAGCAACAAGGTCCAGGCCCAAGCGGTGAAGCTGGGCGAGGTCTCCGGCGACGGCGTGGCTATTCTGGACGGTCTGTCGCCGGGCGATCGTATCGTGGTGGCCGGTGTGCACCGTCTGAAAAACGGCCAGGCGGTGCGGGAACTGACCGGCGAACGGGGGTTGTAATGAGTATTGCCGAGTATGCTGTTCGGCATCGGGTGATCAGTTGGTTATTCACTTTGGTGCTGCTGATTGGCGGGCTGGTTGGGTTTCTGCGGTTGGGTCAATTGGAAGATCCCGAGTTCACGCTGAAGACCGCCATGGTGATCACCGAGTATCCCGGTGCTTCCGCCCTTGAAGTGGAAGAAGAAGTGACCCTGCCGGTGGAGAAAGCGATTCAAAGTCTTTCCTACGTGGACTACGTAACGTCCATATCCAGCGCCGGTTTGTCTCAGATCACCGTCGAGATGAAACCCATCTACCGTGAAGATGATCTGAAACAAATCTGGGACGAGTTGCGCCGCAAAACCCGCGATCTGCAACCCCGGTTACCTCCAGGCGCCAACGATATTGAGGTAATAGACGACTTTGGCGACGTTTATGGGATCCTGTTGGCCCTTACAGGGGAGGGCTACGGCTATCAGGACCTGGAGGATTATGCCGATGTACTGGTTCGTGAGCTGGTGCTGGTCGAGGGTGTGGGCAAGGTTCAGGTTGGTGGCCAGCGCCAGGAACAGGTTTTCGTGGAGCTGTCCCGGGAACGTCTCGCCAATCTCGGCATTAGCCAGGACCGGATTTTTTCTTTGCTTGGTACCCAGAACGCCGTGAACCCGGCCGGGCGGGTGC
>Ga0114901_1000352_pt1 | contig 33540 bp, 36 predicted proteins | sample MalvireepMed_s16_FD_89686 | JGI IMG/M metagenome (GOLD analysis project Ga0114901, IMG submission 89686) | Marine viral communities from the Global Malaspina Expedition - Malaspina viral metaG DeepMed_s16 | ecosystem: Environmental > Aquatic > Marine > Oceanic | place: Mediterranean Sea... | reverse complement strand
GGTTCTGGTTCTGGTTCTGGCAATCCGTTAGATGATTGGGTTCAAGATACTTTCGGAGATCAGATCGGAGAAGTTGAAGATCAAAAAAATGCAGACGGTTCAGAGTTAAATGAATCAGAAAAGCAAAGAGAGATTCAAGACTTAAACGTTTCTAATGCTCAATCAGAAATGAGAGCTAAATCTTCTGGAAGAGGTGGCGGTGGCTTTGCTACTGAATTGAAGGGTTCGCAAGAAGAGGGCACAGACTGGGAGACACTTTTGCTTTCCATATGTCAAGACTCAATCTCGGAAGAGTTCACTTATAACAGACCTAACAGACGTTACATTGCAGAAGACATCTATATGCCTAGCAGAGATAAGTCAGACGTTAGATGTGCTGTTATTGGCAGAGACAGTTCTTATTCTGTAGAAGATAAGATGCTTAACTTATTCAATGGTGGGTTAACAAGAATCTTTGAAGATGTAGGCTTCGATAAAATCTACGTTGTAGATTTTACAGACAGAGTTGAGAGAGTGACAGAGTATGACAGGGGCGATATATTCGATATGACTGATAGATTTGGTGGTGGTACTCACTTTGCTTCTGTTACTGATTGGATAGAAGAAGAAGGTCTTAATCCTTCATGTCTTATCTATCTAACAGACGGTTACGGAAGAGCACCAATACAGCCAGATTATCCTGTTGTATGGTGTCTTCCTCCAGATGCGGATGATTATACTCTTCGATCAAGTGGCATTGATAAGTATGAGAACGTAATTTTGTTATCCAAAGTTGCGTAGCAAATACAACGGGTTGGGAACGAACCCGTAGGTTTTTCTACCTAGTCGTTACGGATATGTGACGAACTAGGTAGTTAAACATTGAACGTTCAATATTTAAATAATGATAGTAGTTGATGAGACTACACAAAAAAAACAAGGAGAAAAAATGATTACATTAAAATCTATACCTAAAACAGAAACGTATTTAGGCAGAAAGAAATTCAACAGAAATTATCCTGATGATGAAAGTCATATTAATATGACAAAATTGATAGATAGTCTTATTAAGGTTGCTGTTCACATGAAGGACAAATTGAAGCTAGAGTCTAATCTCAATTTTAACTGGTATGTTCAAACTCATGGCGTTAATTATTTTGCGTCTAACAAAAAAGTAGATAGGAATAATCCTTTATATGCTAAAGGCATACTTCAATCAGAGGGAGTCTGGAAAGGCAGAAAGTTATATCCCTTCTTTGAGTGGACAGACTCTAATCAAGAAAGCTACGAGTTACGTCAAGGCAAAGTCTTGAAAGCTATTTTTGAGATTCTTGCTGAAGGCAAAGTGGATGATTCAAATATTGTATCTACAGTTGAAGAAGTAGATATGTGGTTCAACTCTTAAAAGGAGAGCAATATGAAAATAAATTTGTTAGAAGAAGCTTGTGATATATGCGGACAAGATACCGACACAAGAACAGCAGAAGACGTAACAGCAGTATTTCCGTTTGTCGGAATTTGTTGTATTAAATGTTACCGAAGATTTGAATTACCTACGAGGCTTGGAAATTTATTCCAGAAGTTTATAGATAGTTTAGATATGGAAGATGAAGAAGATTTTCTTCTGCATGAAAGATTAGAACGATTTAAAAAGGAGCAAATATGAAAGTATCAATGATTGAAAAGATCGGAAAGTATTTACAGGAAGGAAAGCTTAAAGGTTGGAACAAAGACTTTTCTCTAAGTGTGTTAAAACAATTAAAAGAAAGAGGAGAGTTATCGGAAAAGCAATGGAATTGCATTAAGAAGATTATCTCTACCCAAGAGAATCCAGAAGCTAACAAGCCAGACTTCTTAAAGAACTCTAGTAACGTTGGCTCTATGGGTAGGGTGGTTTCTTTTATTAACAGAAAGAAAGGCTTTCCTAAACTATGGTTTAAGTTGCCTAACGGTAACGACCTGTGCATTTATAAAGCTACTGATAGATCGAAGTATGCAGGGCAGTTTCAGTTAACTGGTGGCAGTTATGGGAGTGCTTACTACGGAAGAATTACAGCCAATGGAGAGTTGTTTGTTTATCCAGACGGTAAACAAGTAGAAGATGACTTGAAAGAGTTGTTAACCAGATTAGGCAACGACCCTTCAAGGGTTGCTTCGGAGTTTGGAAAACTTACTGGTAGTTGTAGTTTCTGTAACAGGAAGCTGACAGACGAAAGAAGTAAGGCAGTTGGTTACGGTGCTACTTGTGCCAGTAACTATGATCTTGAATGGGGAAAAGAAGTAGCATAAAAGAATTGATCTCCCCTTCTCCTAGTGCTGAACGGACAGATCGGCACAACCAAGTCAGATAACGAGGGGAAAAACAGACGTTATCTGATATCTGTCCACACATGTTTAAAGAAAAATAATTAATTATTTTTGTAACATTTTCCGTTTTCAATCCTGCCATCCCAAATTTTTAATTACCTGTTACGGATATATCGTCTGTAACTCAATCAAATATTGAACGTTCAATATTTAAATAACCTGAGAAAAATATGAATGAAACTATGAACAACAAGCTACTACAGCAATTAATACATGCTCCCTCATTATGGGATGATGACTTTCCAAAATTTGAGAAAACTTTTGTAGGAGGCGACTCAATAAATGTTATGAAACAACACGAAAAAATTAAAGCTATAGCTCATAGTGATTTTCTTCATAACAATTACAAGAATGAATTATTGGATATATCTAATGGAATACAGCAATCAGCAAAATTTAAAATCAATGCTGAATTAATGAGTGAAATTTCTGAAAAAGATTTTAATACTGTCTTGAAAGATATAAAACCTTTTTTACCTTTTCAAAAAAATTATGTTGAAGTTACTCTTGCAGACGTTATTACAGCATTATATTTAGAAGACGTAACAGAATCTTATTTAGGCAAATTTGAAGAATATAAAAAAACTTTATTTGGAAATGGAAAACTTTTTACAAGAGAAATACAAGAAGGAGACTTGATAGTAAAATCACACTTATACATACAATACTTAAATGACGGAAAAATTGCTCATATTCCCTGTCCTATGTTTACATTTTTTAATAGCAAAAACAGTTCATCAGTTAGAGCATGGGAGAAAAACAAACAGCACAGTAACTACATAAATTTTAATTCTCAGCAAGTTGCTGATTGGGCAAAAGTTACTAAAAAATGTATTTATTGGTTACAGGTTTTATTATCTTATCCGAGTCTTGCCAAGACACAATTTGTTAGCGGTAGAAAACCAATAGCTTACAATAAGCTTGGCAAATATAAATCTTCAACCATGAATGCCTTACCTAAATGGGAACACAAGGTTTTAACTGTAGATTTGTACGCTAGTGGCTCAAGTAGCGGTGGCAACGGTCAAGGTAATGGTAAAAGATTTCATGCGGTTAGAAAGCATTTAAGACAGCTTAATAGCGGTAAGAAAGTGTTTGTTAAGCCTCACTTTAGAGGAGACAAAAACATAGGTGTTGTAGAAAAAGATTATTTAATAAAAGGAGAAAAATAATGAATAAATGGGTACATAATAATTTCTGGAAGTATCATGCTTTAACAAAAATACCTTTGGTTCTAATAGCGTTAGGGATAGGTTTAGATATTATAAAATTACAAGGAGGTGGATAATTAGTGACTTTACCTTAGAGGGTGGTGGAGATATTTATACTCTTCATCCTCACACACCAGAAGCTTACTTATGGCTTCATACCAACATTGATGTTCCTTCATGGGATATTGATCAGAATGGCATAAACATAAGCGGAGAATGTATCGTTGAGATATGTTCAGAAATACACAAAGACAATTTAAATTTTACAGGAAATATACAATGAAAAAAGATAAATACATTTCAATTAGATGCACCGAAGAAGTCAAAGACTATTTGAGTTCTTTAGCTGAACCAGAAGACCGAAGCTTGTCTAGCCAAATATTACATATGCTCAAGCAGACTTCGCCACAGCTTGCATTGCTAATGAAGAAGCCTCGACTCGCTGATGCGAAAGACCTAAAGAAAGCTGAATTACATCCAGACCTTTCTTGACAGCTTCAAGCTGATCTATCGTTTTGACTTGTCGATTTAAAACAACAACGTCAAAAACCAAGTTAGAACGCTCTCCTAAATTTTCATCTAATAATTTTGTTATCTTTAATATCTTTAAAGATCGCAGAGCAAAGTTAGATGTAGATGAAGGGGGGCGATTTTTTTGCGTTTGGTCTTCATAACTTATGGGATTTAAAAAATACCCACTTTTTACTGCCAAGTCTAATAAATGTTCTCCCGCAATATGTTGCTGATCATTTATTAATTCAAGAATATGTAACAGATCAAAAACCGTTTGATTTCTAATTCTTGATCTAACTAACTTATCACTTTTTCCTAGCCTCTCTAGCAACATTATAAAATGTTGGTGCAAGTATGGACTTCCGACATCCACTAAGTCAGAGTTCGTCAAGCCAACTATCGTCTTCTTCTTCATCTATTGAACCTTCAATATTTGGTTTCATTGGGTCATACATTCCAAAAGTAGATTGTTCTAAGTATCTACCAGTCTTATCATCAAACCCTAGCTTAATCATACCTTGCTCTCCGAGCCAACGGAAGCGACATTTCCAACTCATAATTGTTACCCCTTCTCCGTCAGCTCTATCTACTGTTAATCCGTGATCACTTTTTGCAAACCAACTTGCCGATCCTGAGATATGATGTCCTGTTGGTATCTGAGTTTGCCCTGATGAATCTGGGTACATTTTGTGTGGATGTGCACAAAACAAAACATGAATATCTGAGCTTTTTGCGAACAACTGTAATTCTGTAAGCATCTTACTGATTTGATTTGTCTCGCTTGTTTCCCCTTTAGGCAATGCCACGAAATTAAAAGGGTCTATAAGCAAACCACGAATTCCCATTCTCATACAACTTGATTGTGCTAATTCAATTATGGATGTCATATCAGCAGAAGCTCCGCCCATATGATCTATAAAAACAAAATGATCGTTAATGAATTTTAACGCTTCTTCTCTTTCTGAATCATTCATTCTATTTTCGCCTTCAAAGAAACTTTTCCCGACATACATTTCAGCAATTGTGGCGATCAGTATTTCAACTGGATTTTCAAAACTACATACACACCACTTCCATTCTTCATTGATAGCTGTGTTCAACATAAGCTGTGAACAAAATTGTGATTTACCACTTGAAGGTATTCCTGTGATAGTAGTTAACATCCCTGTAGATAAAGTAAACAGTCTGTCCAAAGATTCAAAGCCTGTCGATATTCCTCTGAACTGCCCGCCTTCGTATAATTCTGTTAACCTGTCGTTGTAAAAGTTTGCATCATGCAAACCTCTTATGGGAAATGGTTTTGCATTATCAATAACTTCTCTTAATCTTTCTGAACCGTATTTAATTAAAACATCGTTTGCATCTTTGCAGTCTTTAGGAAAAGTTACATTAAAAACTTTTGCCTTTCCTATTCTTCTCGCCAACTCTTCGCCTAACGCTATTCCCGCAGAATCATTATCAACAGCCAATATTACTTTGTTACACTTCTCAAGCGTGTCTTTTGCCGACCAAATGTAAGCAAATTTTCGATCTTCAGAAGGGTCAATCCGATTTTTAGAAACCTTTAATGGTGCTCCGTTTGGAACTGAAACACAAGGTGTCTTGACTCCCGCAGTCGTCATGGCTATTACATCAAATTCGCCCTCGACAATAAGTATTGAGTCTTCAATAGTTACATTGTCTAAGTTAAAAAAAGTATTAGCAGAACCGTCTTGTGTAAAACTTTTTGCTTCTACACTTCTCCATTTTACAGCGTAAACTTTACCGTCTTTCTTGTATGGAAAGCCTATCGCTTGATTTATGCCAGAACCATTAAATCCTTTTGTTGCTGTCTCAATTCCCAAATCTTTGCAAACTTCCCAATTTAATTTGCGACTTTCTAAAAAATCCATAACTTTTTGGGGTACTTTAGTATCAAGGTTTTTAGACCAATTATCCGTAATGAGTTTGGTTTTTTCTGAGCTGCTGGAGAAATTTTTAGAAAAATTGGTCAATGTGCTATGGATGCCAACACTTCCAGATATGCCACAATGCCAACAATTATATAAATATTTGTTATCCTTTTGCGTTACGCTTAAAGTTCTTTCTGATTTCTTTTTTCTGCCCTCCGAACATTCTGGACATTTTATTCTGGTTGCATCATCGCCTAATAAATTTGTTTGGCGAACCACTTCTTCTAAATTATTTGTAATCATTTCTTGCTCTCTCTCTATATTAATACTATATTTATATAATCTAGTTTATAACTAGCTAGTTATATACTAGACCCCGCCAATAAAAAACTAACTCCTAAAAGTTAGTTTTTTTCTGCCAAAGAGAAGCTCTAAGACTGGATATAGTGTCTTCCGCATTATCTTTTAGCATGGCACTTGGAGTTGCCATTACAGACATCATAGACTCTCTAAGAGTGTGTGTGTCTAACTTTAATTCTTCACAAAACAATTTGAATTCATCGGAAATAAACCATTCAATAGCCTTAACTTGAGTCATGCGATCTACTGAAGCACAATCTCTAATGGCTTGTGCAAGTATAGCAAATTGCAATTCTTCTTTTGCTTCTTGATTGGTTATTTTGTTGTTAATTCTTTGCTCTCCTAAAATAATTATGTTTATACAAGTGAAAATTATTCTGTTGACATTATTATCCGAAAAAGATTAAGATGCAACTATAGATTTTTACGGAACCAAATATGAGTGTAATTAGAAAACAAGATGTAGACTTTATGGTGTGTTGGGTATGCGGAGAAAAATTCGTTGATTTCAAAGACACACACTACGAATGCAAAACATCAGCATCAATTCAAAATCAACCAGAGGATAATTAATGGAAATCTACCAGATAGAAAAACTTCCTATGCCTGACGATACTAGGGGTAGAAAGAAGAGCAAAATTAGGACGACTTTAGAAGCCTTAGACGTAGGAGATACGTTTTTCATACCCAACAAAGACTTAGACGTTGAAACGTCCAGACAACAGGTTTATCGCTGTGCAAACGCTATTAATACTAAGTTGGAAGAAACGGATAAGTTTTTTGTCAAAACTTTTGTTGAACAGGAAGGATTGAGAGTGTTCCGAGTTAAAACTTCTGGAGAAGCTCAATGACGGACATTGACAAGTTAATAGAAGAAGCAGACAAGAACTGTCAAGAAATGGTGGTGCATTTAAAAGAGTGCATAAAGATATTAGAGCGTATCGAAGATATGTGTGAGAGGGCAATAAATGAAGTTAACGAACAAACATAATTTACCGCAAGTTTTTGTCAATCTGGTACAGAGGGATGAATACACGAAAGGAGAGTCTAAGCTATCCGTTACAGAAGCTATTGGTGCTCCGCAAATATCTGTTTTAAAAAATTTACACAAAGATCAGTTGGTAGAGGATGTTGTAGATAGATATTACGCAGTCATGGGAACCATGATGCACAAAGTTTTAGAGGTAGGCATTGATGAAAGTGATACCACGATTAGCGAAGAAAGACTTTATACCGAAGTTAAGGGTTGGAAATTATCTGGTGCTATAGATGTTCAGCAAATAGAAGATGACGGAGTAATAATTCAAGACTATAAATACGTTGGAGTTTACAGCGTCATTATGGGAGAACAGCCGAAGCCAGATTGGGTAAAGCAATTAAACAGCTACGCTTATATGGTTAGGAAGGCAAAAGGTTTAAAGGTTAAGAAGCTAGAGATCATAGCTATATTCAGAGATCACAAGTCAAACACCTCTCAACAAGCTAAAGACTATCCAGACTGTCCTATTAAGGTTATTGATATACCTTTATGGAGCGATGAAGAACAAGATGAATTTGTAGAAGGCAGAGTGCTAGAGCATCAAAAAGCTCTTTTGGCACAAATACAAGGGAAACCGCTTCCTCTTTGTACCGCAGAAGACACTTGGCAGAGAGATTCCAAATTTGCTGTTATGAAGCTAAACAGAAAAAGAGCACTTAGTGTTTGTGACAGTTTAGAAGAAGCTGAAAAAAAGCTTAAAGATAATGATCACAATGATTATTACATAGAAGAAAGGAAATCAGAACCGATTCGGTGTCTCAACTATTGCAACGTCAATAAATACTGTAGTCAATTTAAAAAATGGGAAGAAGATAATGTTTCTTGATTATGAAGAACAAGATACTTATGAGAGATCAATCATTGGATTCATACAAGCATCAACGAGAAGAGGTTTAAATCCAAAATTGATAGAAGACGGAAATAAGCTAACGATAAAATTTAAACACAACGGATTTAATATAGAACATACAACGAACAAAAAAGAATTTGTCAAAACAGACAAAATAGAATTACTAGATTTATTAACCACAAAAGGAGCAGAAAATGAGTAAAGAGAGTATTTGGAGTAAGTTAAACTCCGTTACCGTAGAGAAGGATAAGAAGGGTCAATTTGATTACGTCAGTTGGACTGATATGTGGCAAGAGATTCACTTGCATTATCCAGAGATACAATTTGAATTTAAAGAATTTGATCATCCTGTTCATGGATTAATGGACTGCATGGTTTATCCTAATGGTACTGCTTCTGTTCACAGTAAAGTCACTATAGACGGTTTGACACATCCTATGTGGTTGGCAATAACTGATTTTAATAACAGGGCGAAAAAAGATTGGGATGTTGTTGATGTTGCTAATACTAAAATGAGGTGTTTAGTTAAAAATATAAGTCTATTCGGATTAGGAGCACATGTGTATAGGGGCGAAGATATTGCTGATAGAGAAGCACCAACGGCAGTTGTCAAATTAAAACCCAAAGCTAAAAAAGAAGAGGTTATTGAAATGGAAGACATCCCACAAGATGCACCTATCTTATACGAAGGCAAAGCTTGGACTACAGAATTTTTTGTGGATAGTTTTAAAGGAACATTAGATTCAGATTTAAAACCCACGACAAAAGAAGGTGTTACTGAAATGTGGCAAGGAGCAAAAGAGCAATTCAAATTATTGAGTGAGCACGATTCAATAGCTTACGATGATCTTATTAAACTGTTAGCTAAGACCAAAGCCGATTTACCTAATAGAGAAATTACAACAGAGGAAAATGAAAATGGAAAATAAATGGATAGTTCACGTTACCTATGGCGACCCTAATAGTCTCTTGCCATTAACTACTGCTATTGGACTTTTTGATAGCCAAACTCAAGCACAGCAATTCGCTTACGCTACTTATCAAGGTACGAGTTACGTTGCTCAAGCTACCCCTCTCAATATTATTGATTGGGAAGCTTCTAATGCTAATCAAATACCAGAAACAGATACCGCAGAACAAGAAGGTAAAGAGATTTATTCTGGTGCTTATAAACAAGAAAACACAACAGAAGGAGAAAAATAATGACTGAATATATAAAAGGCGAAGGCAACATATTTACTAATGACTATAAGAAGATGAAGAGTCATCCAGATATGAAAGGTAAAATTAAAATACCTAAAGCTCTTGTTAAGGCAATGGCTGAGAAGTTTAAGGAATCTAATATTCCAGAAATAGAAATGGATTTAGCTATGTGGGATAGAGTTGCTAAGAATACAGGCAAAGAATACAAGTTCGCTAGATTAGAAATGCCATACGTTAAAGTTGAACAGCAACAAGCACAGCAAGTGGCTGAAACTGTTGCCGTATCAGAAGCTTCTGATGAAGATGTTCCGTTTTAATGAAGTACAGAAGTCAAGCCTATTTAAAACATATAAGGTCATATCCTTGTTTGGTTTGTGGTGGGTTTGGAGAACATGCACATCATTTACGACATGCAGAAAGGAGAGGTTGGGGAATTAAAAATTCAGATGAATTTGCAGTTCCCCTTTGTGCAGAATGTCACATGCATTGTCATATCGAAGGCGATGAAAGTTTGTGGTGGGCAATGAATGGAATAGATGCTATAAATTGGGCGAAGAATACTTATGGGGAGTACAAAAATGGAAAACAAAAGAATGAGAGAAATTCATCGAGTTTGGAAGATGACTAGACCAGATGATGATTTTACAGGATTTGAAGAGAAAGAAGAAAAGACTAAAAACAGCTAAATTAGGGGTATGCTGTGGTATTACTTAGTATCGTTTCGTTCAATACAGCCGTATTGTGGGATCGACTTTTAACCCAAAACCCCGATTTTTCTTAAATATTGAGTATTCAATATATAACAACGATGAAATCTGATTACAGCGTGATGCCAGTTTCTAAGAAAGTTTTAGAAGGTTTAATGAGAGAGCATCACTATTTATCTAAAGTATCTATTTCATTCAAGAGTGGTTTCAATGTGGGATTGATACACAAAGACAAAGTTGTTGGTGGCTGTATATTTACAGGCTTCCCTGTTCCAGAGTTGAGTCAATCTTGTTTTGGTTTAGAAAGAGATGACCAGAATGGTTTGTGGGAACTAAGCCGATTTGTATTAGAACCAAGTCATCAGACTAAAGAACACAATTTAGCAACTTGGTTTATGGCTAGGGCAATTAAATTATTAAGAGCGAATGAATATACCAGAGCAATTCTCAGTTACGCTGACAATGATTATCATACTGGGGTTATATATTCCGCATCAAACTTTAGTTATTACGGACTCTCAGAAAAGAAGAAAGATTTTTATATAAAATCTAAACAAGATGATTTGTTTTCTGGAGAACAAACAATAAAGCACAGCAGAGGAAAGATGAAAGGTCTTGACGGAGAATGGAAGGATAGGAGTCAAAAGCATAGATTCCTATTGGTGTTTGATAAAGAACTTAAATGTAAGTGGCAATTAGAAGATTGGAAAAAAAAATTAATCAATAATGATGATAGTAGTAGGAGTATAAAATTATGAAGATTAGAGATATGGCAATGAGCTTTGAAGCAATACAGAGTTACATGAGGAAAGATGTTAAGGGAGTTAACCTAACATTGGTTATACATCCAGACGATGTTCCAGAGGACTTATTCCGACAACCAACAGGGTCTAGGTATCAAGTGGCAATGGTTTTGATTAATGATCAAGAGCAACCTGTTATGCCAAAGATAAAGGGGGAAGGGCAGAAAGCTGTTGCTCAAGCGGGATTGCTTTGTAGAGAGAAATCTTTTTGGGCATACTTGGGTGTGTTTTCAGAAGAACAAGCTTCTATAGAATTAAAGAAGCGATTAGAGATAGTGAGTAGATCAAAGTTAGCTACTGATAAGGAAGCCAGAGAAACTTTTAAGGAGTTGGTCGATGACTTTAACCGCATTGCATGAAGAGAAGAAGAAGAAGTGGTGGAAGTGGCACAAGAAGAACCCTCAAGTGTGGGTTTTATTTCAGCGTTTTACTTTTGAAGCTATAAAATCTGGTCGTAAGAATTACAGCCATTGGGCGATCATACAGCGTATTAGGTGGGAAACTGATATAGTAACTAAAGGGGATTCTTTCAAAATATCAAATGATTGGATAGCTTATTACGCTAGATACTTTATACACACATATCCAGACTACAAAGGATTCTTTAGAACTAAACCATTGAAACATGAGAGGGGAAATCAGCATGGGATTATTCAACAAAAAGAAGAAGAAAACCGTCTTAAAGCCGAACAAAGATACAACCGTTAATTTACCTGTAGGATTAGAAAAAAAAAGTGTTGAGCAGAAACACGAAAAAGAAAACCCTTGAGATAATAGATTCGGGTGTCTACATTTTGATACTTGAAGGTGTTATTGTTTATGTGGGGGAAAGCATGAGTGTTTATTCCAGAATAGGTGCTCATGTTAAAGATACGAAAAAAAGGTTCGACACTGTGCGAATACTTCCTTGTTTAGAACATAGACGTAGGTATTGGGAAGCAATCCTTATAGATAGGTATCAACCAATCTTTAACAGCAAAGGCAAAGATAAAGCAACTAACAAACGTCACATTTTTGAACTGTCGCAGATAAGGAAAGGGCAACAAAAAAGAGTGCAAAAATGTGATAACTGTAAGCAAAATGAAAGTGGAATAGTTAATTTTACGCAAGGTGGCACTATGAGTTTAGGCATAAATAATGTTTTTTCTTCAGCACCAACAACTACTACGGTTACGAGTGCGGGTCAAGTAACACTAGAAACAGTACCAGCATCTAATGATGTGTATGTACAGCTTGCACAGGAGGAAGAACTGGAACTAAAAAGGCACAAGAAGGAAGTTGCTTGGGATGATTCTGTTGGTTATGTAGAGAAGTTAAATAACTCTTTAGATGTCTCGTTTAAATTATCTAATCCTTACTCGAACCAGTATTCGATCTTGGGACACCGCTTTTCAAAAAAGTCTAAATAAGAAAAAAATGTTTCACATGAAACATTACCTACTCGATAGGTTATTTACCTATTGCTACATTACTTCAACCGGTAGTTTTTAGCCCGGCTGCCCGGCAGCGTGCTACTTGTTACGGATATATTGATTTATACGTTGATTTAACAACACCAACTTTTGGTGAATTTAGCTGCTGCTTACCATCTCAGTTTTTTTTTTACGGATTTATGCTCTGAAACCCTTATAAATCAACAAAGTTATCTCGCCTACTGCGGTGTTATTGTACCTGTAGTATTTGCAATACCGCTATAGGGCAATGTATGATTAATAAATGGTACAAAAAGTATATGGTTTCACAGCAAGAGAAAAGAAAGGACGAAAGAAAACCTCTATAGGTAGAGGCAATGTGAGTAGGTCAACGATGAATAAGGCAAAAAAACGAGGACTAAAGCTATATAGAGGTCAGGGTCGTTAAGTATTGAACGTTCAATACTTAAATTGCCCCTCTTATATCTTCAAACAACCCTTCTTCAAGTTTCATTCTTCTTTTCCCTATTCCTTGTAATATAAAGTTTCTAGTGCCTTGTATTTTGGTAAGTTTTTTTGTTTTTTCTTCTGGAGTTATTGTTTCGTTATTCAGTATTCTGGTTTCTTCAAGTCTAGTTTCAGAAAGAAGTTTAGATATATCTTCTAAATCTTTTGATAAAAGTTCTAATGTTTGCATGTATTCAAATCTGTACTCATTTGATAAGTTATAAGCAAATTGATCTCCACCTTCTACTATTCTTTTTTCCATTTCTTTCATGCTTTTAAAAAGATTGTCTGTAGTTTCTTTTAATGAATAAAATTCATTTTCTAACCCTCTACCTTCTGGTTTTATGGTTAAAGCACCAACTAAAGGTTTTTCATCCGTTCTCATTGCTTGACGATCAGGCATATCAAGAAATTCTCGACTAAATGAATCAGTAGCATTAGCTACCCAGTTGCCTATTGTTCCTGTGTAACCTTTCCAAAGATTATCTAAATAAAGTGCAGAAACGCCTAACTCTTCGCCTAATTCTTTCCATAAATTGTTTGTACTTGGTCTATATTGCAATTCTGGGTCTAAATCTTTCATGTAATAAGGCACAACAGGTTGTCCTGTGTAAAAATCAAAATTAGTTAAGTTTTCTAACGGTGCATTAATAAAAGTTGCTTGTCTTGGGTCAATAGCCAAAGATATTCCTATTCTTCTAGCCATACCACTTAACATCTCTTTAAAGGTTTCATTATCATTGTTGTATCTTAAAATTCTTTCAGGAACAGTTTTAGTAAATATACCCACTTCAAACGGAATAGGAATTCCTATTGTTTGTCCAAATAATTTTTTAGTAAAAGGAAGAATGTAATAGTTATCTCTCATTTCTTCAGATGCTTCTTTGTATTCATCGGTGTCTTTAACTAACATAAAATAAAGAGGAGTTAGAGAGGCTAACATTCCCATTCTTAAAGCAAACTTTCTTCTTCTTAATGATTTACTGTCTCCAGCTTGTCCGTATTTACCTGTAGCACCTCTATAGAAAACATCTACACCTTGCATTCTTGGATTTTGAAAAGGTATGACTGTTGATAAAAACTGCATTAAAGGATTCTTTCCTTTCCTAGTGAAGTTTAAAACTTCCATTGCTTGAAACACTGCCTCTGCTTCGTTGCCTGTTCTTTTTAAAATATCTTCATATACTGCCAATCTTGTCGCAGCATCAGAAGATATTGTGCCGTCACCTAACATATTCCATACACCTTTTATTAAATCAAATGGTTGCATTGCTATATTTTGTACGGACGTTCTATTTTTTATTCCTGCTTGTTCGTAAGCACTTTTAATTAATTTTTGTGAATTATCAATATCTCTTACTACGGTATCATATCCAGAAGTTACTCCAGCTCTTCTCATTTTAGAAACACCTTCTGGAATAATATCTATGTTTGAATAAGGCAATTTTGCAGCAATCATTCCTGCCCAAACTTTACCCCAATTTTTTAATGAAGTAGCAAGAGGAATAAAGTTACCACCTAATATAGTTTGTGCAGAAATAGAATCTCTTAAAACTTGTCTTATCCAAAAATCAGGAGTTCTTGTTATAAGAGCACTTAACGCTTCTTTTGGAACAGCAGTTAATCTACTCATAACACCACCAAAAGAAATACTTCCACCTTCAAAATTTTGAAATGCTTCATATAATTGAACATCATCAACTCTAAATGCTTTAGTTTTACCACCTATTCTGACTTTAACTATATTTAAGCCTGTCGAATTTAATGGAACTTGTTCTGCAAACCCTGCATCAAGCATGTCTCTTACTACACGGTTAGCAGCTACATTTTTCATTCCTAATGTTATGGCTGCTCTTAAATTGTCACCTATACCTGTAATTGGATCAACAATATCTTTATCTGCACTACCTTTAGCTTTCACAAATATATTTTTACCCAACCCTAAACCTTTAAATATTTTTGGTCCTTTTGTTAATTGATTGCCGTTTTGATCTACCCCAATCATTCTATAAAAAGGAAAATAATCAGCATGTGCTGTCCATTGTTGGGCAGTATTTACATCAAGAACTCCTGTATCAACTAAGAACTTAACAACGTGTGCATCCCACCTGTCATAAGCATCTGACATTTCTTGTAATTCAGGATATTTTTTAAGAGCATCTACAGCATCTTTTCTGTCTTGTGCAGTTGTTTTAACTGGTTTACCTTCTGCATCAAAACGTTTTTCACGTTTAGCAATACGCACTGCTTGAAACGCCCACATTAATTGCGGATTTTCAAAAGCTGGTGCTAAAAATTCTAAAGGAGGTTGTACTGGTTGCCCGTCTACAGAAGATACGGTTTCAGTGCGAACATAACCTTTTTCATCGTAAACAGGAACACCTTCTACAAAAGACGACCTAAATACTTCTCCTGATCTATCAGATAGCATTAAAGCACTTATTGCCGAAATATCAGCAGTAAGCATTTCTTCTTTCATTCCTCTTGCTTTAGCTGCTTGTACGCCTAATGTTTGAAATCTTGCGTATTTATCAACAAGTTGTTCTCTTATAGCATCTTCTGAAGCATAACCAGAAGCAGTTTCTAAAATAATTCTTCCCATACTTGGAGCAGAATCAAATTGATCTCTTATGGTTATTTTTTCAATTAAAGCATCTGTTTTATCATCTAATTTAGTTCCAGCATTTTTTAAAGAATGTTTAGATTTAAGATTATTAGGAATAACTTGAGAGTCAGGTTGTCTTAATTCAGATATATAAGCTGCTCTTATAGCATCTGGCGATGCGTTTAAATTAAATTTAGCAACTAATCCTGCGGATGTAAGTCTTTCATTAAGACTTTTAACACCTTCAATAGCTTCTTCTATAGTTACTTCTTCTTCGGATGTAAAACTCTGTGAAGCCTCTTCGCTGCTTTCTCTGAGTATTCGTCTGACATCATTTCCTCTTCCTCCGAAAACATCGGTAGGGAGAATCCCAGTGTCTTGTCTGATTGTTTCTTGATTTTGTTCGCCATTATTATCTATCCAAGCATATCCGTCTGTATTGTATTTTACCCTATGAAAAGTATCTATAGGAGTGTTTTTTACTTCTTCTATGTAAGAAGTAGGTACAAGTCTTCCTGTTTTAGCAAAACGTTTATACATTCTTTCTAAAGCAGTTTTATAATCTGTATCAATAAACACAGTTTTTACGTCATAATCTGATTCTTTTAATTCTTGAATTAAAGATTGTATTTCTTTACGTTTTGACAAACCGCCAACTCTAGGTAAAAGCATATTTTTGCCTTGATCCATAAGGTCTCTTCTAACTTCAGAAGTAATTAATCTTGATTCTGTATGAACAGCGTTAGCACCTACACCGCCTTTATATTCTGGTATTATTTTTTTAATGTCATCGCTATCTACAATAGCTAAATTATTTTCTTTAGCTAATATTTCAGAATAATAAGATTTACCCGATGCTGTTGCTCCTAAAACTATCCATGCTTGTTTGTTATTAGGCACATCATTGTTAGAATAACTTTCTGCTTTTTTAATACTTTCTGCAATAGCCTTACGAATACCATTAACTGATTTATTATTAATAACAAACTTTCTATTGTTTATGTATGCTTTATTTAAAAACCAATCTTCACCAAATTTGTTTAAATATTGATCAGAAGTAGGTTGTATTTCAGCCATTCTACTCATGCCTTCCATTAAAGCTGGATGGTCAGCTAATTCAATAACGTCTACTCCTTGATTCATTAACTCCAGTAAATCTTCTTTAGCATTTTTAAAAGCAATGTCATCTAAAGGTTCAGATAATTTTTGTTTTACTCCAAATGTTTCTTCTTCTAAGTGGTTTATAACAATAGGATCATCTTCAAAAAAATACAGTCTTTTGTTGTTTGTTTGATATAACCTTCTTCCTGTTACGTCTTCTAAAACAGAATTTGTTGCAAATTTTTCTATTTCGTTTACTGCTTCTAATTTAGCTTGTTTTAAATTATTAGCATACAAACCTACGTTTGCATCTCCTATAGCTCTTGAATCTGTTATTACCATTGAATAATTTTCACCTGCAAATCCACCCGGATCACGAAACAATTCAACATCTACATCTAATATTTTTCCTACATTTAAATTACCTTCTAAATAATCGTCTTTAACTATTTTAAAATCTCCTACTTCTTTAATTATTTTAGGTTGGAATGTTCCGGGAGTGTAAATAACTCTTTCGTTTTCTTTTGCAGATAATTTTAATTTTTTATTTAATCTTTTTTCTTGTAAAGAAGCTTGACCAACTGAATATACAGGTTTTCTATAAGTTCTTAAATTATCAGTAATTTGTTTTCCTCTTCCCGGTTTACCACCTAAAAGCTCCATTCCTTTTAAACTGTATTTAGGTTTAAGAGTTCCTAAATTAAACTTTCTTGTTACTACTCCTTTTGGTGGAGTTCTTTCTTGATAAGATACGGGTTGATTTGGTGATGTTGCTAAAGCACTAGAACCTATAAGAAGGTAATCGGTACTTGATAATGAAGGTTGTGCCCATACAGGGGGTTTTGCCCCAAACATAACGTCTTTATCAAGCATAACTTGAGGTCTATTAACGGTGTATTCAGTAATTTTTTTTCTATCTCCCAATATTTTAAAGGGCGGATTAACAAATTCATTTGCTATATTTTCAGCTTCTTCTAAGTTGTTGGTTGCTACTGTTCCTGATGTTGATCTGTTTAAATCTCCTACAACATACATTGAAAATGTTTCAGGATAATTTTTTGCATTTTTTAAAAACTTTTGTGTATATTCAAACAGTTGTTTTTGAGTAGTTCCAATTTCAGAATTTTCAAGAGTTCTGCCAAGTCTTCTTATAATATCTGTGTTATTAACTATATTTCTAGCAAATATAATTTCTCCAATTTGATTAATATCGTTTCCGTATTCTCCATTTTGAGCACCACGCCAATACTCTTGAGTTAAAGTTGTAGGTCTTTGTTGAGTATCACCTAATTTAAATTTTAGATTAGGTGCGTCTTGTAAAGGTCTTTGGAACATAGGAGATTCACGATCAGCAGATTCAGAAAAATATTCATTACCTATACTGGTTTCTGACACTCTTAATATTTCAGAAAATTCATTTTCTAATATTCTATTGGTTCTAACTACTCTTGGTTCAACTTCGTAAGAACCTTGCGGTCTTCCGTATTCATCCATTCTGGTAACTTCAAAAGGTTGTTGAGTTTTACTAGTTCTTTCTCTGGTTCCTATCTCTCCAATAATAAGCTTATCGAAAACATCTTCATAAGTTTGAAACCCTAATTCATTTAATCCATTGTTTACTGTAGAAAAGAATTTTTTTGTTCTTTCCATTAAAGCTCTTGGTTGACCAGCTAATTTTCTTTTATTGTTAATATGATCTTCAAATAACAAAGCATTAGCTTCTTCTAACAATGCTTCATTGTTTAAATTTTGATTGTCTAAAGTATTGTATCTAAATTCTATAGCTTCTAAATAAGTAGGTGTTCTACCCAAAGAATCTGTTAATATTTTTAAATTATCTTTTCCTAATAAGGTTTCTGCTGAAGCTGCATTTAATTCATTATTTCTCACAAAATTATTTAAATTATTTATTTCTTGAATTGAAAATAAATCTAAAAATTTAGTTGCATGAAATAATTCGTGACCTAATGTTGTAGATAAATTTTCTATAACTTCTTGTTCGCTTGTTGTTCCTTCTTTTGCTTTAGCAACATTTAAAAATACTTCTGACCAAATAGGATCAAACTGACCTTCTGCTTGAGGATTAATTTGCCCTACTTTAGTTTGAATTGCATTGTCTATTTTTAAAGAAATTTCAGGCAATCCCATTTTTTTAAACTGTTCACTTAATAAACTACGAAATTTTTGTATTTCTTTTAAATCAGTTTTAGTTTGCGGGTTATTTTCTATAGCTGCTTGTTGTGCTCTATTTAATGACCATTCACCATTAGCATTAAATTTATATTTACTGCCTTTTTTATCTACTATTCCAGCAGATACTAAATCTTGTCTTAATCGTGTTGCAGTACGTTTATCATTAATATCATTAGGATTTAACCCTAATGCAGTAATTATGTTTGGTATGGTGGGGGAATTGCCAGAATTTAATGAGTCTACAACTTGATTGTATTCATTAAGGGTATATGGACGGGAAGAAAAGTCAGGCAAAGAAACGACTGTTCCTTCGTGTTGAGGCAGGGTATTTAAGAATGAATAAACTAATCTTTTTTGTGCGTTACTTAATTTATTAACATCAGGCTGTCCTGTTAATCTTAAAGCTAAAGATTTAAAACCATTTGAAGTTGTATCTATATTTAAATTAAGTTTTTTACCAAGATTTTCAAACATTTTAATTGTAATGTTAGAAGGTAAATTTTTGCCAACATTTGCATCTTGATAAAGTTTTTTAGCTTTAATATCTAATAAACGATTTATATCAGCTTCTGGCAATACTCCTTGTAAAGAAAGAACATCTATACTTGTAGCATCTTTTCCTACGGCATTAATTAATCTTTCATAAGCAGCAGAATTAACATTAGAAGATTGGTTAATGTCTTCTATATCAATTTGACCAAAATAAGGATTTAATATTTGATTGCCTAATTTGTTTGTTAGAAGACTATCTGAATTTAAACCTTGCATGGTTGCGTATTGATTTTTTAATTCTGTAGAATAAGAAGCACCGCTTATTGCATTTAATGATCCTGAAATACCAGCAGCTTCTTCTTGAGAGTCATAAATATTTCCAAACTTTTCGTTATAAGTATCAAGAATTAAAAATTTTCCTTGACCGTCTGGTTCAACAAAAAATTGATTAGGAGCAATAATATTGGCATCTGTATTAGCAGTTAAAGAAATTTTATTTGCATTTTGTTGGTATATGTCAAAAGCTTCATTGAAGTAAGGAATTCCTGTGTCATAAATAGTTTGATCTTCTCCTACAGCTATTTCTCCAGCTAAATCTTCTAAACCTAATTGTCTTCCTTGTTCTTTTGTTATTTGTAAATACTCAACTACACTATTAAATCTTTCTTCTTTTATTTGTTTTATAGTTAAATTTTCTTTTCTAGCACTATAAGCACCTAATACCATATCGGCAGGAACAAACACTGCTTCACCCATAGCTTCAGCAAGAACTTCACCCATAGAAATTTTTTCACCTTCTTCTAAAGTAGCTAATTGTGCAAAATACTCAGCACCAGCAGGTAATCCTGTTTGTAAGGGTGTTTGAGCAGAAAAATTTACAGCATGTCGGGTGCTTGGATTAACAGACGTACCAACAGGTTTTTTAATATACGGCAACACTGAGCGATTAGCTCTGGTAATAACTGAAGGTGCTATAATTTTAGTAGCTATTCCTCCTGTTAATCCGTCTACAGAACCAATAATTGCACCACGTTTTAATGAATAATCTTTTGCTTCTTGAAGCAACTCTTTATTATTTATAAATTTTTGTATAGATTTTGAATCATTAACATCCATACCTTTAGCTTTTAAATATTCTAAAAAGGAATGACTGTATTCTATTTCTCCAGATACACCTCCAACACCTAAAAATTGTGTTGCAAATTTACCAAGCCATCCTAATGATTTTGTTAAACCTGCTAAACCAAAACTTGTACCTAATATTGCTGAAGTAGCTGCTGCGGAACGCCCTAACACATCGCCTAAAAAATCGCCTTTTTGAGAAAGATTTAAATCATTATAAAAAGCATCCCACGCTCTAGGGTCATTTTGATCATCCCCCATACCCTCTTCCATAACCCATTTAAAAGCATCACTTACTTCTATTTCATTTGATTTTTTAGTTAAAGAAGAAAGTGTTTGTGTTTGTTCATTAATATAACTTTCTAAACCTTGTTCTTTTTTTCTTTGTTGATCAACTGCGTATCTTTGTCCGAGAGGAGAGTCTCCACCAAAACCCATTTGTCCGTAATAATCGCTTATAGTATATTCAGATACTGGTTTAACGCCTACTCCATAAACTTCATTGTATATTTCTTGATATTCTTTTGTTTCTTCAGGGTTTAAATTATCTAAACCTTTATCTTCATACGCTTTTAAATTAACTTTTAAAGAATCTAATATATTTGATAATTCAGCAATATTTGAAACAGAAGCTGTTCCTTTAAATACTTCTATTTGTGCAATAAGAGAAGACATAGCACCGCCAACAACTTGACTATCTCCACTTAAATTTTCACTTAAACTTAAATCTGTTGAAAACAATGCAGGATCACCTTCATCGTAACTTTCTTCTGGTCTTAAATTGGGGGCAATATCAACGTATGTACTTTTACCTTTAAGTCTATTTTGTTTAAGTCGTTTTTCAAGTTCTGTTAATTTTTTATCATAAGCAAAACTTGATTGACCTATATCTAACGCATTTTGTCTATTTGCCTTTGTACTTTCTATATTTTTATTTATTTCTAATTCTAATTCTTCATCAAAAGTATTAATTGTTAAAGGATTAAGTATTGTTGATTCGATTAAAGTATCTTCTACAGGTTTATCTATTTCATCTGTAATAGGAGTAGTCGCTACAGTTTCTTCTTTAACTGTAGGAAGGGGAAATTTAGAAATATAAGCATTTATACGTTCTTGTATTTCTTCTTCTGTAATGTCGTCTGGTAGAAATAAATTTCTTCCATCGCCAGTATCAAAAAAAGCCATTTTAGAACCTACTGCTTAAATCTAACATAGGAGGGTCTTGAGGTAAGGCAGGTACTTGTCCGCCACCAGCTAATTCAATTTCATCTAAGTAAATTCCTTGTTTAGCTAATTGTATATATCTAAGTTTTGCTCTTTTTTCTGCTTCGTCTGTGTCTATACCAGTATCTTCTAATCTTTCAACAAACCTTCTTCCTGCAAGTCCTGCAACCCAACCATCAGCACCTTCATTTATTTCTACCTCTGTTCTTAAACGAGCTGCTCCAAGTGGTCCAGAAGCTTTAATTTTTCCTGCTTCTCTTAAAGCTGCAACATTTGCGTCACCTGAATATAAAGGTTTATTATTTTCATCTACACCTGTTTGTACGCCAAATATATCAGGAGCAGCATTAGCTAAATTTTTTCCTATTGCTATTATAGCGTCTTCTTTAGCACCCATTCTATCGTAATAACCACCTAATCTTTCTGCTTGTTCAGATTTGTATGCAAGTTCAGCTATTCCTGTTTCTCTTTCCCTGTCTTGTTTACCTATGTCTGCTTCAAACTTAGCTCGCATTAAACCTTCTTTGTTTCTTGCGTCTAAATTAGTTTGAGCACTTGCAATTACTGGATCAAGATTTTTACTTAATTGTTCTGGTGTAGCAGAACCGCTTACTGCCAATCCTGCTCTAACAAGATTAAGACCTTGATTTGTTTTATTTCTTTTCTTTGCTTCTTCAGGATCAAAATAAGCTCTCATTAATTCTTGATAATCTAATTCAGCTTGTGTTGGTTGCATTCTTTCTTTATAAAAATCATAAAATTGTCCAACTCCTTCAGGATTATACATTGAATAAGGAACAGTTTGCCCCGGAGCCATTTTTACAACTCCACCTGCTGCCATGCCTTTCATGTTGCTAGGCATAATTTGTCCTATGCCTTGATCTTGAGGAGGCAATTGAGGGGTGTTTTGAGGCATTCCTTGCATACTTTGCATGTTAGGGGGGGTGATACTACCAATTCCTTGATTGTTTATCCCCATGCTCGCTTCTGACATAATTTTATCCGCTACTGTACCTTGATCACTTTGAGCTGCCATTTTGCCTCTGTAATCATCTCGCATTTCTTTTCTGCGTTTTAATTCAGACAATACTAAATACTGTGGAAAGCTTCCTGTTTGCATAGCATCCATTAAGCTTTGATCGGGTAATGATTTTATGTCGTCTTCTATTTGTAGTATGTTCATGTTATGTCCTATTTAAGTATTGAACGTTCAATACTTAACCTCCCATTCCTCCCATTGCTTGATAAAGACCTAAACCACCGAGACCCATTCCTAACATTTGTGATGCTGCGGAAGGAGTCGGTGCATAGGTAGACACTTGTTGACCCGGAGTTATTGGCATTCCACGCAATGCTTGTTGATAAAACGAAATGTTTTGTCTTGGATAAGCTAATTGATCTTGGAACTCTTGATAACCAGAATCATAAATCTGTTGTTGCATGGCTTGTCTAGCAGTACCAGCCTGTCCTAATTGATCCATTCTTTGTATTTCAGCTTCTTGTCCAGCAAGTCCTAAATTACCTAATTGTTGAGCAGCACCTAATTGTCCTTGTCTAGTTGCTTGGTCTATTCCAATAGCACCTAATCTGGCATTTCTGTCTTGATTATAAGCAGCTTGTGCTTGTGCGTAATTTTCTGCTGATCCCATAGCTTGTATATCAGCTATTTGTTTGGTTAAAGCACTTTCTCTTTCTGATTGCATAATGGCTTCACGATAACCTCCTAAACCTCCAGAAGCAGCAGCTTCTCCAGCTATAAGATTACCAGCTTTTGTAGATTGATCTCTGGCTGCGTCTTGAGCTATATCAATAACAGATTGTTGGTAAGGGTTCATGTAATCATCTATATTTCCATACACAGGATTACCGCTTACATCAACACCAGTTTGTTGATTAAATCTTTGATCTGCAAGAGCTTGTCCTGAACCAATAGCTGTTCCAAATGTTCCATCTGGACGCATTATTCTATTTCTTGCTAAATTTTCTGTTATGCCAGATGCTGTAGTAAATTGTTCTGGGTCTCCAGCTATAGCTAAACCAGCTTTACCAGTCATAGCTAATTCTTGTTCAGGAGTAAAAGCAGCAAGTCTTTGTCCTTCATATGTTGTATAAGGAGCAAGAGATTCTTCTTCTGCTCGTTGCATTAATCTTGTTATGTATGGCTCTGCATACTCAGGAAGATTAGTTTGTGTTACTGTTGATGTGGTTTCATTAACACCACCTCCGCCACCGCCTTTACTCATTGTCGAACCTCTTTTCAAATATTGTATAAGCTTTCTTCCAATTAGACCTGCTTAACCATTTCCAAAATCCAAACCTAGCTGTTCCTTCAATACCGTCACAACCTGAGTCTTTAGCCCAAGCTTCCAGTTTTTTGCAGAGCAACCAAGCCCAGTGTTTAAATTCATCACCACCAATGTACTGAATAGCACACATTAAACTGGCGGGATATCTTACAAATTGTGTTGTAGCAACTCCTAATAATTTATTATTTTTATCTAAAGTTACCCACAGTTGTTGTTCATCTCTTAATAGTGCTTCATACACATAATCTACAGTCCATCTTCCGCCAGAACGTTTTACAGCTTTTTCTAAATGAGGTTTAGCATCATCCCAAACTGTATAAAGTAAATTAACAGGAATTAAACTAATAACGTAATCAGGATATTCTTCTTTAATATCAACGTAATTAATATCTGATTCATCTAAAGGCATTGTATTTAAATTGTTCATATTGACATTACCTTTTTATTGCCTAATGGTTTAGCTTGATTTTTAGTTCCTGTTTTAGTTATTCTAACTTTTGAAAGCATATCATCAAGCTTATCGGAACCATTATCACTACTTCCATCACCTAACATTGAAACAACATCAGCAGGAATTATGTATTCACCGGGCGATACTGCTACAGCAGATTGGTTTCCTATTTGACCCATAACTAAATCATCCATTCCTCCTCCTTCTCCTTGTATCATACCCTCTGTTTGAGCATTAGGTACTTGTTGTTTTAATATTTGATCTCTTAATTGTAAAAAAGCATCAACGCCAAATTGTTGTATAAAAGCTTGTATAACCGAATCTGGATCGGAATGTTGCCCTAATACAGCAGCTATAACTTGTTCTTGCAATTCTTGTTGTTGAGGTATTTGTTCAACAGAAGGAATTTCCATTCCTGCTTGCATTTCTATTAATCCACCTTCGGCTCTTGACATTGAAAAAGGTAGTTTTGGAGAAACAAAAGTTTCTCCTAATTTATCTATTACTGATTGTGCAGATTCTGGAATTTCAATAACATTAGGAATTGTTGTTTCTGGTGCAGCAGTTGATGTTACTTCTGTTTCTGTTTCTTCTTCTGTTTCTTCTTCTGCTTCTGCTTCTGCTTCTGCTTCTAATTGAGCTAAATATTCTTCATAACCTTCAGGATAAAGTGCATCTTCAGGAGCAGGTATATCTCCTCTTGCAATAGCATCACCTACCGCTTGTTGGTATTTATCTAATGCTGCATCTTTTTGCTCTTTTGTTAAAGTTTTATAAGAAAATTGTGGAGCAAATACAGCAGGGTCTCTTTCGTATTTACCTCCCATGTCATAAGATTCTGCAAAAACACCTACTGTTGCATAATTAGTAACTCCATTATTAGGATCATTAACAACGGTATAACCATTATTTAATTCAATTACACTACCATCGCCCGGATTAGTAAATGTGCTTAAATCAGTTATGTCTGTTCTAGTTCCATCTGGACTAATAAGAATTCCAGCAGTTGCTTCTCTTTTTTCACCCAAATAAAAATTATCAGAACTGTCAACTATACCTTTAAGCGGATCGGTATTTGTATATACAAAAGTTCCATCTTCTAATGAGCCCGGTTTTCCATAACCATTTGAACCTACAATAACAGTATCGTCTGTTATTACTGGATTAGGATTTTCAACTGTAGGTATTACTATGTCGGCAGCAGGAACACCTGCTTCTATAGCAGCATTATAAGCTTGATATATTCCAGTTTCTGTTGCTGAATCTAATAAAGTTTCTCTATTTTCTTCTACTTGTTCATATGTTGTTGCTGCTTCACCTAAATAAGGATTAAATCCAGTTGGACCACCGCCTGTTCCTTTGTCATAAGTAGCTTCAGAATAATCATCACTATCAGGGTCAACATATCCTTCATCACCTTCTGTTAATTCTGTTCCAGTTACAGGATCAGTATTACTTGTAACAGTAATAGCTTCAGTATAAGGATTATTAGCTACTTCTGTAGTTGTTCCGTCTTTAAAAGTTACAGTTGATGTGCCATCGTTATTATCTGTTACTGTGCTTCCTGAATTATTGGTTAAATCATCATCCGTGTCATTAGTTTTTCCGCCACCAACATCATAAACTTCATCAGTATTAGTAGTAGTTCCAGTTGTATCATATGCTATAGGATTTGCAGCTTGTGTAACACCTTCTAATCCTACATTACGAAAAGGACTAAGTAATTGTGTAGTAGCAGGTAATCCTGCTGCTCTGGCTTGATTAACTCTTTGTAAAACACTTCCTGCTGCTGGGTCTTCATAATTTGGCAATACCATTGGTTGATATACACTGGCTCTAGGATTAGGCATAACAGCCATTTCTGCTTCTTTTGCTGCTGCTTGTGCAGCACTTATAGCAGAAGAAGGTATTACTCTATTTGGAAAATAATTAAATTCTGAATCTATGCCCGGCATATAAGTATTAGAAGGTGTAAATTGTCCTTCTGGACCTATTCCAGCAATAGTTTCTCCGTTTGCGTATGAAGGTATTTGACCACCTGTATTGCTGTTATATATAGAATAATAAGGATTTCTTCTGTGTATTTGTTCAGGATTATTAGCAAGTAATTCTTTTCTTCTTTTTTCTTTATCTAATCTGTATTGTTCCATGTCTTCAAGATATTGATCTTGAGCATTTTGTGCTGCTAAAGAACCTCCACCTACAGCTATAGGAAGATAATTGCTTGATATTGAATCTAATGTATCAGTAGAAAAAAGATTACTACCCATATTTGATAATCTTTCTCCGCCTGTCATGTTGCCGTAACCTGCTTCAGCAAATTTTGCTGCGTCTGCATTAATATTTGCTAATTGAGAAGGATTTAAACCTTGTTGTATTGCTTGTTTACTTGCATTTTCTCCTATTTGTTTAGCTAATTCAGGAGTTAAAACTGTACCTTGTGTTTGTGCTGCTAATTGTGCTTGTAATACAGCTTGTTCTGATGCTAAATTTCCTACATTAGATATAGCTATATCTTTACCTGCGTCAACACCTGCTGCTTCAAGTCCAGAACCAGCAACATCTCCCATAATATTACCAACACCATATCCTAATACGGCTGATGCTATGCCTTTTTCTAAATCTCCTGTTTCTGCCCAAGTTCCTAAACCAGAACCTATTGCAGCTCCTCCAGCAGCAGTTAACCATGTACCACCTGCAAGTCCGGGAAGAAAAGCACCACCTAACAAACTGCCTAATATAGCTCCTATAAACGCTTCTGGTTGCCCAGTTTCAGGATTAATGGTTATAGGCATAATAGACGCTAATCCTTCTACTTCTTTAGGATTAACGTGCATAAGCATGGTATCGCCATAGCGACCCATACTTGCTAATTCTTGTGCTTGTTTTCTAGCATCCATTTTATCTTTCCTCTTTTGTTTCGCATCCAAACATATTAAAACTCATATCCACTGCACTTGTGTAAACTTTAACAACATCTGTTTGATTTAATGTTATACCTATTACTATTGTTAAGGAATCATTAGCTGCAACTGATTTGTCGTAATATAAATATTGTTTATCGTCAGCTCCAGCACCAGCCACATGAACACTTAGTCTAAAAGTAATAGCAGAACCTGTGCGATTTGCTGCCACAATAGAACTAACCGTTGTTTGTGTCATATCTGGTACTGTATAAAGCACAGTAACTGTAGTTGCAGCAGGGTCTACTTGACCTAATACTTTTAAATTATCGCTCACTGACCAACTCCCATTAATAAAAATTGATGTCTTCTAATGGATTTACTTGTAACGCTTTCTTGCATTGCTTTTAATAAAGTTAAAGCATCTTCAGTAGATTGAATAGCTTGTTCTATTTGTTGTCTTGTTAATGATTCATTTGAAAAATTATATTCAAGAGGTGCTAATGGCAAAGGTGCTGTGGTTTTTTGACTCATTATCTTTTTCCGTCTGGTCTCATATCTATTCTAAAAGAACCTAGTCTCCATCCGTAACCAGTACCTGTACTTTCAAATCTAAGTATAGCTTGTCTTGTTCTTGCTCTTATAAAAGCTTGTTGTGTAGATGAATTAACACTGCTTGTTGTTAAAGTAGTTGGAGTATCTAATGGAAAATTTACACCTTTAACAGAAACAGATAACGTATCATCCGTGCTAGTAGAATTTTTAAATTTTAAATCAGGTATTATTCTTGATAAAAACATAAAGTTTTCTCCATCTGGTTCTAAATCAAAATCAGATGTTTCTATAAATGCTGTCATGGCACTGCCATCAGCATCATTTCCTATTTCTTGATCATATAAGTAATTAATATTACTACCTGTAGTTTTTTCTGTAGCTACTGGATTATCTAAAGAAGGTGCTTCTATCCATGCTGTTCTTGTAAATGAATCTGTATTAGTTCCAATACTCCAAAGATTTTCTAAATAATTAAAAATTACATAACGATCTATTTCATTAGAGTTGGCAGAAGGATAAAACCAAATTATTTCATTTTTATCTACATTTGATGTTCCAAATACTTTGTAAGATTGTCCTAAATTTATATCTGAAAATATATAATCTTGTACCGCACAAGGTAACGTACTAACACTTCCGGTATAAACGTAAAAACTACCCCTATCCATAAAAAAAACTTTATTATCTGCATTTATAGCAGCATTAGGAGAAATCATAGATGGACCTTGAGCAATTTCACTAAATGTAAATATAAAAGGTGCTCCACTGTAACGCATACTTTGTATGTTTTTATCAGTCCATATAAGTATTTCTTGTCTAGTTTGCAATGCTCCTATTATAGTTGAACCAGACGATAATCTTTGCCCTCCTGCTGTATTAATAGAACTTGGTGTCCAATCAATAGAACTTTCTTGATCTGACCATCTAACAAATAAAGGATCAAGTGTTGTTGAACCTATTGGATTTGCACCAAAACATATAATGTGTCTATCTATTTCAGATACCATTATTTGCAAAGCAGTTACGGGAGCACCACTTGCATTTGTTAAATCTGAAAATGCTACTGCCCTAGAACTTGTTCCTCCTGATTCATCCCAATAAAAAATACCACCTAACCTTATGCAACCAACTAAATCATCACCAAAATTATCTTGTGACCAATTTCTTAACTGACTTGTACTATCAATATTAGAAGCAGAACCAAAAGTGCCTGCTCCCCATGTTTCAACACCCCAACCTGTTGACTTTACATAAGTATCAAGACCTACATTTATTTGATATGCTCCGTCTACTCCTGAACCTCCATTTCCCGAATCACTTGAATTTGCAGTAACGGTATTTCCGTCTGTATCTTTAGCCGTAAACGTATATGTATTTACAGAAGGAGTTGTTACTATTTCATATTCTTGATTTAAAACAGCAGCCGTTATTAAACCACCTAAAGTTGCTGCTCCTGAAATTGTTACAAAATCACCAATAATAGCTCCGTGACTAGAATCCGTAGCTGTTATTGTAGAAGAACCATCTGTAGCTGCAAAAGTAATGCCGTTAGTAGTAGTAGCTCTAATCGGAGTTACATCATAAAAAGAATCTCCTTCTTTTACATACAATTTTAAATGCGTACCTAAACCTATGTAATCTGTTTGTTCTTTATCTCTCCAAGAGTGCATATTTCTGCACGTTCCTAAAAAAGTATTATTTGTATTTTTTTGCCAACCACCTATTTTTTCAGGTCTGCCACTACGAAATCTAATTTTATCAGAATTAAACCAACCACCTTCTTCTGCATAAGAAGTTCCTTCTTTATTTATTCCCGGTTTAAATACATATTTTTTTAACATTAGTTTTCTAAAACTCGTTGTTTTAATCTTTCAGCTCTATCACCTACTTGTGTAGCCCATTTGCTATCCATCATTTCTTTTGCAGCTGTTTCAAAATCATTATCTTCCATAGCAGCAAGAAATTTTTTAAATTTACTTAATCTTGGATAACCTAAGTTAAAACACATATTTACCATTACTCGTTGTTTATTGTCATTTAAACCTTTCCACCAATGCAAATTACGATCTAATTCATTACAAACTATATCTATATCATTATTTAAACAACTTTTAATTCTTTCTTCAGAAACAGGTGTTCCTATTGGTTGATTAATTTCAGGATCACTATCTAAAACTAAATGACCAACGCCTAATGTAAGATATCCAAGATGATCTTCATAAGTTTCTTTTTTATATCCTTCGTCAAGAATAAGTTCTTGAATTAATTTATTTCTATCCATCATATTATTATATATTGATTAAACCTTCCCCTACTAAAAAAGAACAGGAGCAGACTTGCTCTAAATTAATAGGGGTCGGCTATTCTTCTTTTTCTTCTTCTTTATCATAATTTCGATAAAATTTAACTATTCCCAGTATTTCTGTGATGTATCTAGTGATATCTGCCATGTCCATACTTAAATGTTCGTATTCTTTGCTGGACAGTGTATAAAATGCCCTTCTTGGTGCTTCATTTTTTTCTAAATTGTCTAAATATAACTGCATACTGTCTGGCGTAAGTATTTCCCAATCTACAGGGTCCATTTGTACTTCCATTGGCAAAGGTGGATGGTACATCGGTTGTTGTTTAGCAATAGTGGTAACAGAAACAGGCTTAACCTTATCTCCCATTAGAGAACAGCCTGAAGCTATTAAAGCTACGCTAACTATTAGTATTATCTTTTTCATCAAATTGATTTGGGTCGGTTAATTTTTCTAAGTTTTCTAAAACTCGTTTAGAAGCCCTATTTATTTTGCCTTGCATAAGTTCTGGTTTTGCTAACGTCAATTCATCTAGGTCATGTTTAGCAAATGTTTTTCTTAATTTATTAACATTACGCATCGCTTCTTGTTTTTCTTTTTCTAAAGAAGCCATAAGAGTTTGTGCTTTTTTTTGGTTGTTTAAAGCAGTTTCAATAGCTTCATTTTGTTCTTGAATTTTGGTTTCTAAGACAAGTTGATTGCCTTTTAACGTACCTATATTATCTTGTAATCTATCAATATACCAAGCTGAACTTGCTATGGTAGCAAGTAATAGTCCACCCATTATTAAACCTATTTTCATGGTTAATTTGCTAAAGGATTTTTATTGTTATTTTCTAACTTTTCAATATCAGCGAGTATTCTTTCTACGTCGTTAGTTAAACTAGCAATAGATGCTTTCATATTAGAAAGTTTATCGTTGTTATCAGGAATCTCTATACCATCAATTTCTTTTTCTAAATACTCTACTGCGGTTTCAATAGTTGCAAACCTTTGTTCTATAACTTGTTGAGCATCTTCCGTTTCACCTAAACCGCCTATTTTCTTTTCCAAGTTTTCCAGTCTATTAACATAACCTGCACCTGCATAACCAAATCCTGCTAGAGTGCTTACAATAGTTGCTAAAGCTATTAATTGCCCTGCTTTTGATTTAAACCATTCCATATTTTTCTCCTATAAATTAGGTTGTTGATTAATTAAACTTTGCATTGTATTAATGTTTGTTCTTGCTAATCCATAAAACGCTTCTATATTATCTGAAATTGTGACATCTTCATAGATTGCCTTTGGCTCATACCAAGTTTTTTGTTGTGGAATTTGTACTTCTTTATAAGCATCAAAACCTGAAACATAACCCATAAAAGCTACTAAAGTAGACTGATCTCCGTATTCTCCTGTTTCTTCTTGGGTAGTTTGTCCTGCTTCTTGTTGTTCTTTTATATTATCAGCAATTATTTGATCTGCTATTTGATCTGCTTCCGATGCGGTCATTACACCTCCGACAGCAGTATCAATTTCACCTTGCATATCGGTTACTTGCACATCTGCCATAACTACTTGTGGAGTTGAATCAAATATTGGCATAGGAGTTATTACTGTAGTCACATTACTTACTGTCTGAGTGCTTCCGCCTGTTCCGCTAGTTGAACTCATATCCTGACTTAAACTTAAAACTGTATTGGTTTGAACTTGTGCCGTTTGTATTTGATCTGAAATACTAGGAGAACTGCTGGTAGAAAATCCACCCCCTGAAGCTGCACTGGCTACTGCTGTTGTGGTTGTATTACCTGCGGTACTGCTAACAACAGAACTTCCGCTAGTGGTTGTGCTATTTGATCCACCTGCGCTAGTGCCCCAACTTGATCCACGAGTCGATGTACGAGCCGTAGTACCTGAAACACTATTAGTAGCTGTTTGAATAGTGCTGGCTACTACGCTTAGTTGAGTAGCAGTGATTCCACCACTTCTTTCTTCTCTTTCTTCTAATATCTCTTCTTCTGCTTCAGCTAATCTTTCTTCTTCTATTTCTTCAAAAAGTTCTTCTACCACTTCTTCTTCAAATATTTCTTCTTCTAATACTTCTTCTACTTCTTCTATAGTTTCTTCTTCAGCCAGTAATTCTTCTTCTATTCTTTCTTCCTCTATTTGTTCCAGTTCTTCTTCGTACCATTCATCAAGTTCTTCAACGCTTTCAAATTCTATGTAAGTATCTAAATCCTCGTAGTCCTCTACCAATACAGTTTCATGGAGAATAAAATCTTCTATAAGTTCTTCACTGGTATCAAAAGGCAAAGGATCGTATTCAATTTCATCGTAAGAAACTAAATAAAGTTCTTCTTCTGCCCATGTTGTTTCTTGTTCTAAATCATATACATCCATACCATCGTCAATGGCTGTCCAATAGTCTTCTTCATTCACAGTTCCGTATTCAATGAAACCATCATTAGAAAACTCTACATCGTTTCCGTACCATTCATCTACTTGTTCTTGACCAAACTGCTCTATGTCAAGTGCGTACCAATCTGCATCGGTAAAGTCTATGCAGTTATTTTCGTAACAAGGATCATCTGAGTTTAACCACTCATTGTATTCTTCGTCATACCACATATCATCTTGGGTATATCCATAGTCTGTCTCTTCTACATAATAAGCAACAGAGGCTTCTTGTGTGTAACCTGCACAAGAGGGGGAGTATTGAGGATCATCTTCGCATTGTTGATCATCATAAGCACTCCAATAAGAAGGACACTCCTGACTGTAAAGCTGAGTTATATTACATTGTTGCGTTAAAAAAGCTGCTGTATAACCAGTACAATCCTCATCATATAAAGAATTTAATGCACATTGTTGAGCCAGATAAGCTGCTGCATAACCAGAACAGTTAACTGAAGTCAAAGGAGTAGTTGCACATAATGCTTGATTAGTGCCATCACCGTATAAAGAACCACCACCTTCAAGTAAAGTATTGCTGGCTGTATTATTCCAATTAGTGTTAACACATGTACCTGCTACGTTAGTTGTGCCTGTGCTACATTCATCGTGAAAAAGATATGTATAAGTTTGTGAGGCACTACCTTGTTCTCCTATTAAAACATCATGGTTAATGATCTCAAGTTCACCATAGCGGAACTCATAAGTATTATTAGGGTATAACCAGACTTCAAAACTGTTATCGGAATTAGCACGATTGTACTCCCTCATGTTATACCAACCAAAAATAGTATAATCATCAAAGGCTTTGGCTCTCATAGCTGAACCATTATCTTTTATTAGATCGGTCCAAAAAGGGTAAAGAGTGTAGGTTACTTCTGGTAATGGGTCTGGTGTGTAGTCATTGCAGTAAGCACCACTTGTTTTAAAGTGCAGACAACCATTAGTTGCCATTCTAGCTTGAGTAAAGGGCTGTCCATAAAAATCAAAAGTAAACCCTATATTAAATGCT
>Ga0114901_1000347_pt1 | contig 33693 bp, 21 predicted proteins | sample MalvireepMed_s16_FD_89686 | JGI IMG/M metagenome (GOLD analysis project Ga0114901, IMG submission 89686) | Marine viral communities from the Global Malaspina Expedition - Malaspina viral metaG DeepMed_s16 | ecosystem: Environmental > Aquatic > Marine > Oceanic | place: Mediterranean Sea... | reverse complement strand
GTACACTTCCGGAATATCTACAACAGAAATAATTAAAAGGATAAAAAATGGTAATTATTAGTTCAGTAGGAGGCTCCGGTTCCAGTTTTGTAGCAGAACAGTTTCAAAGACATGCCTGGAGAGTTTGTTTGAGGCCTGACGGCGGCGGCCAAAAGGCTACACACACCGAGCAACAAATATTTTTAGAAAGAACCAGACCTTTTTATAGTTCTTGGGCAGACGAAAGTGCTTCGCTCGAACAAATGTTTAAACAGGCATATGTCAAACTTTCTGGAAAAAATGAATCAAATCTTATGTTATTGTGTATGACTTGGGGAGGCCTAGGTCTTTTAAATTTAGTAAAAGAAAAACCAATTTTTTTAGTTAGAGACCCAATCTTTGCTTTTAATTCTTATTCTGGAGGCGGCTGGCGCAGCGGAGCAGAATCCGGTGGCACCCGCAGAATTAGATATGTTGAGGCATCCGGACCGAATGATAAAAAATGGATTGATTTGTGGTTAGGTAATTTCGCTTATTGGATTGACACAACAAATAACGCCATCAGGTCAATCCAGGAAAACAAAGGATATATTGTTAGATATCATAATTTTAAAGAAGATTGGTCTAAAATTCCTAATGTTCCACCGATTCACGAAGAGTTTTCTTCAAAAGATGATTTAAAGAAGCTAGAAGGGTTTTTGACTCAAGATACAATTGATTATATAAGAGAAAAAACGGATGATATTTGGAATACTGTTTGTGAAATTTAATTTGGGGATATTGTGAAAATAAAGAAAATTTTAGGAAGATTAAATAAAACATTGGGTATCAATGAATTAAGAGAGTATCTGTCGAATAAAGAAGAGACTACTCCAAAGAGTACCGAATTCTCTAAAGAAAGTCAAAAACTAGTTTCTTACAAAACTCCCTTGAAGAATCCAAAAGTTTTATTGATTGGGCCTTGTATAACTATCCCCAAATATATGCAAAAAAGATGTATTCCACCACTTGGTCTATGCTATGTTGCATCATCTTTAGAAAATGCCGGTATAGATGTTTCTATAATTGATTGTTGTATTGAAGGGTGGGATATTGAGAGGGTAGATGGAAACCTAATAACATACGGACTTCCTCCTGATCAATTGTCTGAAAAATTATTAAAAGGTCAATACGATATCATCGGTGTATCCGTGCTTTTTTCAACTGATTTACCGAATTTGTATGAAATTACTTCGATGGTGAAAAAGTTTTTACCAAACAGTACCGTGGTTGTCGGCGGGTTACACCCCACAATCTATCCTAAAGAAATTTTATCTCTAGATATTGAATACAATAAAATAAGAACAGTTGATTTTATTGTCAGAGGAGAGGGGGAACATAGATTTGTAGATTTTATAAAACTTCGGTCTCAAGGAAAATTAGATATCTCGGCAGATGGGTTGGCGGGATACTATGACAACAAGATTTTTATCAATCATCAAAGAAAAACAATTCAGAATATTGATGAATTACCTTTTCCGGCATTTCATCTTTTGCCAATGGAAAAATATTTTAAGATAAATGTTCCGTTTTCCCCAGTTCCGCAGGGAGATAGGGTTATTCCAATGTTAACAACTCGAGGTTGTCCAATTGGGTGTAGTTTTTGTGCGAATACAAATGTTTGGAAAAAACATCGAAAACGATCAATTGAAAATATTATTGAAGAAATACAATATCTTAAAAATAAATTTAATATTGATGAAATTCAATTTGCCGATGATAATTTAACTTTTGATATGAAACATTCTTTGGAAAAATTTAGAGCAATGGAAAAAGAAAACATTCTCTGGTGTACGCCCAACGGAACTATGATAAATAAATTAACACCTGAATTAGTGGAGGTTATGGCAAATTCTGGTATGTATCAGATAACTCTATCAATGGATAGCGCCAATGCTAGAACCCTTAAGGAACTTCATCACAAGCCAGTTAATTTAAATAGTATCCCAGGTTTGATCAAAAAATGTAGAGAACTCGGAGTTTTCACGCATGGAACATTAGTAGTTGGCATGCCCGGAGAAACTATTGAAGAAATAATTAACGGCTTTGAGTATGTAAAAAAAGATTTACATTTTACCAGTGTTTCTGCTTTTATTGCGGCTGCAATACCTGGGTCTGAATTGTATCATGATATGCTGCAGCAAAAAAGAATAACTAGAAAACAAGCAAGAGCCATTGACACAACTAAATCAAAAATTAATATTAACATTGATGCAAAACAACTGGAGGAAGAAATAGAAAATTTCCAAACAGAATTTACTGATATTGTTAAAACAAGAGATCCGGAAGAGTATGATAGAAAATATAGAAAGTTAATACAATCTGGCCGATGGGACGAAAGTCAATGCGGCGGGAAATTAACATAATAAAAGGACAAATTTTATGATAAATATTCGAGATTTTACTAATAAAGAAATAAGTTTTATGAACCAAAGAGATTACAACAAAATTAGTCCTTTTTTGTGGAATAATAAAGGCATTAATGTAGATGATGCGACAGAGGCTCTGTTTAAATTTAAAAATTGTTTAGAGAATTTTGAGTTACAATTTTGGTTGGTATACGGGACGGCGCTTGGTTTTTACAGAGATGGAGATTTTATTCCTTGGGATGATGATATCGACACGCATGTATTAAGTTCTGAATTTGTTCCTATTTTTTATGATGTTAGAGATTTTTTAATTGAAAATGACTTTGTTGTAAGAGCAGTTCATCGAGACTTGGGAAGCAAGATGAGTTTGTTTTACAAAGGCATTAAGTTACAAATTCAAGGTATTTATGATTATGAAAAAGATCCCACAATGGTTCAAACTAAATTATTTAAATATCCTAAGAGATTTTATGATAACCATGAAGCATTTAATTACAAAGGAGAAATTTTTAAACTTCCTGGTCCCAAGAATGAATATTTAACATTCTGCTATGATGAAAACTGGAGTACTCCGCAAAATATACCAGATTGGAAAGATTACATGAATCCGGAACAATTAAAAGACCATGGCTGGCTATCAGCCCACAAAGTACACAACAGGGGCAATAATAAATGGAAAAAATAAACTTTTTTGAAGAATTTGAAAAAAAATGGCTTATTGATTTTATCAAGAAAGACACGGTTTTGATTTCTTATCCAAAAAGTGGAAGGACTTGGCTTAGAATGATTTTGGCAACAATTCTTGACAAATCGGATATTAATATTTCAAAATATGAAATGCTGCCGGCATTTCACCATTCTCCAAGGGAAATGGTTTCTAAATTTGGTAACAATTGTAAATCTTTAAAGATAGTTTTTTTGTATAGAGATCCCGGAGATGTAATTTTGTCATTGTACGCTGCCATGGCAACCAGCTCCAAACATGATTCTAGACTGGGCGTACATTACGTAGGAAGTCGCTCTAGTTTTATTAGAGGAAATGTGGTCCCCGACGGCGCTGATCATGATACTGAGATTGTTGATTGGAATAAAGGCTTTGGGATTAATAAAATAATAAAATACAACAACCAGTGGCATGTGGCCTTAAAACATTTTAAGGACTCTAAAGTCATAACATACGAGGATATTCACAGTGACACATTTAAAACTATCAAAGATTTACTTGATTGGTTAAATTTTGACTGTAGTGATGAGATAATAAAAGAAGCCATTAAACATTCGGAATTTGAAAATATGCACAAGATAGAACATGGCCATGGAAAAAACAATTTAGAGCATTACAAAGGTAGCTTTGGTAATTCTCATCAAAAGAAAGGTAGAGTTCGCCAAGGAAAAGTAAGGGCTTATTTAGATGATTTGAGCGAAGAAGAGTTAGAGTATGTAATGGAAATGAAGAAGAAGTCGTTATGGAGTCAAAATGGATAATATGCTTGAAAAATTTGAAAAAAAATGGAATATTCAATTTGTTGCAAAAAACACGGTTTTGATTTCTTATCCAAAAAGTGGAAGGACTTGGCTTAGAATGATTTTGGCAAGTGTTCTCTATGAATCCGGCAAGGATATCAGTAAATACGAAATGCTTCCGGCGTTTCATTTTTCTTCTGATGAATTGCTTTCTCGTATTGGTAGTGATTTAAATGTAATTTTTTTACATAGAGATCCTGGTGACGTAGTTTTATCGCAGTATGCTACAATGTCCAACCCCAATGGGACACATATTGACTTCGGCACAATAGTCTCCTTAAGCCTTCGTAAATTTATCATCGGTGATATTAACGAAATATTTAACCCAGATGCAGATTACACCAAACGACAAGAATGGTCCCATAATTTCGGGTTAAATAATATAATAGATTGGAACAATAATTGGAAACTAGGTTTAAGATATTTTAATGATTTTAAAGTTTTAACATATGAAGAGATGCATGATGATGCTTTTAGGGTTATAAAAGATTTGCTATCGTGGTTAAAGTTTGACTGTCACGATGAGGCGATAAAAGAAGCCATTAAATATTCGAAATTTGAAAATATGCGCAAAATAGAACATGGTTATGGAAAAAACAATTTAGAGCATTACAAAAGCAGTTTCGGAGCCCCGGGCAAACAGAGAGTGAGACAAGGAAAAGTAAAAGACTATTTGAACACTCTCTCAGAGAAAGATTTAAAATATGTATTAGAGATGAAGAAGAGGTCGTTATGGTAGTCAAAAAGAAAGTAGATGGATTCAATTGGTATTTGGACATTTCTGATGGAGGTATCGGAAGAACCCTGTATCATTCAAATACCATCGGTGAAGGTTTCTCATTTTCGCGAGAATGTGCTTTTATGCACATCTTAAATGAAACAATTAAACCAGGTATGACCTGTATTGACTTGGGTGCCAATATCGGATATGCAACAATGATGATGTTAAGAAATGTAGGTACATCTGGATTTGTTTACGCGATAGAACCGGACAGCCACAATTTGAAATTTCTAACAATTAATATAAATCAAAATGGATTTTTTGATCCAAATTTGTGCGAAATCACTCGGTGCTTAATAACAGATCAAGATGGTGAATCTCTATTTTGGATTGCCAAACACCCAAACCTTAATAGCGTTAGAAAAACAAAACATAGTATTCGTCAAGAAACTATTCCTTGTTTTAAATTGGGCACTTTTTGCTCTAGCAGGAAATATCCAAACTTTATTAAAATGGATATCGAAGGACACGAGGTTTCTGTATTCGAAAGTGGATACCAATATTTTAAAGAGAACGATGGCGAAACACATATTTTGTTAGAGATACATCCTCATTTTTACAATGATGATAACGATTTTGCCGCTATTTTAAAAAAATATTTTGAAATAGGCTTTCACTGTTCTTATGCGATTTCCACACCAATTCCAGAACCGAAAGTATTTTTGGAAAAAGGGTACAAACCAGAAAAAGTTGTAAGTACGGACGGTTTTCTTAGGGGAATCTATAGAAATATCGATAATGATGATATTATCGATATCGCTTGCAAAGAGAACAAAGAGTTTTGGCAAGGTGGCGTTTCAAAAAAAATAGCACGGAGTATAATGTTGTCGAGAGAACAAAAAGGAGTAATTAATGGCTAAATGCTTAATAACAGGACACAAAGGTTACATTGGGTCTAAATTATTTGACAGATTAAAAGAATTGGGTCATGAAGTAATGGGAATCGACTTACAAGAAGTTATCTCCTCAGATGTCACGAGATTGCTGAAAGAAGATAGAGAGGGTAGGTTTCATCCTCATTACTTTAACTTTCAACCAGAATACATTTTTCATATGGCTTGTTGGCCTCGAATCGGCTTTTGCTTAAAGAACCCGGTTATCACAATGGAAAATAATGTACTGGCTGGAAGTGTCGTTTTGAATTTTGCAAACAAATGTAAGTCCGTAAAAAGAGTTATCTACTCCAGCTCTTCTTCGGTTGTTGGAAATGGACAGGGCCCAACAAACCCTTATGCTCTGCAGAAATTGGTAACAGAAATGGAGTGTAAAATATATTCCGAAATTTATGGGCTTGATACTGTTTCATTGCGTTATTTTAACGTTTATTCCGAAGATCAAGATGCATCTGGTCCAAATGCAACAGCCGTTGCACACTGGATTCATTCGATAAAAAATGATATTGAACCATATATTACAGGAGATGGAGAGCAAAGAAGGGACATGATTCATATTAATGATATTGTCTCTGCCAACATTTTTGCTATGAATTATCAAGGCGATTTCAATGGTCAAAGTTTTGATGTTGGAACAGGAGAAAATATCTCCCTTAATGAGATAAAAGATATTATTCAAGAATATCATGACATTGAGTTTCAATACATCGGAGATCGACCTGGTGAAGTTTCATCAACTAAAGCAAAAATTGATGATTTAGAATCTTTGGGCTGGAAAGCCCAAATAAAAATAACAAAAGGAATAAGAAACTGTTTTCGTTTCGTAAATTTTAAAAAGGAAATAAAATGAATTATACATTATCAAATCAAGCAATCGGTGCTATTATGATGGCACTACAAAGATCATTAATGGAACAAGAGGATATTGTCCCAATCCTTCAGGGGTTTGAAATTCAAATCGACGATTCTGACCACCTTGTTATCATGAACCCCCCTTTGGTCGAAGTGCCAAATGAGAATGAGGCTAAATAATGCCAAAGTATGTTTACAAGTGTGATTATTGTGCTGCGCATTTCGAGCTATATCATGGCATGAATGAAACCCAAGAGGAGTGTATCTACTGCTGCTCCCTATCACCTCATAGAGTGCCGCAAATGCCTTATTTAAAGAGGCAAGAGTCTTCAAGGGGTAACAAGGTAGGCGATGAAGTAAAAGCTGCTATCGAGTCGAATAGGGACATTCTAAAGCAAGTTAAAAAAGAAAGCAATAAAGAATGGGAGCCAGAAAATGACGATTGAAGTATGGTTAATTTTGGCACTAGTGGTTTCATTGACAATAAATATTGTTCTTGCCTGGTTTAGTCGTGAACAATCCAAAAGATTATCACATATATCAGAAAATATTTTTGACTTGATACATATGATAAAAACATTTCGAGAACATTTAAAAAACGTTTACTCTCTCGAGGCGTTTTACGGCGATGAAACGCTGGAGGCATTAATGCTTCACACCAAATCATTGATGGATATTTTAGACGACGAATATTCAGATGTAATTGATATTTTTGAACCTCCGGAAATTTTATCGGAAGAAATAGAGGAAAATGAAGAAAAAGAAAAAGAATTCATCCAAAGCGAAAAAAATGTATTTTACGCAGGAACACGAAACAGCAATTCTTAAATATTGTAGTTCTCAAAATAGAAAAGAAAAAGAAGAATTGTATGTAAATTGGATTCAACCAGCTTTTGATCAGATGGTTGACAAGATCGTGTTTTCTTATAAATTTACTTCATTGCCCAATATAGATGAATTACGAATGGAATGCAAAGTGTGGTTAACTACTATATTGGATAAATATGATCCCAACAAAGGCTCCAAAGCCTTTTCATATTTTTCTGTTATAACAAAAAATTGGTTTATTCATAGAGTAAAGAAGAACTCCAAAAGATTAAAAAGAGAGGTGCCCTATGAAGAGGCAGAACTAGAATTCCAGACTACTTTCGTAGACCCAGGTGATCAATATTATCAAAACAGAGTTTCTGAAGAATTTTGGTCTAATCTATGGACAGAAATCGAATCTTGGGATATTGATTTTGATAAAGAAGCCGAGAGAAAGGTTTACCAAGCCGTCAAGATAGTTCTTTCATCTGTTGATGATATAGAAATTTTTAATAAAAAAGCTGTTTATCTTTATCTTAGAGAGCTTACTGGTATGAGCACAAAACAAATTGTAACCCAGCTGAACAAAATGAGATCCAAATATCGCGACTTTAAAGATGATTGGGATAATGGTAAAATTTAAATAATATCTAATTAATTTATATGAAAAGTAAAAAATACATAGAAAACGCTATCAAGAATATTGAAGAAGATAGAGAAATTACGCGTGAATTACTCGATGATGCCATCAAGTGGTTAGCCGTTGATGACGCTAGACACCAAACGATTGGTATGACTTTAGCTAAATATGTCGAAACTTTGCAAAGATCTAATGAACAATTGGTTAAATTGTGTACAATAATGACAAAGCAAGAAAAATCAAACGAATTAACGGATGAGGATTATATACAAATTTTTGATCAAATCCAAAAGTCGGAGGATAAATAATGCCTGTTACCGGTAGATCATTTTTAAATGCGTATTTCAACCCCCTATACCAAGATACAGGCGATCATTTTAATTTTACCATGACCAATATAATGGATAATTTTTACAAGTCTGCAATGGATACATCAACTGATGGTAAGTTCAAAGCAATTGTTTTGTCAGGGTTAATTTCTGGTGAAAATACAGGAGCTGGTGATCCAGACCTAGATTTAAGAATTGTCCAGGCCGATGATGGAGAAAAATACTATGAAGTAAGAGTCAGGCCTTTGGACGTAGTAAGAGGCCTAGCAATACCAGATCCGTGTAATCCCAGCTTGTCCACTGAGAGAAAAATAGAGTTGATAGAAATGCACGAATGGGCTCGATCTGAGTTCTCTGTTACAAAAGGGCCTGGTTTTCCTTTAGTGGCGGCACAAGAAATAACGTGTTATTATGAACAAGGCAAGCTATCTAATTCAAACTACAGTCGTTTGCGTTTTGAAAACCCGCGAACATCGGTAGTTAGGATGGATTGTCTTTTGGCATTTAATGTTTCTACAACAGATGCAACAGATTTGTTTACCGGACAACCTGCTTCTTTAGGGGCTTATTCATCTGTCGGCACTCTAAATACATCAGATCAAGCAACAGACAATTCTAGTATTGGAAGAGGCGACCAGATCCCAAACACTATATTGCCCTACGACCCGACCCCCCTGGGTTCTGGCAAGCCATGGATAACATCTATCAGAGGTAAGAGAACACACCCCACTACTGGCGAGGTAGGAAAAATGCATGCTGGTGTGGATATCGGACAGCCAATTAATCGTCCGCTATATGCTATTGCTGACGGCAAGGTTACTCACGTAAACAAGAACTCTGAGGGCTGCGGATATTGGCTGGCAATTAAGCATGTTATGCCAGATAATGATGGTAATTCTAAAATATTTTATGCTGCGTATTGTCATTGTCAAGATATTTTGGTTGCAAAAGATCAAACAGTTACGCAAGGACAAGTTGTTGCAACCGTCGGAGGTCTCAACTTTACCCGTGGGAACTCGAAGCACCCACATTTACATTTCAATTGTCATATGGATGCAATCAGAGGCACAACTGTGGATCCGATAGCAATATTTGGTTGGTATGGGAAAGTGGAATGGAAACCAAACGGCTCAAAAGAAAGATGGGAAGACGAAAATCCGGATTTAATTGCGATTGAACGAGGCGGAGAGGACGAGATCTTTTCTATTCCAGCAAGCGAAGAAATTCCTGCACCTGATACCGCCGCCGGAACAACCGGCGTTGCAACGGAAATTTCGCTGACACCGTCTGTGACGACAGCACCGGCCGAGCAGAAATGTCAAACTGCGGAAGAGAAAAAGACTTCGCAGGCTGCGATAGACGCTGAATATACAGCAGGGACGATCAGTATCTTTGAAAAGATGAGCAAGGAAACGAGCCTGGCAGAGATCCCTTTATGCCAGGGGTCAAGTTTTAGCCCACCTAAATAAGAGGAAACCATGCCAAAAATTCAAAATCAAAAAAACTACAAAAATCAAAACAAAGTAGAGAGATTAAAAGAAGCCGCTGTTCGGCACGGTATTGAATGCCATGATATAGATGAAGCCATACCATTTTACGAGGCCGCGCCTTGCGAAAATGTTATCCATGGAAAAAATAATACCCTGATTGTATTGGGCAGAGATCGTCCATCAATTAGATCTTCTGGATTTGGGGGTAGAGGCGGAACACAATGTGGAAAGATTGATTTGATAGCGGGTCTCGCTTCTTCTTTTTCCAGAGACGGCCCCCCAGATTCAGATACAATTGTTAATCCGAATTTTGCTTTAGATGCGTCCAGAATCTACATTTCTCAGAGATCTAATATAGACGCCTACATGGGTATTGCAGAAGCGGTAAGAGATTCTAGTAAAGCATCGGCTGCAATTGCTATTAAATCTGACTGTATTAGAATTGTTGGAAGAAAAAATATCAAAATTGTTACCGGTAAAGCTCGATTTGAAGGGCTGGGCAGAGATGGTGAATTAAATGCTTCTGGAGGGAAGGAACAGATTCCGGGAACAATTAGTTTTATTGCCGGCAACTATACCGAAGAAGAAGAAAAAATGATGATAAATTTTTTAGATCCCGCAGGTGGCCAATCTAGAAAAATAAAAAAACTTCAATCTTTAGTTAAGGGAGAAAATTTGATTGAAGCATTCGAAGAAGCCCTAGAATTAATAGATGAATTAGCAACCTTAGTAGATCAAAATAATCAAAAAATAATAAACTTAGCATCTTCATACGCAGCACATGTTCACATTTCAACCCCTCCCGGTTTCCCAGTGGTGCCAACTACTCAAATCCCTGCAGGGCTCAAAATAGCGATGCAAGGCGCTGGGCAAGTGGCTTATTCAAAACTTATGCAGAAAAAAACATTATTTTTTAAAGAAAATTTTCTAAAACAAACTGGGCCTTTATATATTAATAGCAAACATGTATACACAACTTGAGGTGAGATATGGCAGAAGATAAAAATTTCTCTGATTTTCAAGAAGATTTTTGTGAAGAAAGACAACAAATAACTTTTAAAGAAAAAAAGATTTGTCCCACTTGTATTCCAAATCCGAATTACATTCTAGAAAAAAATTGGTTTGAGATGGAGGAAGGCTGGCTTGACGAATCAGAGTGTAGATACAAGATTCGTGTTTCTAGAAACAAAGTTCAAGATTTTTTGAGGTCTAGAAGTCCCGATGAGCCTTTAGTTGAAGGTATACCAACGCAACAAGAAATAATCCGCTATGGAATAAGAAGACTACTTGTACAGCACAACAAGCTTGAGGCAAATGAAACTGTTTGCGCTTTTGGCGGCTGCACATCGAGTTTCCAAGGTATTCAAGAATTCCAATCAGCAATCTATGAGTACAAACAAAAATTAAGTGCATACAGCGCAACAGAGTCTACTCAAGCATTGTCAGCAGTTGGAGGCCTAGGAGCTGCTCTGTTAACCGTTGTCGGCATCGGCGGAGGCTGGGCTGTTTTTGGAGCCGTTGCTTTGGCAGGTATAATAATTGATAGTGTAGCTGCAGCTCAATTAGCCAGCGATAGAAATGAAACTTTTTCTGATGAACAAATGAATGAAGTAGGTATGTTTCTTAGGAGTTATTTGGGGAATGACCTGTCAGAAAAATTAGATAAACTTCAGGCACTCTATCCATTGATTCATCCTTACGCACTGGAGTGGTCTGCAGAATATGAAGGATCATACAAGCCAGATCATGATGGAATGTATTATCTTGTATCAGTATCTGCAGAAGATTTTAATGTAATCCCTTCCGTATCAGATATTGCCGCGGAGGATGAGACAGAAGTTAACGCCCAATCTTTGAGCGATATTTTATTAGATGGTCCAACATTTGTTGATGATTTTGCAAAATTAAACTTTGCTTTGCATGGGTTTGAATTTTTCTATTCTGCTTTTCAACATGTTGAAAAGGTAGTTATTTATCAAGCAGACGAACCAAGTGTAAAATTAAATTACACAAACACCATTAGTACGATGACCCAGTTTAAAAAGGATTTGAATAATGTTTTAAAAAGTAATGGCTTTCAGCGGTTGAACATCGCTGCTGATTTTTTTACGTCAAAGGACATTGTGAAAAAGGTAAAATTTAGGTTCGATACTACTGATGAGTTGCCATTTAACCTTTCAAAAGATGAAAATGACCAGTTAGAAATTTATGTCCTCGGAGGTGATTGCCCAGATTATATTTTATTGGAAGGCGCCGATGATTTAAATAATTCGAAATACAATGTTGTTTATGGATTTTTATCTAGATTAGATGAAATAATGAGCGATCTTAACGCCCAAGAAACAAGACAGTGGCTAGAGTTTACACTAGACTATTTTTATCCCACATACACAGCAGATTACGGTCTTAATAGTGGAGAAGCAACAGAGGAACAAAAAAATGCCTTATTGTGTTTTTTAGAACAAGAATTAGGCTTTGGCGACGGCAAGTTAATTGATAGTATAACTGAATCAGTTTTATCAGCTTTTGATATACTCAAAGAAGAATTTAAGAAAAATGCTTGTAGAACATTCGAACAAAAGGCAGAGGGAACACATTGGGAAAAGATCGAAACATCGGAACCATACGATAGAGAAATTCGAAAAAAAGAACAAGCAGAGGAAATGAAGAAAAGGTTTTCAAATAGAATTTATGATGATAGAATTACAGAGGAACTAAACAACTTAAAAACAAATGAACAATGGATGGCATCCCCACCAGCTCAGAGGGGTGAGAGTCCGTCTATAGCAGATATTGAACGTTACACAAATCAAAAACTTGCGGATATTAAAATTCAGTCTCAAATTGAGGGAGGGCAGCAGTGGGACGAGAACAAGGCCAAGGGAGGAGAAGGAAAAAGAATCAACAATAGCCTGTGGATTGATGATGCCACAAATGCATGGAATGAAACTTTTGAACAAGACGCTCTGTTGATCCAGGGTTTGCAAAAGACTTTTGAGGGAGGGACCAGGCCGACAAGTGATGAAGTATTTGATTTTGTTTCGGCAATTGGGATATGTGGAATGTCCAAAATAAGTGAAAAAGCCATTGAGTGCTTATTGGCTGGGATGACTTTAAATGATGCTTTAGAATTGATTGTCGAAAAATTAATTGAAAGTTTGGATTTAAGGTTTTTTGTAAATCTTCTGACTGCTAGTATACCGGCTGGCATCAGAGCAGAAATTAATGAGATCATCTCTGCAGAATTTGGTGATATTGATTTGATTGAGTTGCTTACTCTAAAAAAAGAAGAAGGAAACTTCACCGTTGGTGATATTATCGGCGCCGACAGAGCATTGATAAAAGATGCTTATAAGCAGATACTGGCCGGTCCACTAGCAAATGAAGAGGATAAGAAAAGATTTGCCTTCGCGTTGGGCACTTCAAGGCGCTGGCATCAAAATATTGGAGCGGCTGTACCAAGAAGAGATTCAAATGGCAAGATTACACCACACGAGGATAATAAAAAAGAGTTAAAAAAAGTTAAGAGAATTCTTCGAAGAAGATTGAAAGCTAGCCATGGAAGATTACTAAAGACTTCAAGAGAAAGATACAACAAAATTAAAAACAGTATTACGGAGAATGTCACCAGTCTTAATAAGAGTGATTTTATTATTACGGAAGGTGATATTAAAGCCGACCCAACAATTGTAAATACAAAGTACCAGAGAACAACCATTGGTATTAAAATTGATAAATTGCTTAGTTTCATGGTTATGGAGAGTATAGATTTTATAAAAGATTCTTTGGGCGTTGATGAACTTATGAAAGCCCTCAATAATCATCCAATTAGTGGATTCGTTCTGGATACAATAGGAGCCTTACGAAAAGATTGCCCTAGTGAGCCATTATTCCACCCTCCTTTAAAAGATTTCATGAAAACTTTTAGTCTTGATATCTGCGATCCTACGATTTCCCTAACAGTTCCTCGGATTATTGTTCCTAGTATTAATTGGAGATTTCAAATAAAGGCGGCTATTCAAAAGGCTTTCACGAAAGCTTTAGAAAACTTATTGTCAACTTTGCTTGAAAAATTATTATTGAAAACACTGTCTTTATTAGAAGGGATCTTGTGTAAATCGTTAGAAGTTGTTGGAGGACTGGCTGCTGATGCATTTAAAGGTGACTTGTCAGACAATTCCTTCTTAAACGCTTTGGACAAAGCATTTTGTGGCGGAGGAGATGATCAAGAAAAAGCAAAACAATTAGCAAAACAACTTCTCGGGCTCGGAGGAGATCCCTCTGAAATATCACAAGAGATGTCCTTCGATATTGACATAGTATTAAAAGCGGTTTCAGATACTGGTACAACCGAAGATTTTTTATGCGCTCTTGTTTGTGACCCAGGAGATCAAAACCCACAATTTAATGCTGCGGTAGCGGCGGCCATCAGCGATGTTTCAGATAGTTTTGGAGAAATTCTTGGAAATCCTAGTCAAGTTGGATTCTTTTTTACTAATTTAGGGAGCAATTTGTCGCGAGACGAAAAAGATAGAATAAAGGATTTATTAAATGCCGGCATACCAAATCTTCCAATTAGCAAAGCTATTTGTTTAACTGATGATGAATTAGATGCTTACGACAATTTCAGAAATCAACAATTACAAAACCAGGGTCTATCACCTCAAGAAGCACAACAACAAATTGATAATTTAAACCAACAAGCATTAGATGCTTTAAGTGATTTGTTAGATTTAGCGTCGTCGTTGCAGAATCCCATGGGCCCGTTAGGAAATGAATTAATGCGAGGAATCGGCCGCCCGGGTTACCCGGGGGCGCCACCAGATGATCAAAATCATCTACCAGATTCAGATCGACGTTCTCCATCTGGCGATCCCGATGATGGATCGGCGGTCGATAATGTTTATGATGATCAAGAGCCTTGCCAAGATGTTGTTCCCAACCCTTTAACGGAGACGTATGACACACAAATGTCAGACGCCCTTGCTAACTTTAAAAATTCAGAATATGAAACAGTTGAAAACCTCATTATCAGAGAAATTACCGACAAAGATGGTGTAATAGGTCAAGCTTTAGCTGATACTGCTGGAAACAATCTCAAGAAACATGCCCGTAGAACAAAGCTGCACTTCCTTTATGCAAATTATGCAAACACAGAGGAGGAACATACAGCAAAGTTTGCTGATGCCGGGACTTTTTTGGGATTCCTGGAGTCTGATCCAGTTGGTGTTTTTCCAAATACCGTGGGTCTTTATTTGAAGGAACAACTTGAAGACCCAGCAGATGTAAATCTGGATAGCGTGTATTCAATTGAAACAGTATATAATATGCCAACTGTGATCCCCGATCTTCTTCCGATCACGGTGCCGTCTGAAGATTTCATCATTCAAGATGGAAATATTGAATTGCTTTATGAGGAAGGTGAATCAGCCGAAATTACTAACTTCAAATTTAATCTGAGCACAACATTTAGAGGAGATAATTTTGATTCTTTGGGATATCACGTGGGCATCTGGGAGACTTATCAAATGTCGGCAGTTCGATATACTTACCCAATGATAATGTTTTCTAAACATTATAATTTGGATTTTGATGAGAATGAGAGAGAATATATAAGTAATAACGACCTTGGGTTGGACTACCACAATGATGTGACATACCTAGACTTTAGAGAGGAAACTTTCAAAAAATATTTAAAAAACACCGCCAAGCAAAATGTCTTAAACGAAGTACTTGATTCTTCACTTAAAAGTCTTTATGAAAATATTTTTAATAAAACAATGAAGGGAGTGATAGAGACAGTTTTGACAGATCCGGATGGAGAGAATGATGGCCACCCACAAGGTTTTTTGTTTGGATATCAAAGCGATACATTATTACCAGAGGATTTTGAATACACAGCGGGGGATAACGAGTCTCAAACATTAGGTTCTTTTGGAAATTCTAGAATAGTACCTCTAAGTCCCGAGACATATGGAGGTATTGGGATTAGTTATGAGAACCCACCGTACACTGTCAGTCCAGTAGAACACAATGGATGGGTTGAAATATCTAATGCAACGATGCCAGGCCCAGAGGGCTGTGAACCAAAAAAACCATCAGCCTTAAAACTAGATGATATTCGCGATCGTGTTAAAAAATTAACTAAGTCCATACCAATCGACCCCAGATTATCTAAAGATCCGGATTGTATTGAGGAAATACCTTTTAATATAATATTGGACAGTACATTTAAAGCAAATTTAGATGGCAATGTTAGAACAACAATTAGAATGTTCGCATCTGAATATTTATTAAGAGGTATGGGGCCGATATCAAACCTAGAATACAATTCAAACAATTACAATAATTTATTGGCAGATTATATTGTTTCTGAAATGAAAAAATCTATGATGGAACAAGGATCAATTAGGTCTTCTAGAAAAATCAGAATAAAAAGAAAAAATTATTGGTACACGTTTTTAGAACAAGCGGCAGAGTGTTATCAGAGGATGATAGATATCGAAGGTATTGTCCCTCCAGAATATCTTCAAGCCGATCTTGATAAAATACAGGATTGTAGAGATTACTATCGATATCCAAATAAAAGGTTGAGAAGAAAATATTTTAATAAAGGGGACTACAAGCAGTTTAATTGCCCGGGTCGTGAGCTTGAAGTAGAGGATTTGAAAGACAACAATTTTATGAATTGGGCAATTGCATACAGGCTTTATGGAGAAAATATTTTTAAATCACCTGATCCTGTACAAATAAACAATAAAAGATGGATCTTACTTAAAAAGATAAGGTTTTTTTCAAAAATATTAGCGATAAGAACAGTAGAAAAACATGCAATGTCTATTTTGTCTGAACTGGTTCAATCTGAAATTAGAATATTGATGAAAAAATTTAAAAATCGCATCTCGGATGAGTCTAAAATATTTGATTTGAACAAGTATTTTCTTGGTATGGGCAATATTTTTGATAACACATCTTCAAAAATTGGATTAACAGATTATTATTTAAAAAAACAAACCAACTCCGCAGACCCTGGTAATGTATCTGATGTGATGCCTGACAATTCAGCCATGTCTTATCCACACTCAACTGATGATATTATAATGGTTGTGGAAAAATATTTAAGAATAAGAGACAAAAACGATATTACATTGCCATCAAATTTTTTAAACAGAAATACAGACTTAAAAGGGGCGATTCCCTTAAACAAATTTGAAGAAATATTTTCTGCGTTATCAGAAGAAGAAAAGCTTGATAAAAAATTATCTGATTTTTTTGGTAATTTACAATTTACTTATCAAGATTCTTTAAGAGATGTTATTACTAGAATGTCAGGCGAAGGGATGTCCAGGACTGGGTGGACAACATCGCAATTTGCTTTATTGGAAAAAATAATATCGCTAAACAAAGAAAAAGAAGAAGAAATCCGCTCGGCGTTCAAGTCCTTAATGGTTCGAGGTCGAACCGAGGATGTTTCCATTGTGATTACTGAAGACCTACTCCCACAAGGCGTTACAAGACCCCCGTCCGGTGTAGTAGGTGATCTTGGAGTTTTCTATGGCCTTAGAATATGCGTGTCTCCAAATCCTGCCGCCGAGGCTTATTCTACTATATCGGCCGAAATTCCACAAGACGACACGTCAGAATTAGAAAAAGCTTACAGATTTCAGGATGGAAATTTATTAATTCCACTAGTTTCCGCGGAAATAGAGGTTAAAGATGGCTTATTGTCTGAATTTAATGCCCCCGGTGGCTATGATTTAGAATGTATGGTTGATAAAATGACATCGTCAGCTGATTTTTCTATTTTGTTTGACAAAATATTTCCTTTGAGATTATTTTCTTCTTTAACTGCTCTTTATTGTTCGCATGGATTTCCTTATTCTCTGGGTCAGGGAACGGATGAACGAGATCCCGACGTTGATGTGGATCCCGAAAATTTAGAATTTGACAGATCCTTTATGAAAAGAACCAAAAGACATTTAAGGTCAGATTTTCAAAGTAATTATCTGGCTAGAACTTTAGACGGAGATGCCGACGAAGACGATGATGATAGCAGAAGAGAATTATTTAAGTTAAGTAATCCATTTGCGGATATTAACTTAAGTCCAAATTTTATTAGAGGCCTTGGCTGGTTTCAAAGGCGAAGACTAGTTTCTAATCCTTATGATGCTAATGGTATAGAATGTGCCAGTCCTTTAAAAGATTTGTTCTAAAGGAGTATTTATAACTGGAGGGATTGAAATGCCACTGTATGGACCACTATGGCCTCTTAAAAGAGGGAACCACGATACATATGAACTTATTTTAAATAGAAAACAACAAATCAATTATTATTTGAAATCTTTATTGTTAACTTCACCAGGAGAAAACATCAGTGATCCGAGGTACGGAGTTGGACTCAGATCTTTTTTGTTTGAAATGAATAACGTTTTTACACACGATGAGATAATCTCAACGATAAGACAACAAATATCAGTTTATTTATCGTCGATAGAGCTAGTTGATGTTGTAATAAACGCAACCGGCAAAGACATAGATGAAAATTCTTTAACAATAAAAATAATTTATAGAATTGGCGAGGAATTGGAGGAATTTGATATAGATCTCAACCCCACTAAAGAAATAGGATTTTATTAATAATGAAAAATAAAAAAAGAATAATAAATTATACTAGTAGAGACTTCAACAGTATTAAGTCCGATTTAGAAAACTTGGCGAGAGTTCATTATCCTGATACTTACAAAGATTTTTCTGAAAATTCTTTTGGCTCCTTTGTGCTGGATGCTGTTGCATATGTTGGCGATATGTTGTCATTTTATCTAGATTATCAGGTTAATGAAACTTTTCTTGAAACCGCCATCGAATACGACAACATTAGAAGACTTGCGAAAAATTATGGTTACAAATTTAGACCAAGACCTGCAGCGTATGGGTTGGCAACATTTTATGTAATTGTCCCAGCAGCATCATCAGGTCTGGGTCCTGATACAAAATACATACCAATACTTAAAACCGGCTCAGAAATCAATGCTAAAACTGGTGCAACTTTTGTTTTAACAGAAAATGTTGATTTCAATCATCCTAAAAATGATGTTGTGGCGGCAAGATTTTCTGATACAACTGGTAAACCAACAAGTTATGCGATAAGAGCTTATGGCCAAGTAAAATCAACTGTATTGTTCAGAACAACTAAAGCAGTCGGCGGTTTTACAAGATTTAGAAGAGTTAGGGCTGGCCCCGGCTCTATTTCAGAAATTATATCAGTTGTAGATTCTGAGGGACATGAATATTTTCAAGTTGAACATCTATCTCAGGACGTTATTTATATTGAAACAACGAACTCTTCTGTTAGGACGGACGAAGTAAGATCAATTTTAAAGCCAAAAGTAGTACCAAGGAGATTTGTTGTAGAACAAGACTCCCAGGGTACATATTTACAATTTGGTTTTGGTTCCGATGAGGAGATATTGACAACTGATGTTTTGGATCCTTCTCAGGTTTCATTAAAAATGTCTGGAAGGACATATATAAGTGATGATTCTTTCGATCCTACAAAATTATTAGATTCGAATACTTTAGGTGTTATACCAAGCAATACGACTTTAACAATTATTTATGAAGCAAACGACTCAGATTCTGTTAATGTAAATGCTGGTGGATTAGATAATATGTCTATTTCATTAATTGATTTTCCAAATAGTGACAATAATAGTTCTGTAACAGAAGCGACAGCTAGAAATTCTATTGAGGTTTCAAATGATGAGCCAATTGTTGGTAACACATCTATTCCGACATCAGAAGAAATAAAGGTTAGATCTTACAGCTCATATGCTTCTCAAGGCAGAATTGTAACTAAAAATGATTATGAAGCTTATTGTTATATTATGCCGTCAAAATTTGGATCTGTTAAGAGAGCCAATGTCATTTCAGATCCTTCTTTTACAGATAAAAGAATCTCTATATATGTAATTAACCAAGATAATCTTGGCAATTTAGTTCAAACTAATCAAACGATAAAAGATAATTTAAAAGTTTGGCTAAACAAAAACAGAATGATAACTGATAGAATTGATATTTATGATGCGATAATAATGAATATTGGTTTTGATTATCGTATAAATGTCGATCCAACACGAGATAAATTAAGTGTTTTAAATTCTGTTAATAGAAAATTAAAAAGCGATATGAGTGAGAAACTGTACATTGGAGAGCCTCTTTCAATTAGTAATATCTACAATACGATAAATAAAGTTAATGGTGTTGTTGATGTTAAAGAAGTTAATATGAAAATAGCGACTGGTGGTGGATATAGCAACCCTAGTATTTCAATAGAAGATCTTCTATCTAAAGACGGTACGCGCATTGTACCTCCAAAAAATATTATTTTGGAAATAAAGAATTTTGACAGAGATGTTAGAGGTACAGCTCAATGATAAAGAGATATTTCGCAACAAAAGATAACACAATTAGTAATGCATTTGAAGAGGATCTTTCAACTAGAGCGACTGGCTCCAATATGGGTGCTTCTGATATCTTGGAAGTTTTTTCAATTTATGGCCAAGGCACTGAAACTTCTTCAGAATTATCTAGGATTTTGTTACAATTTGATACAACTGAACTAGCCGCAGACAGGACAGCGGGAACTGTCCCGGCCTCTGGTTCTGTTACTTGGTATCTGAAGATGTACGATGCTCCACACGCACAAACAACTCCGAGAGATTATGCTTTACTTATCAGCGCTGTTTCCGCTTCTTGGGAGGAAGGCTATGGCCTTGATATGGACAACTATCAAGACCTAACAAATGATGGAACTGGTTCGAACTGGGTTAATGCGGTCGGCGCAGCAGTATCTGCATCAGCAACGGTTACCGTTGTCAATGAAGGTTGGGTCGAAGCCGGTGACACCATTGCTTTGATTGCTACTGACGGAACAGGGGTTACATGTACGATGCATGCATCCACCACCACTTCGACAGCCCAAACCACTGCGGTGCAAGCTGCTCGAGATGGTGCCAATACTGCTGCTGTTGCATCAGAGATTGCGACGGCTATAAATTATAGCTCGTATTTTTCTGCGACGGCCGCTTCCAACGTAGTGACTATAACACAAGCGACAGTTGGTACAGGGGGTAATACAACTATTACCATTACTGAAGGCGGCGCAACAGGGTTTAGTAAAACTGATTTTACTGGCGGCGATGGCCCATGGGTATCTGAAGGTGGCGATTATCATACAGCTGAGGCCAGTTTACAAGTAGAAAAAACGCTTTCGACAGGTCTTGAAGATTTAGAAGTTGACGTTTCTCCCATTGTTGAACAATGGTTAGCCAGCACAAAAACAAATTATGGCTTTGGGATTAGACTCACAGATGCTTACGAAAGTACTCCTTATTCTTATTTCACAAAAAAGTTTTTTGGAAGGGAGAGCGAATTTTGGTTTAAGAAACCAACATTGGAAGCCAGATGGGACGACATTCGCAGGGACGATAGAGGAGCTTTCTTTTTATCTTCATCGCTCGCACCTGCCGAGGATAATCAAAATACGATTTTTCTCTACAATTATATTCGTGGAAGGCTGAGAAACATACCGGCAGTTGGTGCTAATGATACGATTTACGTTTCTCTTTTTTCCGGATCAGATAACAACACCGAACCAACTGGAGACGCGTTGTCGTTGACAAATCTTTCAGATGTCGATGCCGGCGCGGTAACGGTTATCACTGGTAGTTATGTTTCGACAGGTATTTACAAAGCAGCAATTGCGCATACGGGGTCATCAACATTAACCAAAGTTTTTGATGTTTGGTCATCTTCTTGGAATGCTGCAGGCGGTACTCAATATTTTACTGGATCTATTAGTGTGAATACTTTCTCTGGTTCGAGTTACACAGAAAATCAAAATTATACTTTATCAATGCCAAATCTTTCCAATCAGTATCGTTTTGGAGAAACTCCTAAATTAAGATTGTATGTTCGCGAAAAGGATTGGTCTCCAAATATCTACAATGTAGCAGTACAAAGTTCTATTTCCAGCCTGCTGATTTCCAGCGCCTCGTATCAAGTTAAAAGAACGATTGATGATGAGATAGTTATTCCGTACGGAACTGGTTCTTTATATTATACAGGGTTGTCATATGATTTATCCGGAAGTTACTTTAAATTAGATACCGGAATGCTTGAAAAAGGCTATCAGTATGAAATTTATTACGCTTTTTATAATGAAGATACAGCTAATTATGTAGAACAACCGTACAAATTTAAATTTAGAGTAGCAGAAGAATGAGTATAAAAGATTATTTCAGCAATCTTGGAAATAAGCAATTTAATAAATCCAAAACGGTACAAACTGCTTCTATATTATTAGAATCTAGTGATTTTATCGATGCTAAAAGAAAACAACAAGAAAGGTTTATTCCACATGTTGATTTTACAACAGCGTCTAATTTTGCCAAATTTGGCTCTGCTGAAATGTATTATGACGCAGCATTCAAAAGGATTTATCAAGAATATCCTTATGATGGTACGTTAGCTGAAAAAATTGAATTTGAAAATTCTTCGTCATATTTTGACAAATATATATTTGATAATCTATACCCCAGAACAAATGGATATGCAAACTTTACCGTTGCTGCTCAAGATGCTTCTTCGGTTACTTCCGGTTCTAATGGTTATACGGATCCGACCACGAAAGAATACATTAAAATTTTTGGAGGTCCTCACACTGCTTCAAATGGCATGATAGGAAAAACTTTAGACTCAACCTTTAGCGCATCAGTAATCTATGATGTCTCAGAGCGACGAGGATCAAGTTTAGAAATCACAATGCTATCTGGTAGCACCATTGAATTCTGGATGAAAAAACGAGCGGAACCGCTCGTTACTAAGGAAATAATATTCGACCTTTGGAACGGAGAGTCTACTTCAGATACAACATATGGCAGATTGACTCTTTATACATCTGCTACTAATGATTCTCTTTATTTAACTTTACGTTCTGGATCTACAGGAATAAATGATCAATTACTTTTGGAAGATGCTTTTGATGGAAACTGGCACCATTATGCTTTAACCTTAAAGTCTTTGCAAGGAGGGCTTAGTGTTAATCTTTACAAGGACAATGTTAGAGCTTTAACTTCCAGTTACGCACAAGATGTTTCTAATATAATTGGATTAACGACTGGTACACAAGCCACAATCGGCGCAATGATAACAACAGAGGCGGTCAGCGGTGATGGTGGCTTAGGCCATGCTAAACTTTCTGCCTCCCTAGATGAATTCAGATTTTGGAAGAAAGAAAAAACACACGAAGAAATTGATAACACTTGGTTTATACCAATTGGTGGAGGCACCAACAAATATGATTCAAATATAGATTTGTTGTTTTATTACAAATTTAACGAAGGGATAACAACAAATTCCGCTTTGGATGCAAAGGTTTTAGATTATTCCGGAAGAATTGCGAACGGTAAATGGGTGGGTTATTCTTCGGCAGGAAGATCCACAGGATCAGCGATGGTTGAGTCCGGTGTGGTACTTGGAGAATTTGAAGATCCTATTATTTACTCAAGCCACCCAGACGTTTCCTCTTCAATGGCAAGATACAAAACGTCAGGTAGTTTACTTGATAGATCAAGCCCATCAATGTTTTATAGACTGTTCCCTTCATGGATGCAAGAAACGGATACTGAAAACGGAAAACAGTTAAAAATATTATCTCAGATTATCGGGACATATTTTGATAGCCTTTGGCATCAAATTGGTGCTGTTAATTTATTACATGATAACACTTACATTAGTAGCTCTAACCAGCCGTATCCATTTGCCAAAAATGTTCTTTATTCAAAAGGCTTTGTTCTTCCCGATTTATTTTCCTCCTATAGCGATACCGAGAAGTTGTTGGATAAAAATACTAACAAAAAATACAAGAAAAGTATAGATGATGTAAGAAATACAATTTATCACAATCTCAATCAAAATTTATTAGAAATTTATAAATCAAAAGGAACAGAAAAATCTTTTAGAAACTTTTTTAGATCCCTGGGCATTGGTTCTGAATTGATTAGATTGAATATGTACGCTGATGATTCAACACACATTTTAGAAGACAATTATTACAATGATTCCGCGGAAAAAAATTATGTTAATTTTTATGTCGAAGGCAACGTAGGCGCGACAATCCATTCCCAAACTAGTTCGCTGAATTCTAATACTTACATTGGGTCTCCGTCAAATTATTCTTCGATTACTATGGAATGTAATTTAATACTTCCTAACAAAAACAAATTTTTTAGTGAAGATTTTATTTCCACAAATTTCTTAACATCTTCTGTTTTTGGTTTTCATACGGCGGAAACAAACACAATTGAATTTCCGCAGACTGCGACAGATTATGAATTAAACGTTTTTGTTGTCAAAGAAAAAGCAGATTTGGTTTTAGACGAAAGTGAAAATCCTAGAATAAAATTTTTGTTATCAGGTAGCGCAATAGGTGTTTTATCCAGTTCTTACATTGCTAATCAATATATAGATAATAATTGGAACATAGCTGTTAAAATAAAACATGAAAAATATCCGTTTTCTGAATTGGTAACCGGTAGTAATACTTCGAATTATATGGTGGAATTTTATGGAGTAGAGTCAGAGGGAAACACAAAAAGAAATTCTTTCTCTGTAACCTCAAGCAACCCAACATTACGCTGGGCAACTTACGGAACAGATCTAGATAAATTTTCTACCCACAGCATGGTTAATTCTGATAAAAGAATTTATGCTGGAGCCCATAGGCAGGATTTTATAGGATCTGTTTTACAAGAAAGTGACGTAAAAATAGGTTATCTTACGTTTTGGAATTCTTATTTATCAAATGAACAGATAGATGAGCACTCATATGATGTTAGTAATTATGGTATTAATAGCGCCCATGATCTCGACACAATACTAGTTTCCACCACCGTTAAAATACCCAGGTCTGAAACATTGGCAATGCATTGGGCATTTAATACCAATACTTCGTCGAATGGTAATGGTATTTTTAGAGTTTATGATTTATCATCTGGTAGCTCTACTAGTCGATATGGGACAAACATAATAGAAAAAATGCACGAAGGAAAGGGTCGCTTTTTTAATGCATCAAGCACAAAATGTTTTGATAAAAACTTTATCTATGTTTCTAAGAAAAGAGATATAAATAATCTCTTTTCCTCTGATGGTGTGAGGATAATGACTGATAGGAGTGAATTGTTTTTTACTGATAATGACGTTTCGGATGTTGTCTATTCCTTTGAAAAAAGTTTATTCGGAGCCATCTCAGATGAAATGATAAAGTTGTTTTCTTCTGCCGCTGATTTTAATAATTTGATTGGGCAACAAAACCAAAAATTTCATATGAAATATCATGATATGTCATTATTAAAAGATGTGTTTTTTAACAAAGTTGAAAATGATCCTGACTTGGATAGATATACTTCTTTTTATAAATGGATAGATGATTCCATTTCTCTTGCGTTAGGACAGTTGATACCCGCCGCAGCAAAATTTAATTCAAATATTTCTGATGTTGTAGAAAATCATGTTTTAGAAAGAAATAAATATCTAAACCAAGTCAATACATTAGTCGAGAGAAATCTGATAAAAGAAATTTTTGCCAGCCCGATGCGCGGAATTTCCGAATTACTTTATGATTGGGAAGTGGGTCATGCTCCAACAGGTTGGTCTGATAACACTGCTACTATATCTAGTACTGAAAATACAAGCTGTTTGTGGCAAAAAGATAGAAAAGAAAAAACACAAGCAACAGCACCGCGAAATAGTGTCCTACCATCAGCAGTTCTTGCAACAACGAGAGACGCAATTAGAAATATTAAAAATAATCACACTTTATTTTCATCTGGTATTTTACAAACAAAAACAAACAAATCGACATATTTTGGCTCAACTTATGCATTAAGGAAACTGGCCAAACCATACAATTTCGAAACAGTTCAGAGAACTATATTACATGGCGGCACCAATTATCGAAGATACAAAAACAAACTTTTGATGTTAGAAGCACTGCAGCCGCATGCCAAATCCGGCCCAGGAAAATACCCAGCTTGGATATACGGCCTGGTCGGATTTGCTCCACAAAATGTTATAACCATTGGAGAAGGCTCCGGCCAAGGCTTAGAAATCCCTCAAGATTGCGATGACGCAAAGCCCCCAAGTGAAAAAACTTTTTACAATTTTGTAACTAGGAATGGCAGATTTTTTGGAAAAGAATATCTACATACAGTAAAAGGAGATTATTTAACTCCTTTTACCTTTGTTGAAGATACAGTACACACCGGGTACAACAAAGCTGTTGCAGATTTTTATGCTACAGATGTTGTAGTGACTAATGTTCATAATGACGCAACTTATGATACAAACGATATTCCAATGCAAGGAGTATTTACCGAGACACATGTTGGTGGCCATCAATCTAGACATGTCGATGTAAACAGATTTGATAAGGAGAAAGCTTCATTATCAAAAATAGAGTTTATCGATAGTGCCAAAAATAGAGCAGAGGCTTGGGGATTTGTTATGGCCGAGGTTGGCCCCGGCGCATTGGCATCTGGTTTTGTAAGTCCGGATTATGGTGGTTTAAAATACCCAAATGTTCATAAGTTGGTCGCGCATCGATTCAGAGATGAACATGTAAAAAGACCGATAAGTGTTAGAAATATTTTATATGATGAGAACTCGAGCGTTGTAGGCAATTATCGCAAGGGATATGAAATATCTATGCTGCAAAGAACTGACCAAAAGCGCTGGTATCGCGATGCATTTGGAAACGATTTAGATTTACCTTCCGTGATCAAGACAGCATTACCCAGTACAACAAACCACATTACCTTAATAGCACAAGAAGCCAGCGCGAGTGGCACAACCTTTTCACCGCACGTGGGTTTTGGATCCGGCTCTTTAAGATACGGAAATGCAAAGAATTTTGCTGCTCCTAGAACTGATTTAACAAGTTCAACTTGGGAAGTTGTAACAAGATTTTCCGCCCCTGGAGGACCAGAAATTCAATCAATTGGGTATCTCGATGTCCAGAGACAGACTTTTTCTGTTTACAACGCACTTCCGTTTCGTAATCTTTCGGTAAGGTCATCAGCTAGCGGCGAAGCTAATACGATAAGAGCATATGATCACATTGGGCAAAGAAGGGGTTTGAGAACCCTATTGTCTCAACATCAAGGTAGAGCGGGTATCGATTCTCTTTATGCTGTCACAGTGGGCCCAATTCCGTCCATTGGAACTGGTGATGTAGAATATCACACTTCGGGTTCTTTTCAAAAACAACACAGAAACATTTCTAGAAGATTATTGGCCGAGTTTGTAGGTGATATAGTTGGAACATCTACTTTTACCACAGGTAGTAGACATGATAACGGCTTTATTTCTTCCGCATTGCCAAGAAGTGAGTTTGGCTATTCTTGGATATTATCAGCAATTAATAAAACAAATAGCACCACTGAAGGAACAATACCCGATTTCAATACTCAACCAATACTCGGATATGCTCCAAGAGATGGTTTGATTAAAAATTCTTCCGGGACATACGTGTCGGCAATCAATTTTCCAACAGCATCAGCAATTTACGGGAGTTAAAAATGGGAATATCACTTGATCATGTAGGATTAAACACTTTAATAACGGATTCGGCAAGTTTTAGCACAAACACATTAGGTTTTGATTTAATCTCTTCCACCAGTAGTTATGTCAACACCAGGATTGCTACAATTCAAGGATCGAACACTGCTGATTCTACAACGGTTGCCGGAGGTGTTTATGCAGAATACTTGGTTGGATTAAACACAAAAAGAAATGGCCCATATGGCTATTCTACTTGGAAGCAAATAAGGGGCATCGACAATCCAATTTCAAGATATCACAAAAAGAATAGTGATTTGACATTTTTTGTCCAACCAGGGGACTTGTTTTCTGATTCAGATGGAGCTCTTGTTGGTAGAGATAGTAGATCGTCTCTCTATAGATTCGAAGAACCAGTAGTAACGTCAAAGACTCGTCCATTAATTTGGACCTTGGGTACTTGGACAACGGTAACCGTTCCTGCACCTGGCGGCGCGGTACCAGTCGTCATTCCCGAGCTCTTTCAAGTAAAAAGTTCAGTAGGTGTAAATGATATTTATTTTTCTAACTTTACAGCCAATCAATTATTATTAAGTCCAGCGCAAGCCGACGCGTCTTTGGTACCCTCGACAGAATATCAAGAAATTACGAGCATGTATCTCAACGGAGTAATTGAGAGTCCAGGATCTCCGATAGATTTTTTTGATTCATTACGATACAGCGAAACGATTTACCCCAAAGCACGAAATATGTATAGAAAAGAGACAAGAACAAGACCAAGTTATAAATCCTTTTTTAGAGCAAGTAGGAACTTAAGAACAGTAGGTTTTGATACATCTTCGTTTGGTTTTGTTACAACTGTTATTGATGAAATCACAGGCGATCATGAGCGTCAAACTATCTCTCAAAGTACTTGGCCACTAGACCCGTCAAAAGATTTTTTAACCAGAACATTGCCAACAGACTACTATCAATCCGAGAACGGTAATTATGACGAACATCAGTTTTTAACATTATATGACCCAAAAGGCGTTAGTGGCAAAGACACCTTGTTCACGACGAAGACTTTTTCTTCTGGAGGGGCTGGTATTCTATGCAACAACTATTCACAACTTGTGATGAAGCATCCGATAAGTGCAGGGTGTCACTTACCTCCGGATGCGCTTGACGCCGTGTTAGGCATCGCACCATATTATTCTAGAAGGCACACATTAGGGAATACTCAGTCCGTTTCAAATCCCACAGGGATGTTAATACCTGAAACAGGAGGACTAAGTAAATGCTCCTTTGGTACTGGAACGGCTCTCTGGGAAGCCGGCACCTCGGCGGGTAGCTATAGTTATACTTCCATTCCACCTTGGCTCTCCGGCCAGCCCGCTGGATCGATGACGAGAACTTTCAATATTAAGTCTAAAGTTCCGGTAGAAGATAGTTATGATGAATTTGCTAAAAAAATAAAATTGAAAGGGCAAAATTACTCAATTTTACCAGAATTTAGAATAAGTAATCACGTTGAAGCTTATTCACTAGCTGGCCCGACACATATACCAACCACCATGTTAGAAGTTACTGGTGGTGGTGATAATTATGATTCATCATTTGAAGATTTTTACATTACATATTCTCATAGTGACTTCATGAGACGTTTTGACTTGATAGCTTCCGATCACGCAAATTTTGCGCCAAACCAAACCTTGACGCTTAGATGTAAAGTAATCAAAAAGTTTCTTCCTTATGAAGGGTTTTATCCTTGTCAAAGAACTGCTCAAATGGCTCAAATGTTTCATGCAAGTTATCTAGATAATGTTCAAGGAACATGGGGTATAGGGAATTTTGGCTGGGGCGATGGTTTCATCATCAACCCCGGTGCTGGCGCCGCCGTCTTTAATGCTCTTCCGAATGTGCTTGCTTCCAACTGGATGAAGCAATATCTATTAACTCCATTATTTGCACCGGGTGTATTATTCAACACAATTAAAAGCGGGGTTGCTTGTGATTATCCAATATTAACCACTTTACCATCAATAACATCATTCTCTGGATCCACCTCTGCATCCCCAGCCGACTATTTACTTACAAATACATTTAGTACCCCCGACAGGGTGCCATTTGAAGCACTCTTGGAGCCGGAGGCTTATCTCGCAAACAAATTTCTCGTCGGAATGGAACCACACCTGAGTGGGAATTTTAAAAGTGCTTGTATTTGGAATGGCGGCGCCGGCGGCACGTTGTATAAAAAAATGGCCCAGAATTTTTTATCAGAGGTGCCAGAATTTTTCTTAAAAAATAGAAGTTTTACCAGATATGTTTCCAAAAGACAAGGGGACCCTACGTTTGGAATTCAGGAAAAAGATAAAGTTTATGGGATGAGAATATCAATGTATCGTTCCATGGCAGGGCAGGTGGTTTCCTCCGTGTCATCTTCCGACGGGAACGAAATAGAATATGTTGTCCCACAAGATTTACTCACCGGTGATACTAGAGAAACTATGACAATGTATTCTAGACCAACTGCTTTTGGCCCAGGTACAGTTGGTTTTACAACATTGTCTTCTTCACATTTTGCTAATTTTGAATCGGACAGGACAGACAATGTAATGGAAGGCTATCATATAAACAGATCGGACGCCTTTAAATTTTACAAATTGGATGAGGATGGAGCGAGATCTAAAATATTGTATGAAAGAGATTCTCGACATGGTTACAATTATCCATTCACTCCTCCGTATTATCATGGTCAAGCTTGGATTGATATTTTTTACACAGGGTCTTCTGATAGTACGAACGCTACCGTAGGCGAGATTTTAAATTCTATCTCAGCATCTTGCATCAGGTTTGATCCTGAATTTATCTATCCCCCAGGTCAATTGCGGGTTGAAAAAGGAGCACAAGCACTGTATAGAATTAATGAAAATGCAATGCAATTATCAGCGTCTGTTCTCTTTAGAGGTAGCGCTCAAATACCTGGCGTCGACGGGGCGAGAACAAATATTGGAAATATTACCGTTACGACTGATCCTGCTTCGGATAATCGCTGGGTTATTCAAACAAAGTTTGAAACCCCGATATTAAATTTTAATCACATTACAGCAAATACTTCTTCCGGTAATGCTGTTTATGATGACCTTTTAACTTTGCCGGTTCATGGATCTGAATCTGTTCCTCGAGGAATGTGGCACCAATATGGAAGAATTCCATCTAGCACTGAAGGGGTGTTCTTAAACGTAGGCCCAATTCCTCAAGCTTGGATGGCGGTTCATCATCCGCAAAACGCTTCCACAGCAATCCCATGGACTTCTGAAAACAATTTGGCGGAACTTGTTGGTTTCCAACAAGAACAAAAGAAACTGGGGCAGCTAGCTGATTCAAAAGTAATTGGAGAAGCAATTGTTGCTGTTCCATTTTTGCTTAATGGTCAAGTAAAAGAATTTTTAGCATTGGATAGCGCGCTAGTCAGAGGATATATTGATAATGTAGAAATTTCCGGAGAATTCGCCCCGACACTTTCGAATACAATTAAAGATCAAATCAATAAAATGAGAAAATATGTTTTCCCTCCAACGTTTGATTTTATCAGCAATCCTACAGTAGGTCCATTTGCAATGTATATTTTTGAATTTGAACATGTTTTAACAAAAGAAGATTTAAAGGATATCTGGCAAAATTTACCTCCGGAAATTGGAATAACATTCGAAACATCGGAGGTGTCCATTACTCATCCTCTTTTGAGTAGTGAATTTTTAGGCGGAGGTATAAACGCCAATAGTGTCTCTGGGAAACAGCCTCACTCGATGCAATCGCAATTAAGATGGATGGTTTTCAAAGTTAAAAGAAGAGCAACTAGTAATTACTTTGCAAAGATTATTGCAAGAAACTCCACGGCTGCGTTTCCCCGTCCTCCCGAACCGCTCTCCAGAGCAAACCTTCAATCCCCTCCTCCAAGTCAAGCCCCTCCCTTCTTTGCAGCAGCATCCCCAGCAGGTCCCACGGCTGCGCAGCAGGCTTTTGGGTTAGAGTCTGTAGCCCAGCCAACTGCACAACCAGCTTCTTCCGGCCTGGCCATGAATCTCGGTGCCACCACAGCTGGCGCTGCTCTCCCGGAAGACATGGCGATTGCTCAAGAAGATCCTTTTCAATACAACTGGCCATATGATTACTTTTCATTAATCGAACTAGCCAGTATTGACGCAGAGGTTTTGTTTCAACCAGATGCACCGGTTGTAGCAGCGACCACCAGTGAAGACCAAGATGATGAATTGCCAGAGGATGCATTCGGTGATCAAAGTAATGTATACGAGACGGGCGATGATTATCCGGAACCGTTCGAGGCGCAGGCCGCAGGCACGATTTCTTTGCCAGAAGAAGAGTTCAATCCCTCAGATTGCCCAAACGACTGGGGCGAGCTCGGCTGCAGAGCTTACCGCTCCGATATGGCACGATGGAACCGTCTTTATGGTGGACTTCCAGCCAACACCTCTGATGCTCCTTCGGGCTTCGGCGGCAGCCCCCTGCCACACCCTGCTGACGGCAACAATCTGATAGGGGAAGTTCAAACAAGCCATGGTTATTCGATCGATAGAACCACCGCGACTTACCAAGCTGTCGGGATGTCCTATCAGGAAGCAGCATCAAAACTAGTTCGATTTACAATGCACTGGAATGATGTCCATGTGACAAGGGGCGGTGCGTCCTACACTATACCCCGGGTCACCATCTCTCGCTTCCTTGGAAGCGTCGAGGAATGGACCACCGCCAAGAACCACTACTATAGTGTTCGGTATAATTACTACCGCAACAACGCGGGCCAGAGCCACAACAAATCAGAACAGTATGCCGCTCAGGACAAGGCTGCCAGATTCATAGAAGGATACAACGATGTTGGGGTGTTGGAGCGGAATATTTATGATGGAATAGGTTTCATGCAAGGAGTCAAACTCTCATATCTGCCAGGAGACCCACCATGACATTTTTTGATCAAAAAACAGAAGTGATAAGTTTGGAACTAACTCCTTATGGAAGGTCTTTGTTAGCGGAAGGCAAACTAATGCCGAAATATTATGAATTCGTTGATGATGATATCATCTATGATTTTTCTCACACCGGAGCTCCCGTCGAATCTCAAGAGAATGCTCATAATAGAATTATTAACGAGACGCCTCGTTTGAAAAATATGACAAACAAAACCGGCGTCGAAACCAGTTTTAAAATAAGCGAAACCCTAGCCGAAAAAAGTGATCGACTTGATAATACAAGATTGACTTATGATCAAAAATATATAGGTTCAATGGGGAAATCTAGTTATATATCCGAAGAGACTGCATATTATCAGGTGCAAATGTTGCAAGGTGAAATTACAGGATCTCAGACGGTGACAACAAGTTCTGTTATTTCAAACATGCAAATTCCTCGGCTTGAATTGAGTTTCAATGTTTATGCCACAACTGCTTCATTAAATACAGATAGCCCGAATAATTATTTGTATACATCAAGAGTATACGATGACGGTAAATTTGTCATCTTGGATTTTGAAGAGCCATTTATATATTTAAAGGAATTTAATTCATTTTATGAGAAAGAAAATTTTGAGATTGAAGTTTACAGTTTCGAAAGCGAAACATTGATAAATCAAGAAAATATCGATAAAATTATCCCATTGTTTTTTCAAAAAAGAGAAACCAATATCAAGAATGGAATTTACATTGAGCCAAATATACAATTTGCAGGAACGGATATGGATGCCCTCGACCTAGAGGGGGAAGAACCAAATCCAAAAAATTTAGAGTATTATTTTGAAATCTTGGTAGATGATGAAATATCCCCAGAAGAAATATGTGAAGTTGTGAATAAATTAGAAGTCAATAACCAACTTTTGGATAAGGAATTGCTCTGCCCGGATCAAAGAACTGAGAGGTTTGATATTTATAGCACTAGAGTGACACCAGAAGATTTGGAGGATTGTGATTAATGACTATTTTTGATGTCGGGGCAGAAAATTTGCCAAATATTTATATTGATAAGATAAATTTATATGACATTGTAGACGATTCTTACACGTCCATGTCTGTTAAGTTTTTAATTAAAGATCACTATTCTGACCGAGCTTGGTCCGGAGAAAATCAAATGTTTGGTAAAATAAAATTAAAGGTTTTGGTGGTTTATGATGAGAAAGAAGAGCCGGCTTCCACAGCCCAGTATCAACAAGTTACAAGCAATTTAAATAATGCCGCCGGGTTGGATCCACTTATTCATGGAACCGATTTGCAGTACGCCCCTGGGCTTTTAGCTTCTGTTGGTCATGGTTTTGATGTTGCAATTGGTTTCGAAAATATTGATCTCGAAAAAGATTTAATTACTTTTGAAAAACAAATAACATT
>Ga0114901_1000343_pt1 | contig 33959 bp, 44 predicted proteins | sample MalvireepMed_s16_FD_89686 | JGI IMG/M metagenome (GOLD analysis project Ga0114901, IMG submission 89686) | Marine viral communities from the Global Malaspina Expedition - Malaspina viral metaG DeepMed_s16 | ecosystem: Environmental > Aquatic > Marine > Oceanic | place: Mediterranean Sea... | reverse complement strand
GCAGAACAAGAGCAGTTTCAGGCGTGGAAGAAACAACAAGATCAGGCGATTACTACTAGACCTGATGGTGCGGTTGTGACCGAAAGTTGGCCGAAAGCAGAACAGAGAGCAACTGGCCCAGGGCAAGATCAAGCTGGTCAGACACCAGAGCTAGAAGAGGCATGGGGTATGTATGAGCAACAAGGGTATACTCCAGCACAAATAAATGATTTGTTAGAAAAGTCAGGAAATTATAATTCTAGATTATTAGATAATCTTTTTGTTCAAAAACATCACCAGCAACAAGGGACTCAGGCACCGGCTCCGATCCCACATCCTACTACAGGCGAGATTGAACCAAAAGGCATTTTTGAAGGGATGGATCAATATAGTGCTGACCCAAGTTTAATGTCAGATCAAGAATTAATGGCTATACAAGATTGGCAACAGCAGACCGCCCAGAAAGCAGAAGCAGTAGGACCAGATGAGTGGAAAAAATATAGAAATCTTCCAAGGCGTCGTCTTATGGATCCTGAAGCGTGGAGTGATGAGCCGGGACAGATAGACGTAAACGAGCCAGATCCGCCATTTTTAGGAACTGATAGAGATATTAGAAAAAGATCAGAGATGGGATATATGACTCCAGAAGACGCATTAGAAGATTTAAGACGAAATTTGGCTGAAGATGATCCTGCTGCCGAATTCAGAAGAAAGAAACGTGAAGATTTAGTTAAAGAAGATTTTCTAGAACAGCCTGGAGTACAAGAAAAAGGCTGGTCTGCCCCTGTAAGAGAAAGAGAAGAGGCGGCAGATGAGATGGGATATGTAGATCCAGAAGAAGAATGGAAAGCGTGGGATGACGAGTAATGAGATCGATTAAAAGCAAATCTATAGCCGATTATCTCCTTGACAGTAGGAAAAGATCTGGTATGCTAGAACATGAAGCTATTCAGGTACACGACGTTAGGGAACGTATAGTTCTGGCAGAAATAAATCAAGGATTGCCAGAAAGTGATAAGAGTAATACTGGGAACGTAGGGCAGGAAAAAGAAGACTTGGAAGATTTAGACGGCAAAGGTAAAAAAGAAAAGAAAAGCCGTCCCAGTATTGCCTATGATGGCTAAGAAAGGGATTTATGAAAAAGCTTAGAAATCTGAGTGAAGAAGATGTCAAGAAACTTCTGGCAATAGTAAAGAATGGTGGAAGTGGAAAAGATATCCGTGATGCTGGAATTAGGACATCAAATGGCGATTTAGTTTCTGAAAGGCAGGCAAGAAGATATAGAACTGCTGCTGTTGAGGCTATTGAAAATACAGACGATGAATTGTTAGATCGTTTCGTCAAAGGTGAAGGATACATGAGAGATCTGGATTTAGACGAAGAAGTTCGAACAGCCTATCCAACTATCAAAGCGCCAAGGATTCAGAATAAAACAGCTATTATGGACATAGAGGTAATGTCCCCAGCGTTTGGAAGAATGTCTAAGTATAGTATTTATTTACTATGTGTTAGTTTTCTTGATTTTGAAACGGGCGAAGTTAAGACACTTAAAATAAGGCACGAAGATGGAAGGGATGATGCAAGACTCTTGAATGAGGTGTTTCAAGAAATGAGAAAGTATACATTCATTATTGGACATAATGTAAAGGGCTACGATTTGAACTGGCTAATGACTAGAGCTATCTTTTATGGTTGGGATATACCAGACAGAGCTTTCTATTACTGTACTTATCAAGCAGCCAAGCGTATACCATTGTTACATAGGAAGGGATTGGGGAATCTTATTGATTTCTTTAGAATTAAGACTGCAGAGAAGACTCAAATTATGCCTATCGAGTGGGACAGAGCAAACTCACCACACGTAGAAGATTTTGATGAAGCTATGCAGCAGATTGTCTATCATTGCGAGCAGGATGTAATTGCAAACAGAGAAGTATATGATCTCGTAATGAAATATGACCCAAAACCCTCTTGGAAGCTATGGCCGCGATAAAAAAAACATTTGTATTAATATTATTAATTTTTACTTTAACAGGATGTGCAAGTTCTCTTTACCAAAGTTTTCCTCTGCAAACTGAAGCAATCAAAGTTGAACAAAACTATGTTAAGTTTGTGAAAGTTGGCGATATACAAATCGCTGATGTCGGAAAACTCAAAACTAGTACCGCACTAAAAAATAAATTAGTTGTCGCTCTTAAGCGGTATCCTAAAATCAATACAAAATATTTAACCGATGTTTGGTTGATTGAGGAAGACAAAGATCAGGATATTTTAGGCAAATATGTTTATGCTGAGAAGGCAATTTACATAGTTATTAAAAAATATTCTGATGAAGAGATAGTTGACACTTTTTATCATGAGCTTGGTCATGCAATTCATCTAAGCATGACTGTACAAGCAGAAAATGCTTTTTATAAAATGTTTTTAAAGAGATTGAAAGTCTTAGGATATAAGAAATCGTTGGGAAGTGGTTGGAGAACTGTAAAAGACATAAGAGGATTTCCTAGCTATTATAGTTTGAAAAGTTTTTGGGAATATTTTGCTGAGCATTTTAGAGTAAGTTCTATGAGGCCAGAATATCACAAGAAGAAGTTTAAACCAGAACATGAACTGCTTAAGAAATTCAATCTTCTGCCAGTTAAGAAAATTAAAAAAACAAAAAAGAATGAGAAGACAAAGCTTAAAAAGAGTTATTGCAGAGCAGCCTAAGGGACACATTCACTACAACCCTAGGCACGGATCAGTTCCCAGAAAAACTAATACTGATGAAGATCAGGAAGTGGTAGAGATGGGATCTAGGGAGACTGGCAATGCGTCGGCTACTAATAATCAAAGTAGTGAAAATAGAAATACAGGATTCCCCTCTTCTTCGAAAAGTGACAGATCTGTAAAGACTCATGGTCATAATAATCCTAAAGTGGACAGTCGTCCCGTAGAAACTTCAAATGAAAAAGGGTCAGCGACCTCTCAGAGACAACTGGAAGGCTCTAAACGAGAAGCTGGTATAATTTGGGTAGAAGAGCCAAGAATGCCAGAAGGCGGATATTGGACACGAGATCCAAGTCAAGAAACTGATCCAAATTATAAAATGAAAAAAGATGTTACTATAGAACCGCATCCTGGTCTAGAAGGAATTAGAGAACAAGAAGGTGGGCTTCCTGGGTATAACAAAGAAACTCCTTTAGAACATAGCGATCTTTTAAATAGATTGCAAGGAGGGGAAGATATACCATTGAGGCAGGAAGCGCTTCATCTTTGTATAGATGAGAGATTAAGAGGAAATGTTAATTCTATAGTTGAGTCGTTTGACGATTTAAATTGGGATGACATTGATTCTGTATCTTACCAACCTATGGCAGCGACTGAATCGATTGAGGATTGGCCGACTACATCGAAAGATGGAGTAATGATATATCACGCAGACACTCCATCGAGACAAGCCCAAGGATTGCAGTATGTAGAGAAAAATGATTTTCCTAAGAATGCTGTCATGTTATTTAAAAATGTTTCTGGCCCCTTTCACATGCACAACTGTAGATTTCCTATTGATATTATATTTACTGATGAAGATTTCAGAGTGTTAGCGATTCATAATATGCTTCCAGAAGGAGGATATACGTATTCGCCTATGGGAACAAAACATGCGATTGAAACACATCCCGATTGGGCTGAAAATAAAGGAATCAGTGAAGGTGATATTTTATTTAAGAATGAATAACACCTACCTTAAACCGCTTAAGTACGATCAAGGGCACTGTGTCCCTTGTGCCATTCGTGTGGTAAAAAACTTGGAACTTCGCTACCCGCTTGCAGCCATTTGAGCAGGCGTCACGAACTGGTAGTGCCCCTAGCCCAACTAGGGGCACTTTTTTTTTGAAAAAAGTTTTGACAAGCGTCAGAATTGTGGTATAGTAGTAATACATTCATAAGACGCCTCCGTAGTCTGAATGGTAAGACACTGGCCTTTTAAGCCGTGAGATCGGGGTTCGAATCCTCGCGGGGGTACCATAAGGGAGGGTAGTAATTTGGCAAAACAGAAATATAGGTTGACACCACCAACAATTCATCGTAAGATTAGGGACGAGTCAAGAAGTACGACTTCGGTCAAGTATGGTAAGAAAACTAAGTATCGTATCGCTTTTGTACAGAGAGAAACAGTGAAGGGATTAGTAAAGCACATTTATATTGATCCAAGAACAACTAGCGAAGCTGGTGTTTTCTCAAGTACTGAAGCTTATGTTACGACATCTAACCACTTAGATGGTACTTTTAGTGACGTAACATCGACGCCAACTGGTAAGGTTTTCTTCAGATGGATTAACAGACAGACGTTAAGGTCTTTAAGAAGAAAGATGAGTTGGAAAGGTACGAAACTTATTAAAAGACAAAAGGTAGCAGTATAAGTAAGACAGCCTGGAAAGACAGGCAAATGGGAACGTAACTTAATTGGCAAAGCACCTGACTCTTAATCAGAGAGATGGAGGTTCAAGCCCTCCCGTTCCTACCAGACGCACCGCCTGCCGGATAGCAGACTAGGGACTTCTAATCCTTAAGTGCGGGGTTCGACTCCTCGGCGGTGTACCAGAAAAAGAGACGAAGTCGAATGGATAGACGCTGCTCTGATAAGGTAGTTGAAGGAGGTTCAATTCCTCCCGTCTCTATAATTTGTGTATGAATATAAGTAAAATACACTATAGTATTTATAAGTAGTATAAAAGAAGCGGGTATAGCCCAACTGGCAGGAGGCATGCGCCTTAGAAGCGTAACAGTCTTGGTTCGAATCCAAGTACCCGTACCAAACAAATGGCGGTATAGCCCAACGGCAGAGGCAGCAGGTTCAAATTCTGTACAGTCTAGGTTCGAATCCTAGTATCGCTACCAAGTACTGCAAAGGGACTCCCCGATGATGGAGATTCGTTATTATAGAGAAGTAAATATTAATTAGAAGTAAAAAGTTATAACTCGCGGCCAAGTTTGCAAGCTTGGTCGCTTTAACCACCAGCGTATGTGGCGCACTAATGCGGCTGTAACCCGTTGACTGCAGGTTCGACTCCTGACTGGTGGACCACGATTTCTAGATTATCGACAGGTTTCACAGGATGTTTCCTGGTTTAATTAAAAAAATCATCCTGACTTAGGGCCTATCATCTAAAGGTTAAGATACCGGATTGTCGATCCGGCGATTGGGGTTCGATTCCCCATAGGCTCGCCATATGCAGGTTTTTGCCGGGAAGTTCCTGCGTCAAATAAAAAAAACTCCGTTTTATGTCCCACTAGCCCAACTGGCAGAGGTAAGCGGCTTAAACCCGTAACAGTCTAGGTTCGAATCCTAGGTGGGATACCAGCAAAATTTAAATGGCTTAACAATATGTACAACTTGAAAGGGGTATCAGAGGATGAAGTATAAACTGATAAATAGGAGAAGTAGAGTGTACCAAAAACAGCTTGATTTAACTTTATCTGGTACTGGTCCTGTAAGATTTCCAGCATGGGTTGGTGTTCTAAGATATATAGAAGAAAGAGGATATCATATACGTAGGCTCGCTGGTACATCGGGTGGTGCATTAGTTGGAGGTTTATACGCGGCTGGAATGTCAGTAGACGATCTAGAAAGTGTTCTACTTAAAACAGATTATTCAGCGTTCGCTAAGACTAGTTGGTGGAGAGTAGCAAAAGCTATTGCTTGGCCCAAATCTCTTGGTGGCGGATACATGAATAATGGATACACACTAGAAAAATTCCTCCATAGTCTTATCGGAAAAAAATCTTTTAAACATGCAAAAGGATTGCATATATTTACTACAGACATGTGTAATGGCGTATCTAAGATTTTTAACTGGAGAGACGACTATAATTATTCAATCGCTAAAGCTATCAGAGCAAGCATTTCCTTGCCTATCATTTGGAATGGTGTACCATATAAGTATGAAAAGGGTCACGGACTAAAAGGTATTAAGAGAAGAAGAACTGTCCTAATGGATGGCGGTTTAAGAAACAATTTTCCGATTGATTACTTTGAGCCAATGGAATTGGATAAAATACAAGAAAAAGAAGTTCCACTTATTGGCTTTACAATTGAGCATGACTTCTGTACAATTAAAGAACAGTATTCGTTTAAGGATATTGGTGGATCAGTTATTTCGAATATGGTCGGAGCAACAGATCGTAAGTATGAAGAAGACACTAAGGGAAATTATGTAATGTTGACTCATGGAGACATTGAAGATGGAAATCCTTACGAATTTGATATAAATAATAGCGTAAAAGCTAAGTGGATTGAAGCAGGGTATAAAGTAGCAAGAGATAACTGGGACGATTTAATAAACACCTCAGAAATAGAGGTTGACAAACCTGTAGCTCAGAGATAACATATAGTAGAGGTTAAAATTTAAGGGAAAATTTGGTTTGCTTTTTAGCAGAAAGGAAGTTTAGTTATGACAGAAATGGAATTGTTTGTAAGAAGTTTGCTTCATCACGGTGCTGATTTCATGGTTGGTATGAAAGGTCAGGACTCAAAGCAGTTGGCAGTAAAGATTGGTACGATTGCTGCGGTTTTGGTAGGCATTTATATGAGTAAGAAAGTTTGGGGCGGATATCGTCGTAACTTTACCTTCTCTAAGAAACTGGTCTACATTGGTTCAAAGAAGTTGGCAGTTGAAGGTGGTTGGGGCGGAATGCTCTTGCTTCCAGCAGCAGTCGTAGAAACTGTCTTGTTTCCATTGTATCTCCTTCTAGGTTGCTTCTCACCTCGTAGTGACGAAGAAAAGCAGAAGATGCTAAATCAGGATAAGGACGTAATCAAGACGCTTGATCGCCACAGTGGCCTTCAGGAAAATCTTAACGAACGTCTGATGGAGTCTGAAGATAAGTTGCATGATCTGGAGCAGCACATTAAGAGGTTGACAGATAGTGTAGGTAAGGTTCTTTCGGAAGTAAAGAAGAACAGACAGGAAGCTCCAACAAGACGTGTCGCACGTCCAGCAGCAAAAGCATATAGCGACTATCAGCACGCTGATTACGATATGTAAGAAACAAATAGCCTAAGAAATTAGGCTATGTAGGCCCTGTCGTCTACTGGAAGGACATGTGGACTTTCAATCCATAGATCGGGGTTCGAATCCCCGCAGGGCTATTATTTTGAAATATTGGTAGGAGGTAAAAAATGAAAACTTGCATTATCATTGCCGGATTGCCAGGAAGTGGAAAAAGCACTCTTGCAAAAACGTTGGCTAGCATGTCTAGTTTTAACACTAAGATAATTTGTACCGATGATTATTTTGTAAATGAAGAAACTGGCGAATATGAGTTTGATGTTAAAGATTTGCATAAAAACCATAATTTGGCATTTAATGATTTTAAGAAGGCAGTGCTTGGAAGAGGAATTGAGTATCATACAGTTATAGTTTCAAACACTTGCACCCAGACTTGGGAATACAAAAAGTATGAAGATTTTGCTAAAGATAACGGTTTTGTAGTTTTTCCTGTTATTGTAAGAAAGAACAAAGAACAGGTTTATAAGAATTTGCATGGCGTTCCAGATGAAGTAGTGAACAAAATGCAGAGTAGACTTGTACAAGATTTCGTAACACCGAAATTGAAAAGATAACATTGGGCGACCCCATGGTGGGACAGTGGACTTACATTCCATTAGATCAGGTTCGATTCCTGGGTGGCCTATTAGATTCTCGTTGATAGTCTCGGAGTCAGAAACACGAGAAGTTGCTGGAGGATTTAACCGAGATAATCACCAGCGTTATGCCACCCTAGCTCAATTAGGCAGAGCAGTGCTTTTGTAAGGCATCGGTTCCCAGTTCGATTCTGGGGGGTGGCTCCATGGAGGGGGTAAAATGAAAGTAAAGGTGTATTTAAAAAATAATGATCCTGAAATAGAAGAAGTTCTAGAGATGGAAAACATTAGACCGGAAAGCGTGATAGGTTTTAAAAGTATGCAAATCTTCGCCGCGACCGGAATGATGTCGTTTACGACATTAGATGGATCAAGATGGGAAATCATTCCTAGAGAAATGATCGAAAGAATAACCTGTCTTTTGGAAGATGATATATCAGATAATGAAATGCCTTCTATCGAAGAAATTAGCGATGAAGACATGGAAGAGTTTGAAATAGACATACCAGACGTTGATATACCAGACGGACAGGAAGAGATGGATTTCTTGCTAGGTGGAGATTTAGAAATTCAAGAAGAGGGCGACGAAGAGAATGCAGAGTAAGCTTTTGATCATAGCATTGATATTAATGCTTGCAATGAGTGTAGGATGTGGTAGTATAGCATATAGACAACACAGCAATGGGCCAGTGTTGCCATATGGCGGAACACTATTAATTTTATATTGGTCGTTAATATCATTAAATCCAATTATATTGATAGATTTACCGTTTAGTTTTGCAGCAGATACAATATTGTTGCCAAGAGATATAGTATTGCTATATAGAGGGAAAAGATAACCGTTAATTCGGTTAAGCAGTAAGAATGTGGAGTGATGTAATTTGGTAGCATACGGCGCTGTTAACGCCTCTGTCAGAGTTCAAGTCTCTGCTCCACAGTTAGACTGAATGTAATAAGAGTTACAATAACCGGAAGTAGTTGTAATGGTATGGACTCAGATAAGTACCCACCCAATTCAATGGGTGTTCAAAGATATTCTGAAAGATATGTTTTTAGAAAGTAGTATATATGCAGTACACTAACTTTTATTGACGTATGTCAGTCATTTCGCGCCTATAGTTTAATGGCAAAACTTCGGCTTGCCATGTCGAGGATTCGGGTTCGACCCCCGATAGGCGCTTTAGTGCTGTAGCTGGAGGTATTGGCAGTCCTCCCAGGTCTGGCCACCTGTAGTTTTAAATGCCGCATTGCTTTCCGGCCAGTTAGTAATGAAAAATAAAACAATGGCAATATGCGAGTATGGTGTTTAACGGTAGCACGTCAGCCTTCCAAGCTGAACGTCCCGGTTCGAATCCGGGTATTCGCTCCATAAGGGGGAGTAAAATGACGGAAAAGGAAGAAATTAAGTTGGCGGTAGAGGAACACGGGATGGATTTTGCTGAATTTATTTCATGGGAAGATATAAAAGATACTGAAATATCTAAAGGATTAAAGAAAGTACAAAGCGTGTGGACTGATTTTCTTGATATTTTGGGAATAGAAATGGTATAAATGGCTCATTTCAAAAGAAAGAAGCGCAAACAAAGTGTAAGATGTACAATGTGTACAAACAGCAGATGGTTGGGAAATAACGCTGGAAGATTTAAAAGTAAAGAAGAAGAGAAAATAAAAGAAATAAAGAAAGATATAAAAAACTACCTATAGGCTAATTTGGCAAGTCGCTCGGTTTGGGTCCGAGAGAGTCGAGGTTCGAATCCTCGTAGGTAGATAAAACGAAGCTTGAAGAAATATCAAGAAACAAATAACTAGGCGTAGCTCAGTTTGGCCAGAGTAACCCGTTTGGATCGGGGATGTCGGGGGTTCGAATCCTCCCGCTTAGATAATTAGGGGGTAGAACGATGTTAGTAGATTATAAACAGGAGGACGGTAGAATAGACATGCACATAAGCCTTATGCACGGTCCACTAGATGGACAAAGATTTGCTATGAACAACCCACCAGACGAAATATCTCTACCATTGTATGTTTTCAAAAATAGAGAAATGTCGAATGTGTTTATGGATAGCAAGAAAACTTGGTATTACGAACATAAACTTCCTAATAGAAATTATTGTTCAGCGCCTAAGGCTATTGGAAAAGCTATTTATAGACACAACTTTAGGATTAAAGAAGAAAAAGGTAAAATAATAGAGAAGTATTATACTTACGTAAGAAGCGAGAAAATAGAAGAAGTCGAAAAGAAGAAATAATACATTTTCGCTTTCATTTTTTTACCTCCAGGGTCTTGCGATTTTATATCGTAAGGCCCTATTTTTATTCTATTGTATATATGGAGATAGGATAATATGAGATACTGTATACCATGCAAAACTGAACCGGACAAGAATGATGCGAAATATGCCTCATTTGGCGTCTGCAATCGTTGTCATATTAAAATAAATAAAAGAATTGATGAAGAACGCTTCGTACAATCTATTTTAATTACAGCGGAAGAGGAGTTCGCGGAAACAACCTTGGAAAGTCAAAGATTTGGTCAATATAAGCACCCTCTTTCTAAAGAGTTAATTTTGCCACCACATATGCAACCGGATTATAAGACTAAGGCGAAAGAGCCAAAAAGAAGACACTCTATATCCTTCTTGGTAGATAGTGCAGGGAAAATAGATGATGGAAAAAAATGGGACGCAAAAAATAAAAAATGGATTGATCGTCCAGGCGACGACGAAACCGACTGGAAGACTTGGTATGAAAACAATGACAAAATTATTGAGCAGATCTTTGGTGCAGACGCAGACTTGTTTAAAAGTTTGCTAGTTGCAAATTCTCCTTTGTCTACTATAAAAAGCAATGTGACAAAAGCTTTAACTAATTACAATCAAATAATGAGGGGCGAAAAGATAACGGGAATGAAGACAGTTGTAAAAAATGTAGAAAGGTTGCTAAAAGGAGAACCAATATCGGGAAAAAAAGTTTTCCCATTTGAGCTTAATATGTTTGGTGATTTAATGGCAGTTACAGCGGATATGCACATATTTGAACTTTTATATGGAAAGTATGATAGAGAAAAAGGAAAGTGGTACGCATCAAAAGGACTTCAAAGTAGCGTGCCTAGTACATTCTATGTAGATGAAATGATAAAGAAAGTGGCAGATAAGTTAGGTTGGACTCCATCGCAAGCACAAGCGGCACTGTGGACGTTTAATATTGAATTAAGAGGTGAAACTCCACATAGTTATTCTAATGTTTTAGAATATCAGGCCAATAACGTTTTTAAAGCTAGAGGCAGCGAGCAACAACCTTTATTAGAAAGTATACCGGAGTTGCAGGAAGAATTTGGAGGAGAATATGTCGAACGACAAGAAGGAGGATACGAAAGACCAGAATTTGGAGGAGGAAGTGAACAAGGCGATCCAGGTGAGGCAGGACAATTTGGGCCAGGCCAAAACTTTCTGGACCGAATTGAAGAAAGAAGTGAACAAGGACAGGGAAAAAAGAGGCCTGGATCCGATCCCTTAGATTTTCATCCACTAAATCCAGAATAATATAGTATAGTACTTACGAAGTCCATCAGGACTTCAACCCCTACCCCCCTTTCTTCGCTTGTCCGCGTTGTAGGCCCCCAGTTCGCTGGGGGCCTTTTTTAATTGACAGGACAGTGGTTCTAGACTATGATAGATGTACTTGGTGAGTCGAGCCTGTTTTCCTATAGAGAAGACGTGGCTTGTATGAGTACCAGCAATCCTCACATAGTTAAATAGGCTAAATCGCGTAATATAGCACACATATGCAGGGTTGACAAAAACCAACGATTGCAGTAGACTAGATGAATAGTATAAAGAACAAACAGTTAAGGATTTTAAGAAGTGAGAAAAAGGAGAGGAACAAAGATGGAAGAAACGTTTTTTGTTAAAAGGTTGCTAAAGAATATTAGCATTCCAGAAGGATATGTGGTAGCTAAAAAAAACCACAAAATGAAAGAGGGAGATATGCATTACTGCCATGGAAGCGGGTCAGGGTTTTGCCCTATACCAAAAAGTGATCATGGAAAGAAAGTACCAAAAGATAAGTATTGTCTTGTAACAAAGAAGCCAAAAAAGCCTAATCCTAAAAAGGCAATTAAAGCGCCTAACGGATATGAATTAGTTCCAGAAGACAGCGAAGAAACGATTCAGAAAGATTGGAGAGTTTGGAATAGAAAATATGATAGCCGCTGGTCACAGACTTATGACTATGATAGGTCGCACAAAAGCAAAGCGACTTTTCTTCTTTACGCGAAACCAATTAAAAAGAAAGAAAGGGAAATGAAAGTGATAGATGAAAAATTGAAATTAAAGAAACAGATGATTATGTCATATGGCAGCATTGGAGAGATTGAAATTCCATTCGGATATTATGTTGTGCCAAGTGATAGTTTGAACAATATGCGAACAAATGATTTGCTCTATTCAAGATTAACCAGAGAATTTACTCACAAAGTAGAGAACGATGAAGTTGGCAATATAACGAGTGGCAAGATTTGCGTGATTAGACCATGCGATAAAGAGAATCCTCCTTTTGGCTATGAGATAGTTGAAAATGATTCAGTTGAACCAGGCTGCATAGTTTTTGGAAGTCATCATGGAGGATATACGTGGGTAAAAAGTAGACTCACAAAAGACTCAAACGCCTCGATGCATTTACGATATGCGAAACCAATCGAGGAAAAGTTGACTTTGCCAAAGATTCCTAAGCCACCAAAATCAGTTCCATCGGGATATGAGATAGTAGAAAGACAAAGTGCAGAAATCATTAAGAAAGATTGGAAATATTACAATTTTAGAAAATTATCGTGGACAAATGTTCAAGTCTTTGAGAGAGAAACCATAGGAAAGGCTAGAGTTGATAGAGCTTTAGATGTCCACTATATGATCAAACCAATCGAAGGAAATAAAGTTCTAGAATATGACATGGTGAAGCGTGAAGAATATAATAAACTTAAGAATCTGAAGAAGGATCACGAAAACTTGGCTCACGAGTATAAGGAATTGCTCACTAAGTATGATAAGCTTGAAGAAAACCATGAAATTCTACAAGACGAGAATTATGATTTAGAATCAGATAAGGATTACATCCAAGAACAATACGACGAGGTAGTGAATGAACGTGACGAGCTTGAAGATATTGCGAAGGAACGTGATGAGTTGCGAGAAGAGTACAATGCTGCCATAGAAGAAAGAAGCGAACTTCAAACTGACGCGGAAAACTTTGCAGAACAATGCGACGATATGGAAATACTCTATGAAGCTTCCAAAGAAGCTTTTAATGACTATAAGGTAAAGGCTCAAAAGAGAATCAGAGAGCTTGAGGAAATTGCAGATAAGCACTATAAGGATGCGATGATTGGTAAGTATCATGCAAAAGATTCCAGAAGATATCAAGATCTGTGGAGCGTTGCTTGCAAGACTATTAATGAACAAATTGAAAAGGAAAAGTCACAAAAGAAACGAAACGCCGCTTTAGTTGACACTGTGAAAAGTCTGGTAAAGAAGTATTCGAAATATGCCAGAATTTATAAGGGATTGTGCATCATTTCTGATGATTCAGGAATGGATGGACACTTTGACGAGAAATACGCCTATGTATCACCATTCAAGCCAGAACTGCATGGATCGCTTAATAAAGAGCAAGAAGAATTGCTAACAATGCTTGGATTTAAGGTTGAAGACGAAGACGTGTATATGTACGACTTGAGAAGTGACGAGGAAAAGAAGGAAGATAGTAAAAAGAAGTTTGACGAAACAATTGCAAAGATAAATGAAGAACATTGGAAAAAGAATATGCCGCAACCGCTAGATATGAACTGTCCACATTGTGAGACTAAGTTAACATATCCAGAAGGTCTTGACAGAGAAAAGGAAACTATGGCCTGTGGAGAATGCGGCAAGGATATTGGATGGAGCGATGAATATGGATATCTGTTGATTGTCGATCCGATAGAAGAAGATGATTACGATACTCTTGAAACAAGAGATGAAGATTTAGACATATAATGAGTGTCTGGTCGAAAGGCCAGACACAGCTTCTCTTTGATGAGTACAGGAGTTGGGCGAATCAGTACGAGTGGGACATATACGCACATTTAACTTTTGCAAGAAAGACGAGCTACAATCTGGCACGAGAGAAATTTAGGAAGTGGATAAGGGCGATAGAAAAGCACGAAAATATAAAGGGCAAGACATCGTATTACATGTCGGTCGAATTCAATAAGGCTGGTGCCCATATCCACGCTGTTGGGAAGAATATTAAGGACGTTAACTTTGCCAGAAAGTGGTGGACAAAGCACCACGGCAAGTGTATAATAGAACCATACGATGAAAGACAAGACGGCATAGGGTATATCACTAAGATAGTAAATGTCGGAGGTACGCCGGATCCATGGGGGCCGGTTTGGAAAGGTAAATAAAATGATTGGAAATAGTCACGAAAAGTTTCTGGAAAAAATGGAAAGCGATATGAATAAAAATAAGAAGTGGGCAATTGGCGGGTTCGGAGCATTTTTTGTAGGAGCGGTATTGTTAAACCTAGGCTTGCTGGCATTCGGCATCTGGGTTATTGTAAAACTTATGCAACATTTCGGAGTTATTTAAATGTTAAACGCAGCACAAAAAGCAAAGCTTTTAAAGTGGGATGAGGATTTCTCAGATATGCCTTATGACTATATGTATAAAGCATATATTAAACCGAGAAATAAGCGAAGGGTGTTTTTTCAAGAAACGTTCAATATTGCTGCAAGGCATATGATTGAACAAGGTGAAAGAGCGTACATGAAGGGATACAACAACATGTACGAAACTAGAGAGGGCCTTAAAAGCCCCGTCAGAGTATTAATTTCTGACAGAGACTGGATTCCGCCAGTAGTGTTTGCTGGTGATAAGAGAAGACCAGCATATTGGATTCCATCAAAAATGGAATTTACCTCTTGTGACACAGGAGTGGTAGCGGGGGCGTTGATGAAAGCGGGACACGATCTGGATCTTTGCAAGAAGTTGCAAAAGATTCATGATAATGTGGATCCAAAATTTTGGGAAAAAGCGTTGAATAGATTGGCAGAATCGTATAGGATTTATGGAGTGAAGAGATCCTGGTATAAATTTAAGGAGAAGTATCGTGATTGAATTGAGAAGCGTAACAGAAGAGTATAAAAAACTATATGCATGGGTTCAGCACGTAAGACTGCAATCTCATAAAGATGATAATTGGATTCATGATGACGATGTATCAGATGCGTTTGGGCAAGATGCAGAGTCGTATACAACATATTTTAACGGATATCATATAGATCTTAGAAAACTAAAAAGAATCGCAACGGTCGTTACGATAATTAAAGTTTTTGAAAATCAAGGAGATTACAAGGCAGGCATTAGGCCACTGAGCGCAGGCGTTTCAGTTTGCGATGTACAAGATCAATGGTCACGTAAGTATGGCAGAGATCAGGCGATAAAGCGTGCATTGAATAGAATGAAAATGGAATTTGTTAAAGATGATGATTATTTTATTGATCACAGCTAAGGAGTTAATTTGATGAAAAAGATGTTAATTATAGCGATTTTGCTAATGGTAAGTGGTTGTGCAAATAACACGAAAAAGATCGGAACTTATGGAACTGGTCTAGGGAAGATTGTGGTACATTCGTTCCACACTTCACACCCAGGAACACCAGCGGTGACAGGAATTGTTGCAGTTAGAAACGGTGAGGCTAAGATCGTTTCTCTCTTTAATCAGAAGGATCTAGCGACAGTCGCTCTGGAAGGTCTTTTCGGTGTAACCGGGCAAGCCGCACACGGTATGACTTTTGGGATGTTCAGACGCCCAGATAGTTATAAAAACAGCACCACAGTAAGTGGAACGTCGGGATCAAGTGCTAAAGCGAAAGCGAAAGCAAAGGGCGGATCCGCTGAAGGTGGAGGTGATGGTAAGGGCGGTAAAGGTGGAGAAGATAAGGATAATGGAAATAATGGTAAGGGCAACGGTGAGGATCCTCAACCACCAGGAGATCCCAAAAAGAATGATTAATGACGCCCCGTCAAAAAATATGGGAGTCCTCTAGGGGACTCCCTTTTTTTTATTTATTATGAAAAATTACGAATATGAATATGTGAACGTAAGAGGATATACCCACTGCTGTGGAGTTTTGGTGGAATATCCATTTAAACATGCAGAATGGTGCCCGTATCATAATTTTGATACAAAAAAAATAAAGGCTAGAGATGTGCCTATAAATGTGAAAAGGCCATATCTTGAGGATGATTTGATACAAGATTTTCACACGGGAAAAAGATACAGAATGAAAGACGGAGAATGGGTCGAAGAAGAGAGTGAGTAAGACATACATAAATGATTATAAAGCACTATATAGACGACAATTGATAAAGACAGGAGGAGCTAAAGAGGAATATATAGTTTTTTCAATTGAGGGAAAAGAGAGGTTGAAAATTGGCCCAGAGGGATTCTACGTGAATGGTGTTTTAATAAAAGACAGTGAAAAAGTCTATAGGACGTTTGTTGACTGGCTTATGGCCCAAGGTGTGTACAAACCACCTCCAAAAATGAGGATTAAGATTAGAACGAAAAAGAAAGAAAAGCCAGGGGAAGAGGTATAGTATTATAGAGGAGAATTATATGGACGACATTACAAGTAGATTTCACAAAAGGCAAGCACAAACGATACTTGATGGATTTCATATTTGGGAGGCACATGATGGAACTTGGAGCGTTTCAAATATAGAAAGAATTTATGGGACGGGTCGCCATGGGTTTGATACAGAAGAGGAAGCAATAGATTGGGTTCGTCAAAATTTTGATATTGATGAATAAAAGGGGAAATATATGGGTAAAGAAGGAAGAGTGGAGCAATTTGGTAAAGTTTGCCAAGAGATGGTGGCGTTGTTCGCTAAGAAGAACGAGGATTATGGGGATGCATTTGCAGATTCAGGAACAATAGGTGTGTTGGTAAGTATCAACAATAAGATACGTAGGTTACAAAACATTACTAAGACAGGAATTACATTAGTTGAAGATGAGAAGATAAGAGATACGGTATTGGATTTGGCCAACTACTCAGTAATGTTTCTTATGTTGTTGGATGAAGATGAAGAAGAGACTGAAGCTAGCGACGAATATGAAGAAGAGATAGACTTGTTTTTAGAGGAAGATGATGATGAGCCTTATAATGAAAGTGATAGTATAATAGACGAATTATTTGATGAAGAAAAATAGCCAAGACTTTACTTTAATAGATATATCTATATTGGGCGAAACAGAGCCGGTAGATTGTTGCCATATATGTGACAATGAAGCGTACAATAAGTGTTCTTGTTGCAAAGAGAATATTTGCAAATATTGCACTATAGAGAAGAATAATGATAGAAAATGTTATTTGTGTACGTCGAGTCAGGAAAGAGTTGAAATAGATGGTATGGATAGCAACAAAACTATATGTATAGATTTTGACGGAGTTATATCTGACTATAAAAGTGGATGGCAGGGGCTAGGAGTATATGGGAAACCTATACCAGGAGTGGACAGAGCAACTAAGTGGCTAAAAGATCATGGATGGTTTATCATAATAAATACTTGCAGAGATGAAGATGAACAAATAGCTGAGTTTTGTAAGAAGAACAACATTTGGTTTGATTCAATAAATGAAAACCCAAACCAACCTAAAGATGCTTCAGATAAACCTATGGCTGATGTATATTTAGATGATAAAGCAATTGGATTTACTGGCGACTGGGGGATGACGCTAGATAAGATTGAGTGTTTTAAACCATGGTGGGAAGAGCCAACAGAAGAACAGTCCATTAAGGTGTTTTCACAAAAAATAAATGGAGCATGTAGTGATTCGTGTGATGTTTGTGGAAAACTAATAGAAGGTACACCACTAAAATATAACGAAGAGTGTTATCATAGAGAATGCTTGCTGGGGAAGAGAGCAAATGTATTAATAAAGGCTGTACATGACATAAGTCGATTGAGAAAAAAGATGAGAGATTTTACTTTGGATTTTGATGATAGAAGACAAATAGAAAGTGAAATTAGGGAGATTACAAAAGAGATGGCGAATACAGAGAGAAGTTTTGATCCATTGTTTAGAATGGCAGCAGAAGACAATTTTAATCCGGCAGCTAACAATGATTCAGAAATAGAAGATGCAGACGATGGTGCATCAGAGGCAGATCCAGTACAAAAGGATAAAAAGTCAACTACTAAGAATCTAATAGATAGAGACGATACGGCTCTACATCAAGATGATCCTGGTAAGCCAACATATCCAAGAGAACAACACTTAGTTCACAGACCAAGATCGCTGAATGAATAGTTATGAAGTTTACTATGCAGATACTAAACAGTGGATAGTAATAAGAGAAGAAGAAAATGGGTATAGGATATCAATTCCATGTCACGGAAGAAACGAACATGTGATAAGTAAAAAGCTATGGGAGGTTCAAGATAGTAATGGACTTTTAACTATATCTCCTGCTATAATGTGTACGGCATGTGGACTAAAGTTAATTGTTGCAGAAGGACAAATGAAGGACGATACATGATAGGAGTGGGGATGTTGAGTTTCAACATAGAAAGGTATAGAGATGGCAAGAGTGATGGCAAAGAAAACCAAAGGGAATAATATTACAGTTAAATTATGTCATAAAAAACCAAGGACTCTAATGTCAATGGGTTTTGCGCAGTTTGAAAAAAGAAATAGAAAAGTAGAGATTATTTCAGCTTCCAAAAAGTGGATTAGGTATATTAAGAGTTGGAAGAATAGTTTCGATAAAGACGTTGGAGACATAACAAAACTGAATATATACAAGGCAAGGCCACACCTTTTTGAAAACGTGGAAATCGTAGGGAGACTGTGGGGAGCAGTAATTATAGAGCAGGACTTTGAAGCCAACATGTGTAGGCTTGCAGCCCATGGTGGTGAAAAGCTAAATGGAGTGCTATGCACTTTGTTTTTAGATAAAAAAGAGAAAGAGGAGAAGTGAGATGGATAGAGATGTACATGATAAGTTTAGAGAGTTGTCTGGTCAGATTAACGATTTGAAAGAGCAGATGGAAAGTTTCGGAAAAAGATTAGAAAAGTCGAAAGAAGATGAGCTAGGTAAACATGAAATTATGGTAGAACTAGAAGAGTTGAAGTCTAGATTGACTAAGGCTGAAAAGGCGAAACCAGCAGTCAAAAAGAGAGTTTCAAAGAAAAAGAAAGTGACAACAAAGACAGCAAATGAATAAGTTAAATGACTTGAGTCCAAGCGAGTGGATACATTGGACGAAAACATGCTGGTTGACCGACTATCCGGTAGATTCAACGTTTTGTGTTAGAAAAGAACTTAAGACGACGAAATCGCCTCAAGCTATGAGAGACATAATTTCCTTTTTTACGAAAGAAGGAGATAGAGTACTAGATACTTTTGCAGGCGTAGGAAGTACACTCATAGGAGCTTTGCTCTGTGGGAGAGAAGCTGTTGGCATCGAACTAGACGAGAGACACTGTCAGATTTTCGATCAGATTAAAAGCACATTCATTTTAAAGGGCGGAACACTAGTACCTACTTTAAATAAAGTGGAGGGCCAAATGTGGGCTTCTACGAGGATGATAAACGATGACTGTATAGCCAGACTTCCTAGGCTAGCTAAGGATTCAGCAGACTTAGTATTATGTGACCCACCACACGGACCACAAGGCTATCATGCTAAGGAAGGGCTAGGATCAAGTAAAACTACTGAAGAATTTGTTGACAATATGGCCAAACTTGGTGAAGGCGTTCGTGAAGTATTGAGAGATGGCAAATATTGGGTAATCATAATGGGCGATAGATACCAGGATGGCGAGTATGTTCCGTTGACCTACATGTTGGCTACCAAGATGCAGGAGTGTGGGTTTAAGCTTAAAGGTATTAAGGTGTGGATCAATCAGGTCACACAGAAGAATCTCAAGGCGTATAGGGTGGGGGAATCGTTTGTACCAAACATTGTGCATGAGAACTTGATTATATTGCGAAAGGAATAGGGGATGTATATATTAGAAAGCGGAGGAGAAATTTGGCCTAATTTTGTTATGGAAAATATAGATCAGGCTTTAGAAGAAGCAAAAAATTGTGTAGATCAATATATATGTGACTTTCAAAGATATAATTTGCCAAAAAATACAAAAGATGAAGATTTTGATCCAGATGTTAGAGTGTACTATGTTTCAAAAAAGAACGAATTAGAACTGCCATTGCAAGAATGGACAGATGAATATTACCAAAGACAAAAGGAATATGTAGAAAAAGATAAAAGAAGGGAATATAAAAGATATTTGGAGCTAAAGGAAAAGTATGAAAATAGTTAGTTTCGGATTCAAGTACGGACAGCCTAGAGCGAATCATTATTTTGACGTAAGTTGGATTAAGAACCCTGCCAGAGGTGAGGGCAGAAATTTGTTTTCGGCTCTAGATACTGGAATAATAAATGAAGTTCTACAAGATCAAGCAGTGAAAGATTTTCTTACCAAGGTCATTCCATTGCTTGAATTCTTGTCTAAAAAAGATGTAATGGTAGTAGCTTTTGGATGCTCTGCTGGAAGACATAGGTCGCCGGTAATCGCAGAGGCAGTAGCTAAGGCACTTGCTAAAGTATATAAAATAGATGTTACGATTGAACACAGAGATATAAAACTATGTTAGAAGAAAGAATAGATGAGTTGAATCCTTGGTACTATTCAGTTCCAATGGGAGGTGGTCGTCGTACTATGCCAGGTATTGGTTCTAAGCAGAGTCACACTGAATTAGTAGACAGGCAGAACTATAGGTATGGAATGTTAGTTGATCCTATTTTAGAAAAATATGATTTCAAAAATAAGACTATACTTGATGTGGCTTGCAATTGTGCATATTGGAGTTCACAGTATGTAAAGAGAGGAAGAGCTAAGGCAGTGATTGGTATAGAGGGAAGACAAGAATATGTTGAACAAGCATATCTGTACTGGGGATTAAATGACTTCCTACCAGCTACAAACTTGGCATTCGTCCAAATGGATGTGATGGATAAAAAAATGTGGGAAAAGCTTAAAATAGATGATCAAGTGGACTTTACATTATGTGCCGGAATACTGTATCATGTGAACGATTACAAATGGTTGGTGAAGAAAATATGCGATGTTACTAGAGAAGCAGTAGTTATAGACACGAGAGTTTCTAAAGATGAGAAGAAAATTGAGGAACCAGGAGGCTGGTGTTTTGATGGAGTGGGAAGTAATGTAGTTAAGGTGAATCCAAGTACAAAGAGCATTTGTCAGATTTTAGTAGATAATGGATTTAAACACGTAGAGATAATTCCTCATGTGGGTCCAGTTCCTTCAGAGATGAAGAATAATGACAACTATGAGACAGGCGGAAGAGTAACTATATTGGCTAAAAAATGAAAGAGTTAAGTAAGTATAAAAGTATAGTTGTATCAGGATGTCAGCGCAGTGGAACAACTATTTTGACAAAGATGATCGCTCATACATTGGGATATACCAAATTAGATGAGTTTCAGCTTGATCCCCATAACTTGGAAAACTTACAAAAAGTAATGAACGGGGGTGGAGTAGTTATTCACAGTCCACAACTGTCATCTCAATTACATCAGATAGCTGTGCCAGATTCATGTGTAGTTTGGATCAATAGATCTTTTAACGAAGTAAGAAAATCTATGCAGCGTATAGGATGGCAAGTAGAGGAAGAAGAAAGAAAGAAATATGAGAGGTTTTCAAAAGTTGCTAAAGGGGTCAATATAAATCAATCAATAGAGAGAGTAAAGTATGACTTTTGGCAGTGGCAAAAGCAAAGAATGAAGGTTGATTGGATAGAGCATGAATATGAGAGTGACTATATGAGAAGTCATGAGTTATTTAGAAACATTGAACAGCGCAAGGATTTTAACCCTAAACAAACAAGTGAGGATAATAGGTCAGGAAGAGATTGGTAAATGAAGCCATTATGTTCAGTACAAATAGAGCTTACAAATCATTGTAACTACAAATGTAAGTTTTGCCCACAGGCTTACTATAAAGATCCTCTATATAAAGATACCCCTTTTAATCGAAAGAAGGGGTATATGTCATTTGAGCTATTTAAGAGATCAGTGACACAGTGCAAGAATTTTGCACAAGAGATCAACTTCTCCTATTTTGGAGAACCTACCTTACACCCTGAATATAGGAAGATGTTCAGATGGTTAAAACACAACAAGGGACACCTGAGAATAATTCTTAATTCAAATCTTTCGTTAGTTACAAATGATATATTTGATACATGGATGGACACAGGAATAACACAGTGTAGATTTAGTATAGATGCAGCTACTTCGGCTACATACGACAAAGTTAGGCCAGGAGGACCAGTCAAAGATTATTTGACTGGAGAATTTAAATCATACCAGGATCGTTTAACCAAGATAAAAGAAAAAGTGATTGTGTGGTTTCAGAAGAATGGACATTGTCCAACGAGGCATGTGTTTGTTGTATGTAAAAGAAATAAAAATGAGATAGTAGACTACTTAAGATTTTGGCAACCTTGGCTAGGACCAAATGATGAGATATTGGTGAAAAGTGTACTTAGTTATGGAGGAGTGATACATAGGGGGACACCAGGATTTGAAGAGATAACTAAAAATAATCCATGCAATATATGGTCACAGAACAGCCTGACTATAGCTTGGAATGGAGATATTACGCCATGTAATCTCGATGTAAACGTCGGGCTAAGGGTTGGTAATATTAAAAATAATACGCTGAAGGAGCTACACAGGGGTCAAAAATGGCAGCAACTCAAGAAAATGTCTGATAAGAGAGAAATCATCCCATGCAAGACTTGTCACGATGCAAACAATTGGACGAAAAATGTAGTGATTAAGAAAGGTGACAAGATAAATAATGCAATCGCCAATTCTTTTTCTAGCTAGAGGTCACTCTGGTACATCTATCTTATCGAAGATACTTGAAGCTAATGGAGTGTTTATGGGAGATCATAAATCACTCAACCCTACCTACGATTCTCTTCCGTGTACCTACGACTTCCAGAGAAAACTTTTGCCAATGAATTGGGTGTGGGGTGAAGGGTGCATGACTGGTAAACAAGAAGTTATGGCGGCTGCATCTAGATGTTTAGCGAGACATATGGTAGGATACAATGGTGGACCATGGGGGATAAAGACATGCGCTGGCATGTTCTCTTATCCAATGTGGAACATGGTGTTTCCAAAAGCCAAGTACATTTATCTTACAAGAGATGGAAGAGATGTAATTAGATCGGGAAATGGGTATTTTCATATGTCAAATCCAAGCTCCAGAGAGAAGGATTGGGAATATTTTAAAATAATAACGTTTGGAATATCGAACGATATGAATAAGTGTCCATTTGTGATGCCTGATGGCCCAAGAAAAAATGACGGGGTGATGAGAAACAGATTTTGGATTCAGGCTAAGTCGTGGCTGGAACATAAAAAGATGTTCAATAGAATTGAGTCAGACAATATATTTCATCTCAAATATGAGGACATTTGCAGGAAACCAAACAAGGCGTTGCAGGGAATGTTTAATTTCTTAGGAATGCCATACGCTTGTGCAGACTACGTATGTAAGAATTTTAAAGGCGTGCCAGGAAAGTGGAGAGCGTCAAGCGTTGGTATTGATAAAAGGGCACACAAATTAATGGGGTATGAGTCATGAGAATAGCAGCAATGATAGTTGGTCGAAATAGGCCAGACTTAGAGAAAAAACAAAATAAGCAATTTGATAAACTAGAAAAACAAAAGCACGAGTTTGAAGTAGATAGAATTTTCATTGAGTGTAATGAGAAAGATTTTAAGGGAAAGTGTTTTGGACACAATAGAGGATTAGATGATCTGAAAAAACATGGTAGGTTTGAAGACTATGACTATTTTCTGTTTATGCACAATGATGTATTTTTTGCCGATGATAGAATCTACGGCGACCCAATAGATACTTTAGTGGCAACCATGGAGCTACACAAACAAATAGGAGTATTGAGCCCTACTGAGTTTGGTAGTTCATATCCTGACGCACAACCTAAACATCTTTCTTGGGGAAGTAAGCAAACCTGGCACAAAGTAAGTACGTGTGATTATCTTTGCATAATGATGAGAAGAAGTACGCTGGAGAATGTAGGCTTCCTTAATCCAAATTTCAAGTACTGCTGGGGCGCTATTCATGAATTGTCGCATAAGCTTTATAAAAGAGGATTGTGTGTGGCTTATGATGATAAGGTGCAAATGAAGCATTTAGGCGGATCAACGTATGGGAAGAAGACTGGAACGATAAGTAGAGATGAATACCAAAAAAGAGCTAAGAGGTTTGCAGCAAATTATTTTAAGAAGACATATGGGGAAAAGTGGGACGAGGAATTTAGTAGGCATTTGCCGAAAGATATAAAGATTAATACATATAAGGAACATAAAAAACTATGGGAGTCCTAGAGTGAAAAATTTTCATCCACTATTAAAAAAGATAGCACAGTTTCCACCTGAGGAAAATTATTTAGATCCAGAAGCTTATGTCCAACAATTGGAACCTCCACAACCAAGTGTGCCAACTGATGTTCAACCAACCATGAATTGCCCACACTGTGGAGGCGCTTTTCCAGCAAGTCGCCTAGAAAATGATCACGCGGTATGTGATAATTGCAATTATTATATTGAGTTGAAATGCGATGATTGCGATAAAAGTATGATATTTGGAGAAGAAAGAAAAGACCCTTGGGGAAATGAAGTATGCGATGAGTGTTTTGAAGGAAGTTATGTAGTATGCGTGAATTGTGAGGAGACGGTAAAAGAAGAGGATGAGAAGAAAGATGAGGATGGCGACTCGCTTTGTGAAGAATGCTTTTATGATAATTACACCTATTGTGAGGCGTGTGAATCTACTGTAAAAATTGATGAAGCTGCTTTTGTGGATGAAGATAGGTGGATGTGTAGAAATTGCGCTAAAGACTTTTTGTGTGAAGAATGTTGGGGGCACAAAACGTCAGCAACTGATCGCTTAATAGGTGAAGAATATAAAAAAATATGTGAACCCTGTCTCATGTCAATGTGGGAAAATGGTGAGGTAGCAACATGCGACCAGTGCCACGCCATGGTTACAGGGGACAACATTCACCATACAGAAGATGGGTCTGAATGCAGCGAGTGTTTTGGAGGTAGTGATAACACTAGGAGTTATTATGATTTGAAATTGGCAGCAGAGGGGCATCCAGAAACAGAAAGCGATTTGGAATATTATAAAGACATGTATCCTGGCGTCTTTGGCGTGCCGGAAGACTTTAATAGAAAGAAAAAGAAGTCGTGGAATTATATTCAAAAATGGTCAGGCGGATTTGATTACATTCCAGAAATGGACGTTGAAGTAACTAGGCCATCTACTGAATATGAGGGAACATATATTGAGTTTGATTTGTCGGTTAATGAAGGTGAAAGGATGGCAGAGAAAATAGGAATGGGTGAGAGTGAAATGTGGAAAGTGTTTGAGAGGTGTAATGATTATCATCCATGTTTAGTAAGTTCAGATGCAGATAGAATGATAGTGTCTAGAGTTTTGGTGGATGACAATGGAGACTGGAATGTTAAGCTAATGCAGGGTTCTATAAATCAAGAAGCAAAGATGGAAATGTCAAGAATTCAGGATGAGATAAGAGGGGAAGAACGAAAGTGTAGGGAGTGCGGGGGAACAGGGAAGACCCGTGCCTGGTGGAATGATGAAAAATGTAAAGATTGCAATGGAAAAGGGTTAGTTAAAATTGTTAATGAGGGACAGTTGGAGGGGTGGGACAAAACGAGAGGAGAAGAGGAAGCGGAAAAGCTTTTCCCAAAAGAATATGGAGGAGAAGACCCATTGAAAGATTATGAAGAGAGAGGGAAAGACTATTACCTCAAGGAGGATATGCAGAAAAAATTGGAACAATTAGATAAAATCGTAAAGTTGACAAATGGTGCATATATAGCAGCATATGATTGGATTAAGAATTTGGCTAAAGAGCAGGGGGTAAATTGTTATGTGGAGATACCAGAAAAACAAGCACGTCAGCATCCAAATGCGCCAAAAATAAGCCTTGAAGTTATATATGGCGGAATACCATTCCTGATGGGTTTTGGAAAAGAAAAAATCAAAAGGGGAGGGGATCCAAAAGAGCAGGGAAAGAAAGATAAGACAAGATATAAAATGGCTAAAGAAAACAATTGGAGCTTTGAGGACATTGCAAGCATGGCAATATTTGATCCTCTGTTTAGATAGGAAATAAAATGAGAATAAGAATGGGACCAGACCAGAAGCACCTGCTAGATTTAGCAACTAAAGCTCTAGGGCAGGCTTTTAAAATAGAAAGTCAAGATGACACACCAGCTAGAAAAGGCGAAGGATATTTGAGATATATCGAAGCGACTGAAAGGGATGGATTTCATCCATTGTTAAATGAAGAATAAAAACGCTATAGTTGGGCTAGTTAGAGGACATGCGAATCCTAAGGCATATCACATGCTTAGGAGAAGAAATAGACTTCTAATGGAGAACTACTATAAACATAATAAAGACGCAGATGTGATTATATTCCATGAGGGAAATATCAAGAAAGAGCATCAAGAAGAATTAAAGAAAGACATACCTATTAAGTTTCACAACGTGGGTAATCTATTTAAAGCACAGGGCTCTAATAAAACTAACTTGGGATATAAACACATGTGTCGATTTTATGCTATGCAGATGGCACCAATACTTGATAAGTGGGGATATGAAAAGTATTGGAGATTGGATGATGACAGTTTTATTTTGAAGAAGATAGAATATAACGTATTCAAGTTTATGGAAAACAACCAGACGGTATATGGATACATACATACAAAAATACCTGTAGCTCCACAGGCTAAATTAACAGAGAGAACACTACTTCCATTGGTGAAAAAGCATATGAAAGAGGAAGATATTAAAACAAAATGGGGGAAGATTAATGGGAGAAATCATTACAGCAACTTTCATATCTCTCAAGTCAAGTTTTGGATGAAGCCAGAAGTTAGAAAGTTCCTTGATTGCATTGATAAGGGACAGGGGATATATGCTCATAGATGGGGCGACCATATAATACAGACATTGACATTGAAGTTATTTGCTACAGAAAAGCAAATGAAAAGAATGCCGTGGATACATTACAATCATGGCAGTCATAATTTTGAGGTGATATCATGAAGTTTCCAGTAAAAGTACCATTCAACTATGATCAACATAGAGAGAGAAGATGTATTGTTGATTATATTAGAAAGAACAATTTGAGCGTGCCAACAGTTTACGTAGATATTGGCGCATCAGATGGAGTGTGCAATAGCAATTCAAGATATTTCCTTCACCAAGGATGGACAGGATATTTATTTGAACCATGTCCTGTAAATTACGAATTATTGTGGAATAATTCAAACCCAAATAGTTTAGATGTAATAACATATCAGGTGGCTGTCGGTGATCGCAACGGAACTGTGAAATTTGAATCAAGAGGAGGACTGTCTAAAGTAACAAATAAGGGGGAAATTGAAGTTCCTATTATTATGGTGAAGGAGATGTTCGGTAAGAAATATGCTGTTTCGAAAAGAATTGGAATTTTAGATGTAGATACAGAGGGCGGCGAAGAAGGAATATTGCTTCAGTTTATGAAGCTTGAAATTTATCCACATTTTATTATTGTGGAACACCAATGTCACGAGCCTAAGATTAAAGAACAAGCAAGAATATTGTCGCCAAGGTACAAAAGAATAGCTCGAAAAGGCGTTAATGATATATGGCACTTAAAGTAATAGTCACTGGGCAACCAAGAACAGGGACAAGTTTTCTTACTAATCTAGTAAGTGTAATCAGTGGGTATTCGCTAGGCCCTAAAGGAGGATTAAAAACTCCTGATGGGCACAACCCTAATGGGTATTTTGAGAACGAACAGATAATGCAAATAGAGGATGAGCTATTGCAGAAGATGGGAGGATCATATCAAAAGATACCTGAAACGCCAAAAGGCTGGCATAAGGGATATGGAGGAATAAAGAAGAGATTAAGAACTACTATAAATAGAGGAAAGATAGAAGTGATTAAGTCTCCCAGAGGAATAATGATGGGAGATATATATCACGATATGTATCCAAAGGCTATATGGTTTTATACTAGAAGAGATCCAGAGACAACATATGGAAGTAGGTGGGGGAAGAAGATCTCGCGTAAAAGATGGAGAGCTATATGTAAGAAAAGAGAAGAGGTGTGGAAAAAATCTAAAGTGGGAAGTAGAGCTTGGAATATAGAATATGACAGCTTTAAGTGGAACTTCAGAAATGAGTGGATTAAGATAATTCAAGCTTTTTGGTTAGAGGGGATAAAGGTAGATTGGTCATCAAAGAAACTTGAAGAGTGCAAAAAACTATGGAAACCAAGAAGAAAATAAAGATAGCATTTAAGAGATGGTGGACTCCGTGGAATATGAAATATTTCAGGGAGAGATTTCCATTTATGGCCAACAACTATGATTTTGTTGAATCAAAGAATCCAGACTATGTAATGTATTCAGTGTTTGGAAATGAACCATTGCCTAAGAATTGCACTAAGATATTCTATACGGCTGAAAACGCAGCACCAAATATGAGTGAATGTGACTATGCCATTTCGTTCAGAAGAGATATGGCTGGAAAACATTTTAGACTTCCAAACTATGCTGTAAGATACAATCATTGTAAAAAACATGATCTGATAGATTTGGTAAGAAATGATAGACCTAGAAGTCACTTGTATTGGAAGGATCGCAAGTTTTGTGTTTTTCTTCACAGAAGGCCATCTGAGCCGAGAGATAGTTTCGTTAAAGAACTTTCGAAGTATAAGAAGGTAGATTGTCCTGGGATAGTTCATAGAAACATGAATGTGAAAATTCCCAAAGGAGGAGATGCAAAGATTAATTTCTTTAAGAAGTACAAGTTTGCGATGGCATTTGAGAATAGTAGAGGAAATGGATATGTAACGGAGAAATTGACAGACGCAATGATGGCAGGGTGCATACCTATATATTGGGGAGATCCGCAGGTAAAATTAGATTTTAATACTAGAAGTTTTATAGAGGTTTTAGACTATGGTAATTTTGATAGGGCGATTAAAAGAATAAAAAATATAGACAGTGATGCCTCGGCAGCTAAGAAAATATTAGCCCAGCCATGGATAAATTATGATTCGTGGATTTTGTTAAACAATCATAAAACGGAAAATTTTATTAGGAGAATATTCGGATGAAAGTACACCAAGATTCCTTTTTATTTATAACATTAGATAGTTGTAGATGGGACACGTTTAGAGACGCTAATATACCCAATATAAAAGGAATCGGCCCACATAGGAAAACTTTCACACAGGCTACTTATACTTATCCGGCACATCAGTCGTTCTTTATGGGATTTCTTCCAACAGATAAATCAGGACAAAGATATTGGGACAGCAGAAGATCAAGAATATTTCACTTAGTTTCACCCACGAGTACCAAAGAGTCTGAGGCTTATGTAAAACTGAAGGGTAGAAATATAATTGACGGTTTCAATAGAAAAGGATATAGGACGCTAGGGTTAGGTGCAATGGGATGGTTCAACAAAGAACTGCCAGCAGGCAAGGTCTTGACGGATGATTTTCAAAGGTTTGTATTCACTGGACCGTTTGACATTAAGAGACAAATAGATATTGCACTGAATGATGCAGTAAAAAACGCCAACAAGCCACTATTTACATTTATTAATGTAGGAGAGACGCATCATCCATACTGGCACAAAGGTGCGCCATGGGATCAAACAAATTACTGTATGCCATTTGGTACGATCAACAATAGGGCTGAATGTCAGAAGAGACAAAAAGGCTGTCTGGAGTACGTCGATAGACAGATCAAACACCTGTTGCAAATTTTTGGAAATGCGTCTATAATAGTATGTGCGGATCATGGAGACGTGCATGGAGAGGATGGATTATGGGGACACAGCGTAGTACACCCGACCGTAATGACGGTGCCGATGGTGATGAAGTTAAGAAAAAAATAATAGAACAACTAAAGGGCGTAGCGGAAGTTTGCAGAAATGCAACGAAAGGTGAAGACGTTAAGGGATATTGGAATTGTGGGTATTGGTATGTTTGGAATGATAAAACAGGAATGATGATAGAAGTTGTAAATTTTAATGGTCAAGGGTCCATTGAAGATTATAGAGGTAAAAACGTAAAAGTAGAAGAAGTGTTAGGTTGTTATGCAAGAGGAAACAACTTTAAAACTAAAACAAAAAAAATCATCAGTAGCGACGATTGGGAAGATTGGGGAAGTGTCGAAGTAAATGTGTGATTTGACAGTAGTAGTTTCAACATACAACAGACTTAAGCACCTGAAGAAATCACTTCATTGCTACGAGAGACAAACCTACAAGAATTTTGAAGTAGTTGTCACAGATGACGGTTCGTCAGATGGAACAAGAGAGTATATAGAAGAAGCTATAGAATCTGAGTTTTACAATTTTGATCTTAGTTATGTTAGACAACCAGACAGAGGATACGATTTGGCGGGGGCAAGAAACAGAGGTATTGAGTTGGCTGAAGGAAAGAGAATACTTTTCACAGACAACGACATATGGTTTTCCCCCAGATCTGTCGAGTTTCACGTAAAGATAAAACCTAACAATATTGGAGTGAGTTCGATATACTGGCTGAATAAAGAGTTTAGTAATAGACTGCTAAGAGGTGAGAAAATACCAGACAATTCAGAGTTTGCAAAAAGAGAAAACATACAGAGCAGAGAGGTCAGAGGGAACATAAATGTGCCCTGTCCAGACAACTGTTATGGTGGAGCAGTGTCTTACCATAGGAGCGTATTGAGACACGCTGGTGGATTTGACTCTGAAGGATTTTTAAATAAGTATGGTTTTGAAGATATAGATTTAGCTCAAAGAATAATGAGATCACCACTTGGTGTGCCGGGTGGAGGAAGAGCAGGCTACGAGGTAGCTAGCACTTCTATTGGGTTTCACATATGGCACCCATATGGTAAGTATAGGGGAGACATAGGAAATGCCTTTGGTGGAAGAAGAATTAGAGAAGGTTATTATAGAAGGGTACACAAGGGGTCGTTGAAAGGGTAAATATGGCACGAAAGAAAGATCCGTTTTGTGAAGCTGTAGATAAGTTTATAGTGAAGCAGACAATAAAAGAAAATAAAAGATATTTAGAAAGAAAGAAAAAGGAAGGTGTAAAGGAGGGAAAGCTAGCAAATAGCTTTAGCCCTTCTTTCATTTCTAGTAAAGAATGTCTAAGAGCTTGGTATTATCATTATCTGAAAACACCAGAAGACCCAGGAGTAAATCCAAGACTACAAAGAATATTTGCTAATGGTCATAGAATGCACGACAGAGTTCAGTCAATGCTGAACAAGATGGGAGTGTTGGAAGAGGAAGATATTGAGATAGGAATAGTGGATGATGAATGGATGATTAGCGGCAAAGTTGATGGAGTAGTAAAGAGAAAAAAGGGAGATGAAATTCAGAGACTAGTGTTGGAAATAAAGAGCATAAATGCTTGGGGTTTTAGTGAGGTAGAAAAGAAGGGTCCGAAAGTTGAACATAAAAGGCAGGCAAATATTTATATGTGGCTGTTAGATATAGAAGAGGCAATTATATATTACGAATGTAAAAACAGTCAACAGCATATGTCGTCTATTATAAAGTATAGCCCAAGAATGGTTGAGAAGCAGGTAAAGAATAAAATCATTAAGGTGCTAGAGCATGTGAAGCTTGAAGAGATACCAGACGTGTGTTATAATGGAGCAATAAAAGATTGCGAATGGTGTAATTGGAAAGAGAGATGTCAGGATGAAGGCGGCAAGAGAAGAAAGAACATAATAAAGATCTAGGAGATTGATGGTGGAATATAAAGAAAGCGAAGTAATTGAGGCGACCCAGAAGTATTTTAATGGGGATGAGTTAGCTACAAGCGTGTGGGTAAATAAATATGCTTTGAGAGATAAGGACGGAAAGTGGCTAGAGAAGACTCCAAGGGATATGCATGTGAGGTTGGCAAAAGAGTTGGCTAGAATAGAGGACAAATATCCTAATCCGTTGAGTCACTTCACTATATTTGGACTATTAGATAATTATAAATATGTAGTGTTGCAGGGATCACCAATGAGCGGGATAGGCAACGACCATCAAGTGCAGAGTCTTTCAAATTGTTTTACTTTGGCACCACCCTATGATTCATATGGAGGAATATTAAAGACGGACCAGGAAATGGTTCAGCTAATGAAACGTCGTGGTGGAGTAGGATTTGATATGTCTAATATCAGGCCTAAAGATATGACAACAAATAACGCAGCTAGAACTACTGATGGAATTGCTTGCTTTTTAGAGAGATATTCAAACTCTACTAGAGAGGTAGCACAGAACGGTAGGCGCGGCGCACTGATGCTCACTATCTCAATTCATCATCCTGAAATAGAAACATTCATTAACATAAAGAGAGATCTTACAAAAGTGACTGGTGCTAATATGAGCATCAGAATAACTGATGAATTTATGAACGCTGCTAAAAATGATGAGGATTTTGAGTTATATTGGCCTCTTGATGGTTCAGAAAAGAAAATCTCTAGAGTAGTGAAAGCGAAAGAAATATGGGAAAAGATAGTTGCGTCAGCTAGAGATATGGCAGAGCCAGGACTTATCTTCTGGGACACTGTATTAAATAATTCGCCAGCAGACTCATATGCAGATGATGGTTTTGAAACAATAAGTTGCAATCCCTGTAGCGAAATAATGTTGTCGGCCTATGATAGCTGTAGATTAATTCTTTTAAACTTGACATCATACGTGAATAAGTCATATAAAGATGATGCTGAGTTTGATTACAAGACTTTCGCAATGCACACTCAACAAGCGCAAAGACTGATGGACGATCTAATTGATTTGGAATTGGAAAAAATAGATAAGATATTAGATAAGATAAAAAATGACCCTGAACCAGAATATATAAAACAAACAGAGATAGATCTCTGGAAAAAAATTGAGAATTCGTGTAAGGCGGGAAGAAGAACGGGACTAGGCATTACTGGATTAGGAGATACCATCGCGGCTCTTGGAATGACTTATGGTTCGCCTCAATCAATTGAAGTTACAGAGAAAATATATAAGGCTTTAGCGTTAAATGCTTATAGATCTTCTTGTATCTTGGCAGAAGAAAGAGGAGCATTTCCTGTATGGAATAAGGATAAGGAAAAAGATAACAAATTCTTAAATAGATTATTTGAAGCAGACCCAGATTTGAAAGAAAAGATGCAGGAGCATGGTAGAAGAAATATAGCTATTTTGACTACAGCACCATGCGGATCTACTAGTACCCAAACACAAACGAGTTCAGGAATTGAGCCAGTATTCAAACTTGAGTATCTTAGAAGAAGAAAATTAAGTGACAATGACGTAGATGGTAGAGTAGATCATGTAGATGAATTGGGTGATAGATGGCAAGAATATGAGGTCTATCATCATGGTCTTGAAAAGTGGATGGAAGCGACTGGAAGTAAGGAAATTGAAGAATCACCATATTGGCTCGCTACGGCGAACGACATAGAGTGGAGCGACAGGACGATTCTACAAGGTGGAGCGCAAAAGTGGATAGACCATGCAATTTCATCAACTTGCAATCTTAGATCAGACATTACAAACGAAGAGGTTGGTCACATCTATTTTGCAGCCTGGGAAGAGGGCTGTAAGGGATTTACAGTATATCGTGAAGGGTGTAGGGCTGGAGTAATTATAGATAAAGACAAGGAGCAAAGACAGGAAGAATCTAGGAAGGGCAATAAGAGGAAGAAGCTGCCAATGGATAGAGTAGCTATTACTCACAAGTTTAGCATAGGAGGTCATACTGGGTTTTTGACAGTAGGATTCTACGCCGATGGCAAGATAGGAGAGATATTTGTAAGAATGTCTAAGGCTGGATCTACTATAAATGGATTATTAGATTCGTGGGCTAAAGCTACATCGATGCTATTACAGCACGATGTGAGTTTAGATGAGATAGTGGACAACTTTGAGGGAGTAGCATTTGAACCAGCAGGATTTACTAGCTGTAAGAACGTACCTACAGCCAGAAGCGCAATAGACTATATAGTGAAAATATTAAAGCAAAGATTTATTATAGGTAGAGGCGTAAATATGGATTTTGATTTATTCTTTGATAAGGATTTAACGCCAAAGCCGCAAAATGAGGAGGAAAGTGCGATGGTGCCATATTCTATAGACTCCCCGCCAT
>Ga0114901_1000336_pt1 | contig 34518 bp, 45 predicted proteins | sample MalvireepMed_s16_FD_89686 | JGI IMG/M metagenome (GOLD analysis project Ga0114901, IMG submission 89686) | Marine viral communities from the Global Malaspina Expedition - Malaspina viral metaG DeepMed_s16 | ecosystem: Environmental > Aquatic > Marine > Oceanic | place: Mediterranean Sea... | reverse complement strand
GAATAAGCCTGAGGTAATTGATTCTCTTCTGTTAAACCTTCTGGTGGAAGTAAGGAGGGAATTGTGAGTGCTGCACATTTTCGTGCGCGCTCTAGGCTCATAAGACGCTGACCATCTAATAGTCTCCAGCGTTCTACAATTTTATCTTCAGCCATTGTTATCTCCTAATAAAGATCAATAATAATCATCCTCATCACCATCCAGATCTGAATAATATTCCTCATCATCAATTAAACCATAGAATCCATATAAGAAATCATCAGGGTCTTGACCCGGAGCAGTAGGATCTTGGATTACACCAGCTTCTTGTTGAGCCTGTTGCTCTGTATCTGATATCTGCTCTTCTTCTTGCTGTAGCTCTAATTCCTCTTGAGAGATTACTTCCTCTTCTAAAGCTTTAAACTCCTCCTCTTGTTGTAGAACCTCATCCATTCTCTCTTGCCACGCTAGATCTTCTTCAGCCCTAGTTTCATCCATAAACTCATCATACGCAGCAGTTTGTTCGACTGGATCAGGAACGTAAGGCATTGTATTATCTACTGATGTTCCCATAGTTTACCTTCTTTCTATCACGCGGGTCTACGACCCATTGCGGTGTGACGACCACCCTCGCCGCCAGCACCAGTACCGGGTGCGCTATAAAATCTTGTGGGAGCCGTTCTACGAGATACTTTAGCTACTCCTGCTCCTCTAGGTTTATTTGGGGCATGAGCCGCAGCGGCTGTTGCAGCAGTAAGAGCATGGGTCTTACCCTTTTTTCTAGCTTGTCTTTTACGTTCTGCTTTTACTGCTTGAACCTTTTCATGGGTACGGCGTTCTTCAGCTAATAGACGAGTTTCTGCTTGGGTCTTTCTTAATCTCTCCTCTTGTTGTTTATGCCTTAAGGACGCTGCCCTTACATTGGCTGCTCTATTTTCTCTTGCTGTCAAATCATATTCTTCTTGTATCCTTTTAGTTTCCTCTTGCTGCTGAATTTGTCTTGACCAAGCTTGATCTCTATAAGCCTCTCTTTCCTTTACTGCCTCTTGTTGTGCCTGTATCTGCATCCGCCATAGTTCATCATAATTCATACCCTCAAATTCAGGGTATCCGGTATCTGGATTAATACTATTGTTCTCATGTCCTACAGTAAATCTATCCATATCCATTTCAAAAGCATCAAAAGCATCCTCTAATACTCTTGCAATCTCAGGATCTTCCATCATAGCCACAGGAATTATAAGCTCACCCGGAGTAAGGTGTCCCATGACGATATCTCCACCACGGCCTTCCGTAGCTAACTCACCCATATCTTCTTCAATAGGCATACCGCCCATATCCATCATAGCAGCATCAGCCGCTGGAGGGGGCATCATACCCGCTTCTGGACCTGCTGCCTGCTTGGCTTTAAGATTTTCATACATTGCATCAGGCATAGTATTCCCCTTTCTGTTGTTGTGAATATATGTGTCGTAGCTTAGCTACTACATCACGCTGACCACCACGAAAAGCCCAATCTTCTTGAGATATATCTGGACTATATTCAAGTGGAGGGTACAGTTTTTCCAGAATCTTTACTAGATGTTCGTCTAGTACTGGTAGTTTGTCTTTCTGGTTTTTCATTCGTACCCTTCTCTAATTCTGTAATTCTCTTATCCAATGATTGTAACATTTGAACAGCTTGTAATTGGTTAAGCTGTCCATTAATCATTAATTGTCTATACGGATCTAACATTCTTACGCCTCCACTAAATCTACTACTTCACAAGATCCACCAGTACACGCTAATGTTTGTGATCCTTTGGTGGTATCTTCAACTTCATAAGAACTAAGCTTAGAGAAATCTACCAACGGCATTTTATCAGACATCATTTTATATCTAACCTCATCAACCGTTTCGAATGGAGCTTGTTCATAAATATGATCGACTTTAGGTAAGAAAGAAATACCCTGAATGTCATCAAAGTTCTCCCATACCCAAGCACCGACAGATAGAAACTCATCATCAGAATAATTTACAGTGATGGATGGATTATGATCACACCAATGATTCTTATAGACTCGCCATAACTCTAGATGTTCCAATGCCGTAACCTCATCTGCTGTTTTCCCATACTTAGGTGCTTGCATGGGGAACGAGAATACCGCAGTACTGTTTGGATTTAATACACAGTCTTCTGAGGGTACTCCCGAATCATTCAGAAAGAAGTACAATGGATCTTTCTTATCAATACGTACTCTACGAATATAATACCTAGAATATCTAGGGTGGATACCTGATGCTGTGTTACTAAGACATGATACAGTCCCACTAGGTTTTACGCAGGTTATTGCAGCCGAAGGATTGATATTTATTTCCTTGGCCCAACTTGTATTAGTTCGTCTTGCAAATTCTCGCCAACGATTCAGACGACCCGATAATTTATTAAGTCCATCTTTACCCCACATCAACGGGTTGTCATAAATTCCAGTAAAGGAAACACCTAGTAATCTCTCATCTCTAACATTCTCTTCCCAATCATTAGAAAGGTAGGGGAAGTAAGTAAAGGAAGATTGAATAGTACCAAGTATGGTAGCAGCCTCAATCTTCCTTTTGATATCAGAGATCTTATCATCAGGTCGTATAATAATCTCAGTTAAATTACAGAACTGCTTAGGTCTTAGTAAGATCTCAGCACATGGGTTTACCCCATAGTCAATAGCTGAGTCTCGTCCTAACCATTCGCATTGTTCTTGTGCGCCCATGCGATTAAAGATACCACGTTCACCAGAATGGGAGTCATATAAATCTCTCCACTCAGTCATGAACTCGGTTAACGATGGCCGTCCATTGTAGACCGCTGAGTTATTAGCAAGAGAACGATGGCCGGAACCTTCCCACCATGCACCACTCTTGCACTTACCCATCTCACGATCAGTTAAATCAGATAGGGAAATCATTGCAGATCTACGTACACCACCAACAATAATCGACTTAGCAATAACGCAGCAAATATCATGGCACTCCAAGGAAGTAAGCTTACGTCCTTGGGCATTCTCAAATACCTTAACAACATACTTAAAGACAGCTTCCAAAGGCTCAGGACCAGAGGCTCTACCACCAAAGGTATGTAGTCTACTACCAGCGGATCTAATTTGTGTGAGATCCCAAGTTGGATGGACACCCTTTAACCATAGGTTTTCGAGTAGTTCGAGGCAGGCATTAGCCCAACCCTCTTTGGAATCTTCGACAGTAACCTTAACGCCCTTGACCCTCATAATATCTGAAGGAACTTTAGGCAGCTTACTTACAACCTTCGACTCGACCGAGTAGCCCACTCCAGTTCCATTCATTAGAATATACATAAGCTCACTAAAGGCTCTAGGGGTGTCGATCTCTAGATAAGAACAATTATAGATACAAGTATTATCTCTGTCCGCAGCCTCACCAGCGGTCATCAAAGCTCTCATACTTGGCATGATCTCGTGTTTTAAGATCATATCCTTAATGTACGGGGCTTTATCCAGTAAGATAGGGAACTTATCCGTAATCCAATCCCAATATCTAGTAACAGTTTCTTCCCAAGTTTCTCTTCGTCGAACACCATCAAGCCAACGAGCATATCTCGATACGGCAATGAAATTTCTGAAGGTATCCATTAGTCAACCCCCGTACTTCCGAATCCTCCAGATCCTCTCTCGGTATCTGCTAAATCACAGACATCCACAAGCTGAACTTTAGCATAAGGCACAAGAATAAGCTGTGCTATTCTCATACCGGAAGTTATTTCGAATGGTTCTGACCCTGAATTTCTTATTACAATAATTACATCGCCTCTATAGTCACTGTCAATGACTCCAATTCCATTGGCTAGATGGATTCCCTCTTGGCTCAAACCTGAGCGAGAGGCGATTAAGCCGAAGTATCCCGGTGGAATACCTATTGATAATCCTGCTGATATATGAACACACTCACCGGGCTTAATTGTCTTACTACCTTTTATCCCTGCTCTCAGATCTAGCCCGGCTGAACCCTCAGTAGCATGAGAGGGAGTCGGTAGATAGGAAAGGGAAGGCATAAAGTCAACATGCAAAGGTGGCGGTTCAGTCATTGAATTACTACTCATGATTTCTCCTTCTGGATATACTATTATACCCGGTTATTCGGCATACCTGTCTGGAAGGCTCCAGAGGGTGATTTCTTTAGTTTCTTTATTATATTCACCATCTCGTAGGATACGAAGAGATCTAGCCTGTGCTAAAAATGAATCCATGTTATGACCATCTTCTTCATATGCCCACCAAATTTCCCACCACCAATCTTCATCATCAAACGGTAGGATATTCTTTTCGAAAAAGCTCTTACCTTTTCTAAACAACCCCGGTATATTATCGGTCCCATCTCCAGATATTAACTGACAAGCAAAGAATTTATCTGCTTCATAGTCAGAAACCAGAGTAGGTTCTGGTTCCTTATCAGGATTCCAATGCCATCCCGGTACTCCTCTAAGATCTTTATCTATAGTAACAGCAATAGCCTTACCAGAAGATGCCCCAATTCCCATGAGATCATCTGCCTCAATAGTAGGGACCATACGAACATCACCTAAAGTATCTAATATTTCTTTCGAGTATTCAAGACACTCGGGTACTGGTTTATCGTTTCGGTTAAACTTATACGAAGGTAAACACTTCCTTCTAAAGTTTGTTTCTCTATCGCAAGACCTAGCCAAAATAACATTATCAACACCCTCCGGTGTCCAATTAATAATATCTTGCTTTAATCTTGATTCCAGTTCATCAATACCCTCAACGTCAGCCCAAAAGGATGCACGATATATAAGAATATCACTATCTAAAATTGCAATGCTAGGTTTCTTCATCATCGTCCTCTAATTTATCAAACAAGTCCATCATCTTTTCCCAAATATCATCTTGAGATTCTATAATCTCTAACCATGTTTCATCGTCTTCATCATCAGAAGGATGTGGTTCCATGCCACACCAAATAGGTAATGCTTTCTTTACTCTTTGAGTCAACGCATCTAAAGTATCATTATTGTATACCAACCAATCAAATAATTCAGCATAATCTGATTCTTCATCTGTTTCAATTATATTAGCAAGATACTCTGATTCATCCTTACGCCAATCTGCATCATCATTAGGTAACTTGCGATCACTAGCCATCAGGAATAATTGTACTGCGTCATGGTGTTTACCATATGCAACTTCATTTAAATATCTACAATCATCCACAATAACTAAAGTTTCCCAGTATTTATTACCCACTTTTAAGAGCTTAATCTCTTCAGCCATTACTTCTAATAAGTCATGGTGAAATCGTTTCACCCAATGATCCTTATCTTCTAATCTTTTTTCTCTTCCAACCTGTTGACAATATTCTCTATACTTCTCAGGCTGTTCTTCTTTTCCATAACCCAAAGACTTTGCTTCTCGTTTTAAAGCACCTGCAAAAGACATAAGCTTTGGTCGTAGACCGCTGTTAAAAGCAAACTCGGCTATATGCTTAGCCAAAGTAGTCTTTCCAACGCCAGCCTTTCCTCCTATTAAAATTAGGTGCATTTTGTATCTCCTTGTATAAGTTTGCGGGTATCGCAAAATTACCCACAGGTAATCCTATGTCTTGTAATATGTGACACACCGCAGTTGTACAAGTTTTTGTTTTTCTTACAAATAAAAATCTGGTAATGAAATACCATAAACTTAATCGCCATCTTGTTCCAACGTAAGATGGAAATAAAAACTTATCAATCTTGCTAACATCAAACTCAAACTCTCCCAATTCAATCATGATATCCGCCTTACCAAAGTAACTGTAAACAGCATCTGTAGGATAAAAGGCGGCTTGTCTATTCTCAGTACACAATAAAGTGAGATCTAAACCCTTACAATAAATTCTAATATCACAATGAGTATAGGGTATACTAGAGAAAAACTTGAATATCCATTGTCCAATATTCAATTCTTTCTCTTTAAGTTCTTTTGGTCTTAAAGCTGGATTAGTCCAATGAAAGAAACCAACAGAAACATGGAATCTATTCATAGAAAATTGACAAGCCTAGTGCAACAGCCAAAGCATGTTCCATTCTAGCCCCTAAGCTTTCCTCCCAGCCTTTTAACATATAGATACTATGGACCTCAAACAATGCTTCTACATCCCGTTTCAAGGCTTCTTTTAATTCTTCTTTAGTCATATCTTTAGATGGATCTATCCCGTAAATTCTATCCATTTCTGCTGGATTAACAGGATCCCAAACCATCTTTCTAATTAAACGCTTCTCTGCTCTATCAAAAGCCTCATGATTGAGGTTCTTCCGTCCTCGCATTGGACCAGCTATATAAACTTTAATTTTACTGTACTCTTTATGTGGTATATCTATTAATGACATTCTGCCCAATTCCTTCCAACAATATAATTACCATCTAATTCAATTTTACAATCGAGTCGCTCTCCTGCTTCTCTTATACTATCACACCCCATCTTACCTATATTATCTGCTACATCTTTCTTAGCCTCAAGTTGCCATTCATCATGTACAGTAGCTATAAATCTAGCTGCACCCTCCAAACCTGCTCGCTTAATCTTCCTGTCTAATATACATTGAGCAAGTTTCATTATAATAGCTCCGTCACCCTGTAGCTGGACATTGAGTGCAGCATGTACCGAACGACATGGAACTTCGCGGCCATCTAGCAACTGTATTGTACCAGATTTACTCACCTGAAACTTACAATTCTGAATTACTTTCTTTAAAGCTGGCAACTTTTGCAGGAATTGTGCCTTAAGATTCTTTCCGACCGCAGCGGTTTGTCCCACGATCTTTCCAATCTTAGCATCACCAGCCCCATATATAAAACCATAGAAGAAAGTTTTTGCCGCATTTCTGGAGGGCAATCCAGCAAGCCTCTGATTCTCATCATGAATATCCTTTTCTATAATAATTTTTCCGTAGTTACCACGATCATAAGGATACATTCTACTAGCTAACATTCTAGCTTCCAATCCCTGTGCATCAATACCAACTTGAACCCAACCATCTTTAGGTATGAACAAAGCTCTTGCTCGTTTATCGCTACTTACTTGTTGGAGATTAGGTTGGCTTGCGGTCATGCGACCTGTCACAGTACCTTGTGGATTAATAGAACCATGTATACGACCATCTCTTGAATTAGATGCACGAGTAACCCAATCAGTTACCTGCCCCATTAGCTTAATAATGTTAAAGTATTCAACCAGTTTCTTAGCCTCAGGATATTTTAACTTCTTGAGTACAGCCTCATCTACCTTCGGGTTTCCCTTTTCGGTTTGAGGTGCTTTCCATCCATACTTTTCCTTCAGTCTCTCAGCTATTTGCTTTCTAGAGCCGGGGTTGAAGATAGTTATCTTATCCTTTAATCTCTTACCAGTCTTATCTGAGAATCGTGTTTGAACAACAGGAGGAAAGATGTCTTTTAGGTCTTCTCGTATATCCTCTGATCTCTTCTCTAGCTTGGTTAACAACTCCTTACCCTTTGGTAAGTCAAAGTTAAAACCATTAGCCGTTTGATTAGCGATGATCTCAGTAATGATATGTTCAAACCTAACAATCTTTATGTTAGCCTTAATAAAATCTAATTGATACTTATAGATCTTATGATTGAGGGACACATCCCCTCGACAATAGCCTATCATTTTCTCGTTGAATGCTGCCCACCCACCATCATATTCTAACTTAGGGTAGTTAAGATATGTTCCCCAACAATCTAGTGAGTTACCCGTTAGAGGGTGTTGAGATTTATCTGGAAACATTAACTTACTAATAATAAGAGTGTCTAATGCTCTTGTCAAAGAACTTAGGATAGGTCCGTAGATACGCTCCAATAGAGGAATGTCATACATCAGAATGTTATGACCTATAATAACATCAGCATTCCTTAGCTCCTCTACCCCCTCTTCTATCTCACAAGGTCCATATTCTTTATACTCACCAGTGTCTAGGTTCTTCGTTACCATACAGTATACGGTATCCGCTTCTTTAAACACCTGACCTTTAGAGTTCAATACAACTTCTGTTAAACCATTTGCTTCAATATCAAATACGATCCGGTTCATAAGGATCTCCTAAAAGTAACGCCAGCTTCCTTTTCGTTCCCATTCATGAGGGGACTCAGCTTCATTTCCCATAAACCTAACATGAGAATAACTTCGTCCATCACTATGTAATACATAAATATAGTGGTGATTATCATGCTCGTATGAGATTTTAATCTTATCTAAAGACCTGTCTACATTGACTGGTACTTTAAAAGAATCTTCCCCGATTGCCATAGAGATTTGATGATCCCCGTCAGGTAATATAGTAACATCCTGTGTTAGATTAACCGTACTCTCATGGTCTATCAGTTCCATCTTAGGTGTTTGTTCTTCAGCCATTGTTATCCCCTGCTTCTATTGGTTGAAATAAAGTTTGGCCGGTATCATCAATAGCATGATCAATCTCTTCCAAACGACCAGTCTTTCTATCGTAAAAGAGTGTACTAGCAATACCAGCACGGCCAGTAAGTCTATTCTTTAGTACCCGAACTATGGTAGTATTGGCTATGTTCTCATCAGGGTTCTGACGATCTCTTTCCAAACCAACAACAACATTAGGTACAGAAGCTAGGCTTCCTGAGCCTCGTAAATCCTGCAAGGTAATACGATCACCCTCTTCATAAGCTTTATTAGTCTTACGTAACTGAGACACAACATCAATGCGTACTCCAGTACGAGAAACCAACGACCTCAGTTCCTTCATGATGTTATCAATCAAGAGTCGCTCTGAGTTACCACCATCGAAATCAGTGGCAGCATTCATTAAACCAGTAGCAGCAGCCGTGATATGATCTAACACAATGACATCAACCTTAAGGGATACAGCCATGTATTCCATGCGAGCGCATAGATTCTTCAGTGCATTATTACCAAGATGATCATAGATGTAGAAGGATGTTTCATTAAGCTTACTTCTTGCTTCAGCATACTCCTCATCCGAAAGCTCATCAATAATATCCATATGAATTGGCGGCTTTCCCATCTTATCCCTAAGTTCGTTCATAAGCCTAACAGCCTTAATAGCACGAACAGGTTTATTAATCATTAGAGAAATCATATCATCCATAGTTTCCTGTGGTGCTTCCTCTAACATAATAGCACCAACACTACGGTCTTCCTCAAGATGATGGTGCATAACTTCTCTTAAGATTGTAGACTTACCAGAGCCAGTACCTGAAGCCCACAGTGTAACCTCTCCTGATCTTTGACCAATGAGAAACTCTGTCAGCCTAGTGAATGGGAAGGGATATACCCTAGTCTTTGAGAAATCAGATTGATCTGCTATCTTAGAAACATGAATGATCTCATCGGGAGAATAGCTCTGTGCTTCCCAAAGAGCGGATACTAACTCACTACCTTGTCCATTAACAAGACACTCATTAGCATCCTTGCCGGGAATACTAGCAATCTTACACTTACCCGGAGGCAGAAGTTCCGCAACCTCATTCATAGCCTTTTGTCCAGCTTCATCCTGATCAAACGCCAAGACTATTTCTTGATAGGAAACTAACCACTCAAGATTATCTTTCACAGCCTTACCTGCTCCAGCCGCACCATTAGGTAATGACACAACAGGCCATCGTCCTCCTAGTGCTTGGTTACAAGTCATACAATCATACTCACCCTCAGTAATGATGACTCTCTTGCCACCGTTTCTCCAAAGATGTTGGCCCCACATGGTTGGCTTATAACTATTACCAATCCACCTAAAGGATTTATTAGCTCCACGTACATGCTGAGCTATCATGATCCCATCATTAAAGAAGGGAGCAATCTCTTTTCTTTGCCCGTTAACCTCGGCTACTTGGTAGCCATACTTTTTAGCAATCTCCGCTGTAATTCCACGGGACTTGAGGGCAATACAATCACCCTGAATAAAATTAGCGGACGTTCCTTCAATTACATTTGTCATCTTTGTGGTATTATCTCCCTTTACGTAGAAGCCACAACTAAAGCAATAACTGTGACCATCATCATAGACAGCTAAGTTATCACTGGAAGTATCTAGCCCCTTTACTGCACATTGGGGGCATCTGTCTCGGTTAACCACCGTTCCTTTGTCTTCATAATCTTTCATCTCGTATCTCCGAATTAGTCTTCGATTTTTTCATAACCCTACCCACCCCAACAACATCATCAGTCTTCATAATAACAGCATCAATTTTATCGTGACCTAGTTCCTTTGCAATTAACACTCTATTGTTACCCTTCATTACTACCATAACCTCAGAAAGATTATCCCAATCCGGGGGATTCTCTTTTAAGATACCTTTAAGACCTCTGAAAAGACTATTAGAGATCATATGGTCAAGTCTTTCTTTAGAGAAAGGTACTATTAGTATAGGATCTAGCATATAACCATCATTAGATATCTCTATTTTTAGTTTGTCATAGAAATCTTGTTGTTCAGGGGGTTCAACCATACATCTTAAGCCATCCAACTCCACCTCAACTACTTCCATGTTTCCATACGACGTATACTGACTGCTTAGGGTTGTCATATTAGTTTCTAATTCCACTTATTACCTTAGCAATATTCTCAATATCCGCAATACTTTGATACGATAATACTTCCCCATCAGTATAGTCGAAATTTATATTTCCTTTAGGATCTAGAACAGCAACCTCAAACGTACCCTCATTAGAATTTGTACCGGGTCCGCTGACAAGAGATAGTCCCCAACCATTCTTGAAATCCATACGATCACGAAACTTTTGTCTGTCCATAGTATTTCTCCTAAATGGGCCAGCCCGGATTCGAACCGGGGACCGAACGATTATGAGCCGTTTGCTCTGACCGCTGAGCTACTGGCCCGTAGAGGTCTCTTTACCCGGCCACGGCTTTCCTCATTGCCGACAGGAGGGTTAGGTAGCCTGCGCCATCCGGTGAAGGCCGGGGTATATAGTACCCTCGGTGGGATTCGAACCCACACTGTATGGATTTTAAGTCCATTGCCTCTGCCGTTGGGCTACGAGGGCAATGAGAAGACGAGGGTTGGCTTGCCATTATCACAGGACGAAGCCAACCCCCATCCCCTACAACTTATCAACTCCAATAAGGAAGTAGCCGGGTTCACCAGCTTCGGCCCATTGTTTAGTAATGTATAACTTATGAATTTGAGAATCATCAACCCAAAGTTTCTTATTCAGAACATCCAAGACAGCCTTAGCAAAATTATCTACGTCTGCCTTTGGATATTCTAGTTTAGTTTTCTTAGGTCGAGTAATAAACAACTCCAAGTCTACAATAATTGGACCTTCGATAAGCTCGAAATCCGTACCTAGAACTTCATACACTTCTTCTGCACACTCCGCCCTGAATTTCTTATATGGTCCAGTAAAGTATGCACCATACCTAGAAACACGGGGTCTACTGGCTGCTATGGGATTAATATTAAATCTCCACTCTGGCACAGCTAGACTCCTATCAGAACGGGAGATCCTCAGTATCTCCAGCGTCAGTGTTTACAATAGTTTCGGCCTTATGCTCAGAACCATCGAAACCATCTGTAGCTTCAAAGCCACCAGTAAAGTCTCGTTCTGCCTTCTCAATAATCTGAACACCATTAAGGAACATGCTCAGAGAATTATCACGCTCAATGACGACAGGAGTAAGCCTAAGCTTAACCCTATCACCACCATAAGGAGTAGCCGTCGTAGGCTTTGCTGACGCATCAACGCACGGAAATGCATGGACTTCCTTTCTAACAAAGATCTTAGTCTTTGACTTGAGTGTACTAATCCCATCATCCTCAGTTTTAAGACTATTAATTTTAGTGCATCCCAATTCCTTGGCGACATCATCCATGTACTGCATGGTTTCGTCATCAAGAATTACAGTGATGTTGTGATTAGCCGAGTCAAGACCAAACTTGCTATCCGGCTTGTGTAGGTGTGACCAACGAACCTCAAGATCCTCAGTCACAAAAGAATTACCGCGCTTCATCGTTAGCTTCTCCTTCTTCAGTAGCTTCCATTTTAGTACCTTCAGTTACAATATTAGTAATCGTCTGGTTAATTCCGTCTGCCAGTTCATTCAACGCACGACTGATGTTACCAAGAAATGATAGCACAGCCTCCGTTTTAATTCCGGGCGGTAGTGACGGCCCCTGATCGGGGGTATCCTTTTTATCTTCATTCATAACCATTGTATCCTCCGACAATTCAATTCTCCTTGTCTAAAACTTCTAAATACGGATGACCATCTATAACTACACCTACAGAAACAATCGGTTTCTTCATATGATTTTTAGCGTAGTTCATAACAACATGCCCTGCATCTATTCCACACCCTACATTCATACCAAATATATGGTTTCCAACTGGTGTCTTCAACCATTGTATACCAGCAACACTATGGGTGTGACCCATAACCCAAGAATTTCCTGTAAGTTTTGCAGAATTAAATGCAGGGGCTATACCACTAGTTCCTGTACCATGAGAATAATTAACACCATCTATCTGTGTGGTATATTCCCACTTCCAATGTGGAGTACCCCATAACTCTCTATAGTTTTTAAGATATACAGTAGGGATACCGACATCAGCATTCAATCTAATAACCCGCTCGTCATGATTTCCAATCATAACATCTGCCACAGGAAACAATCGTTTCCATCTTTTAATAGTCTCCACTATATTCCAATACTCATGCATCGCAGAATCAGACTCAGGGTGTTTCTTATGAAACGAGATAGCATGGTGGTCTACTATATCCCCAATGAACACTGTTTTGTTTGTCTTATATTTTCGTTTAATAAGCTTTACAAAATCAAAGTATTCAGGATGCTCAGCAGGTAGGTGGAGATCACCTATTACTAGAACTCTTGACATCTTGTTTATCCTTACAAAATCTATTTCTATAATCCTGCTGCCATTGTGTTGCAATGGGTGGCAGGTCAGCACGCTTCCGTGTACCGGGCTTAGGGTACGCTTTCACGAAGTCTCCATTAGCATCAACCTCATGAACCCATTCCTCATAATAAGCCTTGACTGGCTTATATACATCCAGCTTACCATTACGATGCTTCTGTTGAATTTTATTAATCGGTTTCTTCATCGTCAAAATCCTCCGGGTCGTTTATTATAATATCTAAATCTAAGATAATGATCTCATCATTAGAGATTATGTAGTCTCCATCCTCAATCAGAATCAAAGTCGAACTCAAATCCGTCTTCGTCATCATCATCTAAACCATCCTCAGGAATAAAGACATTAATATGTAGCCCCTTAACTGGAGCTAGTTTCTGTACAAAGAAAGTGGCTGCAAGGTTTGTTAAGAATATACGGGACAATTCCTTGGATGGAAAGGTAAAGGTTATATCTTTATTTCCTCTACAATTCCTCACCAAGTTAACCGTATAACTTATAGCTTCTTCCATCTCATGTTCACTGTCTATCAACCTCATCGTCATGATTTTGCCCCCTTCTTAAAGTTGACATCTCAATAATAATCTCCCGGGGAATACTATGAACCGTTCCTGTCGTATCCTCCCCAACTGTATCCGTGAATGCTACATACTCCTCATTCTCAAATAAAATATAACCTACATTTTTAATCTGAGGTAAAGGTTCTGTGGCATATGAATACGCTTCCTCTACTGTGACCCACTCAGGACCACCCTGAGAATGAGCGTCAACCCAAATGATTTCCCTTATCTCAAGCAAAGAGGTAATCAGATCTGAGAACTCTTTCAATTTCGAATTGTCCTCTTTCGGGCAGCTCTGGCGATGACAATCCGAGTTGTTCTTCAACATCCTCCTTGAGTCTCTGTAGCTGGTCTTCCTTATGCATTTCATAAAATTCTTCCCTTATGAATGGTACTAATAAATCCATATCTGGAGCAGGACAACCATAGGAATCATGAACCATAGAGAACTGGTACATTCCATTCATTATAGCACGATACACTGTACAGAATAAATGACTGGCATCTAAACTATGTATCCAGTTAGGTGATATAGCCTGCATAACTGCCTTGCGATCCACATCCGTCTGACTATGGGTAGCAAAGATTAATTCTTTTTTATTAAATAACTCAGCAAAGCTACGACGCTTCGTTGGTTTGAAGTAAGCATGGACCACACGGAATCCTGATGGTGTGGTATAAACAATGTGTTCATTAAGATTACTTGCTATCTCCCCAATCTTCCTAAGATATTCCTTACCCTTGTTAGGCATGACTAAAGATTCTTCTAACCCAGCTTTTATAGCTCGGGCTAGTTCAGTAATAGCTGCATTCTGAGAATCCTTAGGCATCCAATCCAAGTGTCCCTCAGTTTTAAGATACCGCTGTATACCATAGAATGTAAGACCATATGGTTCACACATAGTACTACGCTTTGTAACTTTTCTTGGTATCTTATGTTTCCAATGAACGAGAAAATCATCATACAATGATACCTCTTCTTTAGTTTTATCGCAGAATACTGTAACCTTATCGGCAATAAACTGATAGAGATCTTGAGGTAAATCATTAACATCTACGTTAGTCAGCTTGGCAATGACCTCATCTCTCATTATAGAGGACCAATGCTGAGAGCCATTGCACGCCCCATCAACCTGAACAGGAACCTGTGTTAAACCATCCTCCCTGAACAAATCAAATATTGCGGCAAGCCTTTGGAACGATGGGTTCTTTTTTGTTTTATCTGAAACCCACTCTTTATTTTCATAGGGATCATTATTGATAGCCCGTAACATCTCAATGTTATCATCAACCCATTTAACTCTGTCGGCAAACGAACCCTTATCCTCATCAAACAGGTTCGCTATATGTATCTTAAGCCACCTCACCCCACCTGTGGTTTGTTGTCTTGGTTCAGCAAACATAATTAAACCGACATCTAAATCAGAACCCTGACAAGACAATAGCTCACAGGTAGAATACGCCCTACCCCTAAAATCTAGTGTGTAAGGCATGTACCAAAATTCATACTTTGATAATTCCTTGGCGAGATTTAGTCTAACAAGCAAACGACAACGGTGTTGCTCGGACTTAAACCAGTCACCCCAATGTTCTTCTCTTGCCACGCACCACTTGGCCTGTTCTTCTTTAGATCCATCTTCAGGATAAGGTTCATTAAACATAAACACATCTAAAGAGAAAGCCGGAAGGTTTGCAAGACAAGTATTATTTTTAAAGAGATTCTCCATTACCCCCAAGACCTTTGGATTCACAGTCCACTCGGTCTGCATCATGGCATTTAAACCATCTAACACAAGCTGACTAGGTTGAGAGAAACTCTGAGGCTTTAAATAACCTTCTTCGTAATCTGAAAGATACCTCTGGACAACTTCCTTACGGGACCAGTGATTAAGATAACCACCACTGGCTTGTAAGGTGTGATCGACAGGAGGTACTATCATAGGTCGATACAATAAATTCTTAGACTCAAGTATTGCATGTTTATCATGGAGATCCCTAAGTATATCAGGTCGTAGGGTAATAAACAAACGCTTTCTCCACATCTTACCCCCACCATATCGTTGGGATAGCATTAGAAAAATACCAGAGGTTTCTGCAATACGAAGCATATGATGTCCAAAGTCTTGTCTTCGTTTTAAGGATACGTTTTGTAGACAACCTACCTTAATAGAGAAGGCCCGGCATCTTTTAGTTGTCCAGTTCTTTATAAACTTGGATTGCCTTTGCCAATCGTTTTTAAAATCTTCTTTAGATTGTTGATAAGCTATGATAGCAAAGGCTTCTTGGGAAATAATATTCGATAGTTTTTGTGCAGTAGGTAATGGATAGGCAGGGTTCATCAACCCTGAGAATTCCTTATCCCTGAACATGGCTGATCGTAACCATTCCCTAATGAAACATCTTAGGGTTAGGTCAGCCATCTTAGGCGCACCTAAAGCCAACAGTGGTATTAACCAAGTAGGTGTCTTATGGTTACTACATAATTTATCTATCCATTCTTGATAGAAAGGGGTGAGGTGGACTACCGTAGCATCAAGTAACTGTTGCTCCGGTAGCCCTTCATCTGGTGAACGCTCATAGTCTTTCCAGTAGCGAGCGATTCCACCCATTATCATCTCCTCTTCCATGAGATTTTGAGTAGATATCCTCTCGCCTCTGTCTTGTTCTGAGAGTTTGTCCCATAATTGCATAAGGATCTCCTTTGTCAGTAAGTAGTATACTACTATACCCGGTTATAGGGAATACCTAATACAATCATTAGGACCAGCCAAATGCCTCACCCCGTAATATCAAATAGCAGCAAGAGCCTTGCGCATAACCTTCATCGAGTTACTAGCACCCTTGCCAAACAGGTTCCTATCAATTCTAGCAGCGGTAGCCATCTGACGACCACGCTTGGCCTTCCTGTGCTGGAGCCAGTTGGTCACAGCATTAGCAGCCATCCAAGGCGTAGGATTGGACCCAAGATCAGAACGCTCACTATCAAATGTCTGACTCCAAGAATTCAAGGTAGTCATAGCGTGCTTATAGGTATTATCCTCGGCCTCAGTCTGAGGATTGGGATTAACATCCTTCTCCTCAATCATCTGGTAGCAGTCAAGCCAGAACTTAGTGATACTGTCCTTGTCCCAATTAACGGAGGTCAACTGTTGTACATTCTCTCTAAAGAATTTACCAGTCTCACGAAAGTAAGACAATGCTTGCCTCGCTTGAGCCATCTTGTCTGCCATATCACCATTATGAGTAAACCTAAACATATTACGGCTACTCTGAGACAAAGCCATGTTCAAAGTGTTCTCACACACAATCCGAATACTAGTAGGCAACCCACTAAGAGCCAGTGTACCATCATGTCCATTACAGAGGCAAAGATACTGATCAACAGTATCATTGAATCCATCAGCCATGAAAGAATCGGCCCTAAGAAGGGTATAAATTCTAGCACCGTTCCTAAGGGAACCAAAAGATTCCACATGAGTATCATCACCAGCAAGACTATAAGCGAGTTCTGCCAGTTCTGCATTTTGTACTACCTTATACTCTTTACCAACCCAACCAAGCACATCGCCCGTATCAGATCGGACATTAGCCACTCGGTCACTGGTAGATCCCGATACATTTTCACCTTCATCATTACGATAAAAGTATTCAATATAGGTAGAAGGCTTAACTGTCCAGTCCAAACCTGCTTCAACCAAAGCTTCTCTAGGGGAGAGAATGGTATTAGTCACAGTACCAAGACCGTGCCATGCTTTCTTACCATAATATACAGCCGAATCATTTTCTGTCATTTCATGCGACATATTTTTTCCTATTCGTGTTCGATTTCATACTTTACAAACCACTTCTTAGCACCAAGATACTTGATACCACTAAGACTAGCGTGAATCGTTACATCATAGCCTCTATTATCATCAATAAAGGCTTGAGTATAACGATTGAAATACAAAGGCAACCAATCCTCATTCTCAAGTAGATTCTTACCGCTAAGATCCACCTCAAACTCAACCTCTGGGTTCTCTAAAACGGGTTGCCAATTTACATCCCTTTCCTTACTACCCCAAAACTCATAGTGTCCGATACCCTGATCTTCTTCGGTCCACTCAAGTAATCCTAGTACTGCCTCTTGAATGTCAAAGATTTCAGGCATCTTGTCTCTCCTCAAAGGTACTCATCCATTCCGAAAGGAACCGAGTAGCATCCTTACTACCAATATCAAACTGTTCTTGGATGTAGTTTCCAGCACCAAACATATTAACTACGCCTAGTTCTCTAACGTGATCCAAAAACTGATTTACTTCATCCTGTGTGGGTAATTCATCCATTACTCATATCCTTTGGTAATTTTCTTGGTTCATATATACCTTGAAAGAACCTATCCAAATGTCTAACGGCCAACACAGCCTCACCCTTGTCAGAAAATATAGCCAACTCACGGGTGTAAGACGAATACTCAGGTTCAGATTCTACCATTGATTCATGGTAAAACCAAGAATCATTCTCGGTATTATATAAACCCCAACGTGGTTTAGTCATCCAACTCTTCCATCTTCTTATTAAATTCTTCAATCGAAATGTTCCCAACGGCAAAGTCATAACGTAAGCCATACTCAGCAGCAGAGATATTCCTTGGTCTTTGGTCATCACCCTTACCAGACCCATGATCGGGTTTGTTCATGTTAAAGGGTGTCCAATTCTTACGCTTTGCTGCATCAGCACTCTTGTCACCCGCAGCATAATCACGTTTTGCGGCTAGGTTTTTATTTAGTTGACGCTGTTGCGCCCTAGAGAATTTATATTCGCCTTCTTCTTCAGTCATTTAAATCCTCCCAACCCTTTGCCCATTGTTCTGCGGTTTTAGGGTCAAGTCCAGTGAGTTCACCGATTCTTTCCCAATCAGGTTCCTCACCTTTATACCAAGCAGCGGACGCAAGTTCCCAGCATTCATACGCAGTTTCTTTTACTCGTCCCATTTACTGATCTCACCTTCTAAATTCTTGATGGCATCGTCACATACCTGAATAGCAGCCGATAGGGCTAGGTCCATCCTATCCATAACACCATTCATTTTACCATGATTTTGATCTAGTTGGTGCAACAAATCTTCAATTTTGTCTAAAGTTTTTTCGTCCATGTAATATTCCTCACATTGTATCTGACAATCGAAGTCGTCAAGGGGTACATCTATTCTACACCTATGAATTTTCATAACATTCCTTTCAACACGCCCGGCAGGATTCGAACCTGCGACCTACGGCTTAGAAGGCCGTTGCTCTATCCACTGAGCCACGGGCGCATCACCTGAAGATCAAGTAGATAACAGTACCAAGTAGCATTATATCAGCAAAGATAGACCAAGCGATATAGGTTTTGAAAGAAAACGAAAGTATCAACTTGGAATAATTCTTCTTCATGGTCGGTTCCTCCTATATACCTAAGGGATACCAGAGTCAAGGTCGGTGGGTAAACTATTCCCACAAGCCATAGCCAAAGAGTCCACCACTAGTAAGTTGGTTTTTATTGGCCTCTAAAGCCTGACTGCTGCTCCGCATTGATCCATCCGCAGAGGGACTCTCTCGTTGCTTTACAACACCTTTGTCTCCTAGTGTACCAAGACATATTCAGTCACAACTACGCATCGGTGGTTGCTATCCACATGTAGACGGATGCGTAACTCTGATATCCCTTGGATATATAGAAAAGGAACAGTAGAGGGAATCGAACCCTCCATTACCGGCTACCATGTTGCAACATGGACACCTTGCAAGTGTAATTTTCCTTGCCGGTAATCACAACCAGTGATCTGTATAGTAAATAAGCAGTTTATTTCAGACTCCTCATGCTCAGGAGAGTTTGATTCCAGCAATGATCATCCTCAAGATAGATTAGTCTTTGTCTCGCCTTGCAAGGCTCGTTAGCCAGCAATGTCCGACAAGCAGGGTATCTGTCGCTGGACATCAACAATGGCAATACCATTGTCATATAGTTTCCTCCCTACTAGGTGTAGTCCAGAGTTTGTCGGACCTACATCGCTAATAGGGAACGCTTTGGGCTTACATTCTATTTATACTCGCCCAAACGAGTGGTCTTATGACTCTTGGCGATTCAGCCTCACCTATGCCAACCAGCCCCATACCGCGCCCGTCATAGGATAGGTCAAGGATTCAATAAGAGAATAGTACATACAATCCTTGAGAAGTAACTAATCTCTGCGTTCGTAAGGGGGACAACGAACGCTAAGCCGTTGCTTTTTGCTTACGCTTGAAGAACTTCAGGAGGGGGTTCCTCCCTTTGGTAGAACTAGGGCTATCACATATGCACCCACGTTCATGTAATGCGTCGTAAGCACCGTTCAATTCGGCTTCATAAGCCCACTCTCCAGTACGCTTATAGCAAACCAAAAACCTCCCGTGTATCGGGTGTAATACCGACACTTGGTTATATCTAAACTCGACCGTGAACCCGGCCAGCGTGAATCTATCTAGTACATTCATTAGTTTTTCCTACCTGCTCTACGCAGGCCATACTTGTTTTTCTTGGATCTTCTAGGCTTGCCTTTCTTTTGCAGCCTAGATACATGCGTCCTCAATGCTTCGGTTACTCTAGACATTAGGTTTATCTTTCTTAACTAACGCCTTCCTAACAGCATCAGTCAAAACATTGGCGTGTAATCGCATATACTTACGGTCCTTAGCGTTAGTATTCCTGCGATCAAAGAAGGTTCGATCTATCAATCGGGTATAGATCCTCTTGTTTTTCCACATAATACTCACACTATAGTCTCTCTTACGATCAAAGAGAAATACCTCCCACTCATAGGCATTTAAGGGGAGTCGCTTATATACCTTAAGCGTCAGACCCTCGTGGATAAGTATAAGAGTATCCTTGAGGAACTCACGATACGAAGCGTTCTTCATAACACACCTCACATGAACATGAACTCAGATTCCAGAACGTCATCAATACACAAGTCACCGAACTCAGGCAACTCAACATCATACGTTTCAGCGAGAGCTACCAGTGGTGACTCCCTATACAGAGCCACGAACATAGCAGGAATTACACCGCGTACAGCGGGTACATCCTTAGGCAACATAGCAAGACAGTCATGTATACCAGCAATACTGATAACACCATGACCTGTAATCGCCTTCCAGATACACAGTTGTAAGTGACATCCATCCATTGAGTGAGTGAAGTTAGGAGGTCCAGCGGTGCAAGACTTCCGTACATTCAACTCATCGTCAAACTTGAAGAACTTCAAGGACGAACAAGAATCGTCATCGAAGCGTTTACTAGCCGTAAGCGTACACTCTACACGATTGTTCTTAAAGTTCTCAACCCTAAGACCAGCCGCAGTAGTCCACACCATAGGCTCACCATCTTCCGCAGCAGCCTTAACACATGCCTTGATAAAGTCCATGTAGTTAAGGATACTCGGGACCACAGTTAACAACGACTTGCGATACCGACTGGCAAGTTTCATAGCAACATCGAATTGTAACTCTACATCAATGTCTAACTTACCGATGGGACTGTCAGGTGCAGCAACCACCATCCACTCCGGTTCATCTTCAGTACCTGCGTTATGCCAAGTCTTATCACCCATGAAATTCTTACCGATACGTAGTACTGTACCACCGTAAGGAATAATCATTACCGGGTCTTTGGCAACACTGGCGTTGTTAACTACATCATCCTCAGCGATAAACATATCAACGTAATCGTGATCGTCCTCACCCGCAGACCAAGCACGACGGTTCTCCTCACAAATATCCTCTCGGAAGTTATGAGGCAACCCTGTGTCATTAGGCACAAGGTTAACACGCCATGCTCCATCGGCATCGAGTAGGGCAGCATTCGAGTGCTGGTTGTTAGACGAAGTTGCATCAAGCCTAACGGGTAGGTTCCAAGTGCCATCCTCAAGGGCTTCACTCAACGAATTACACGCTGCGAAGCACCGGAAAGTACCAGCACCCTTACCAAACCCATCCCACCAAGCATCCAGATGTTTCAAAGGATCTTTCGAGATAGCAACGAGTTGCTTCTCATTATCCTCAGTCCACTGAACACGATCTTCAAATCGCATCTTGTCCAGTTTCTTACCTTCTGCTATTGGCAGGCCAGAACACGCATTGGCAACCTGAACCCTTGCCCAGAACCAGTCACGCATCGTGGACAGTTGCTGCTTCTCATGAAACCTCAACACGCCTTGGCATAGGTCATTACCTTGCGGTGACAATACATCGCTAAGGTAGTACAACCTGCCTCGGTTATCCAGATACACAACCAGCCAGAATGGGATGCCAAGCATCTCAGACGCTACCTGTAGGCAAACGCTGTGCGAATACTTGTTGACCTCAGACTCATAAGGCAGCAAGGTATACTTGGCTACCTCAAGGGTCCACTCATCAACTACCCAAGCCGTATTTTGTAGTGCGTTCATAGCAGCCACAATTTTCTGGCCCACAACATTCTGCCATGTACCATGACTAATGCCGTGGCGAAGGGCATCTGTAAGGTATCCACCCGGCTCCTCTATTGTATGAGGAACAGGAGGGACAATCATAGGCCGACGATTCATGCCGACCAGACCCCACAGATCATACTCGTCCAGCATACCAGTCAAGTACGAAGTAAGGCGAACGACTGTAGCATCCTCACGCTTGTTAGTCCACAGGCTAATCAGTCCAGCCTGTCGGCAAGCATGTAAGACGTTCCAAGCCAACGCCAAACGATCATCTCTGCTCATGTCAGAACATAGCCAAAGCAACCGCTGTGATATTTCATTCACAACAGGGTGTGCTTGAGCCGTGTTACCTGACTTGGAAACCTTGTCCATTGTCGCACATAAGGCTATGTGTGATACGTTTCGGGTTCCGAGATGTCGCACAATCCTGACCCACTTGGGCAAGCGTTGAAAGGATGACATCACAACCTCAAGGGCTTCCTCTAGATGGTCAACGATAGGGTTAGGATTATTACCTGACCCCACGATTTCCATTTCAAGGTCACGCTGACGGTCCAATGTAGCATCCAATACTCTAGTCATTGGCTTACTCCTCATATGTTTGAGGGTTTCATTAAGAGCCTTTTACTGACATGCTCAGGTCATGCACAGTGCTATCAGCCGAGGTCTGCTGTCATTACCGCAGACTTGTTAGTGTTACGACGCTTCGGACGATTGGACTTAGTGATTCCAGTCCGCTCATCTACTTGCTCAAACCAGTTGCCGGGCTTGCCAATCTTGAATCCCTGTTCGGCCAGCCCTTCATTCAGGCTATAGACGGCTTCCTTGTAGTCGTTACCAATTCCACATGCTCCCGTAAGATCATGCTTCTTGGCCTTCTTCTTGTAGGTGCCGTCTTTCTTCTGAACCCCTGTACCAAGGATCTCTAGCATGATGCCGTCATCGGTAAGCGTTTGACGAACCATCATACCTTTCAGGTACTCAGCCTTGTCCTGTGTTGGGGAGACAGGCTCCACCTCAGGCTGCTGATTCCCAAGGATCTGCTGAACCAGTGTCTTGCTTCGCAACTTGCTTGAAGCACCAACACCAGCCAACCCCTTGAGTTGCTCACGAGGCATAGCCGTCAACGTCGCCTCCGTAAACACGGGAGGTGCATCAACCGACTTCACCTTGCGAGTCTTCTTCGCCGCCTTTGGCTTGCCTGTCGGAACACCGCCAGCCTTTGCAGCAGCCAGTTCAGCCTCAAGTTGAGCAATACGCTCAGCGTTGCTGTCTTGGGCAGGCTGCTCATCGGTCAACGGATTTCCCTCATGGTCAAGGCCCAACTCCTCCAGCCGCTTGATAGCGAACCGGCTACCGTTATTGTGACGGCGTACCAGTTCAGCCACAGCCTTAGGATTACCCTTGGCTACGAGTTCTTGTCCAGACAGTTGAATCATCTTCTTAGCCATTTTACGTATGTTCCTTATCGTCATGGCGTTTACATGGGTGGGTACACACAGCCCTGTGCCGTGGCCCCTTTGGTAGAACTAGACTATCACGTACGTACATACATACGTGTGGTGTGTCCGGTCCCCTTTGGTAGAACTAGACTATCACGTACGTACATAGGTATCTACCTACCTGTGTACGTATGTATATACTATTGGCGATTCCTTTTGTAATGTTCCCGAGCCTCTTTATGTTTATCCTCAAACTCCTCTAATACAGTAAACTCCTTACGTTGGAGGATTGTTTGTGCCGCTTCTCTACACTCAGGATCTTCAAGTATAAAGTGCCTGAGTTTGCATATGATTTTACTCAGGGTTTGCCTTACGGTTTCCTTCGTGTTGTGGTCGCCCGATTCAGGGTGAGGGTCAGCATTCAACTCATCGGCAATAGCCTGATGCGTCATACCCTCACGCATAGATACAGGGCGAGACATTGGGGCGAACTTCTTACCCATCGTTGCCTCCTGAGTCAAGTGCCTGCTTGAGTCCTGCTTCTACACCCAATTCAAATGCAATACAGGCTGGACCTATCCCACAAGATTCCAAGACAAGGCCCGGAGGACACAGTGCCAACCAACCTTGAAGCATTCTATCTTTCAATGCTTCTTGGAATAGGTCAGCCAAAAGCAAGGGACATAGATTGTCAGATTTCATTTGCTTGCCCATTACAATTCCTTTACCTCCTGAAGTATCAACATCAAACAAAGAACAATAAACGATACACTAACGAAACACAATACCAATTCAATCATGAACACTCAATCACCTACCTTTGTAGCGGATTCCTCCGCAGAAAACGAAAGAGACTATATTTTTACATAACCTCCAGAAACTAACGGGTTTCTTCATTAGCACCACCTCTCCATCCATATTGGAACAGTATATTACGAGTCATAGCAACCAACTCAGGATCTGCTTTCCATGCAGTCCCTACTATATGCCTCCACCGCTTATGCATCTCACTAAGCTCCCAAGGAGAAAGTGAGGCGTAGTGTTGGTGGTTGTAATCCCTAGCATCATATCGTTCACATGCCTTACGAAAGCGATGCTTTTCTCTAATGCTGTAACGATACCAGCGATTACCAAGACCTTCGAGGCGGCCAAAGGAATCGTAACGAAAGTCAGAGTTTATATTATCCCTGACATCCATACTGAACTCCCCGCAGTCCCAAAGGACAAGGTTAGTCCTGCGTTCTGGTAACAAACCAAGAATCCACAGTAACATCCTGTGAATCCAAGGCTTACGACGGTCAGTGTACATAGACACCTACCTTTCTGCCTCAACTAGAGGCTAACATGAGCATCGTTTAGGGGAAGCCACATAGCAATGCCCATTGGGCAAAGTTTCCGAGACGATATACCCATCTTTATAGGGTAACACAACCTGTGGTCCGCCCCAGTCTCCGATATAATCTTCTGCTTTCTTCTTATCACTAAAGATATAAGCATGTTGAATGAGGCGGCATGACCAATCTTCTCTGGTATGCCTTCTACCTTTCTGCATTCGACACCTACCTTTCTGCCTCAACTGAGGCGATTGCTATTGGGAGCGGTTCCCAATCTTGTACTCCCGCCTGATGTCATCAAGCAGGTCCATTGCTTTCTGCTCCCTCTCAGCGTGCCTTCGAGAGAAAAGAACAACACCCATTTCATATGAGGGATTCTTTTCATCTTCCCGGCCTTGTTCATAACTTTCTGCCAAAGCCTGCTCAATCAACCTAAGCATATACACCTACTTTCTGCCTCAATCAAGAGGCTCAATGCGTTCCCCGCTGTACTCATCGAGGTCGGCTTGCGTGTAACCAGAGAACGTCTCTGGTCTGTACTTTGACCGCTTCTTTTCTTCACAATCATCACAAACCCTGTCTAGGGGTATGCCTTGACAATCATGCATCCAAATGGACATCTTACCTGAACCACAAGGGCAAGGTTTTGACGGTCTTTCATGACTACTCAACTCTATATCCATGAACAATACTCCTGTGTAATTAGCAATCACCACGATTACTATCCACGGTCCAATGCTACGAGCATTGGAACCGTGGTGGTAGCCGTGGCTACTTGTTGAGTGTCACCATGTTGATGTAGTCAGGTCCAGATATCTGGTCCTTGACACAATCCAACGGACCATCCTCGGGATAGACACACTTGCTCAGAGCCTTGGCCTGCTTATTACCACTTGCCAAGCACTGAAAGATGTCATCCCAAACGTACCAAGGCAGGGAGATGGATTGAATCGTTGGCTCGGCAGGGTTGCCGGGAACACAAGAAGGACTGTAAGGGTCCGTCTTCATGATTTCAATGATCTCCTGCACTGTCTCAGGATCGGTGTAGTCCTGATCCATCAATGCAATTTTAGCCATGTCAATACTCCTTGTAGTAATCACCACGATTACTAGTCCCGGTCCCATGTCCTCCTGAACATGGGACCGGAGTGGTAGCCGTGGTTAGGTCAACCGTTGGACTTGGCGTAGGCTTCCTCGGTGGTCTTGGCCTTGACCGTCTTGGTCTTGGCTCCGACCGCCTTGGCAGCAGCCTTGAGGCCAGCCAAGTTGCAGGCAATGTAGTCCTTGCCAGAAGCCTTGGCCTTCTTGTAGCCAGCAGCACGAGCCTTCTGCATGGCCTTGGGCCATTCGGAGGGATTGTGGCTGTAGCCAACGATGACGAGGAAGGACTTGGTAGCCTTGGTCGTGGTCTTGACCTTGACCTTGGCTCCAGTAGCCTTCACATCAGCGATGCCCTGCTGGACACCTTCGGCACGAACCTCGGCCAACATGGCCTTGAGTTCTGCCTTCGAAAGAGTAACGGACTTGCTCATTTGCAAAGTCCTTTCTGTCCCTGTTGGGACGTAAGACTTGCTCCTACGAGGAGCATATTGTGAAAGACTCACTAGGGCTTTCACCCTAGTGAGCCTGAGAAGGGGAGCAATACAAGTCGTGGACTACTTTGGACTCCAATTAGTTGAGCCAAAATGGAAACATTTGTTGGCCCTCTTGGTCCTCTGGGTCGTCCTCTGGTGGTGGAACTGTACCTTCAGCAATATTTTTCTTGCCAACTGCACACCAAGGATTGTTGCAGGCTTCTCGGTAGTCTGCCCATTCTTGGCATTCTTCACATTCCAAAGGGTTTCGTCTCATGTCAATACTCCTTGTAGCAATCACCACGATTACTATCCACAGTCCAATGCAACGAGCATTGGACCGTGGTGGTAGCCGTGGACTACCGAATGGCTCTGGAGTACGAGCCTTGACCAAGGACCACCAACGGTGGCATCTCAGAACAAGGCACACCCTGCTCCAAGTGAATGCCCTGAAGTCTGGTGATCTTGCCCTTCAGGTTGAGGATCCGATTCGAGAACGATGCCTCGACATGCTTGAGGAACTCCAGCACCATGTCCTGAGTCCAGACCGATGGCAAGCCACCATCAGTTGGCATCTTAGGACAAGAGGCAGCCGAAGGGTCCATCCTAAAGAGTCGATAGTCCCGATGGTCAGTACCGTAGTCCAACTCGAATAGAATCAGACCAGAGATTACAGGGCCAAAGGACTCTGGAGTGACAGCCTTGGCAAGTTCCCAGAGCAGTTCACTACGCTGCTCTAGATTTTCATATTCAATTCTGTCCATGATGGACTCCGATCTGCCTCAGTTGAGGCGGTTAGGGTAAAGCCTACCGATGACCTTTCAGCCATCGGTAGTTTATGGGTTTAGACCTTAGCAGGTCGTTTCTTCTTGACTCTAGCCAATCTGACAGCCTTGGCCTCGATAGAGGCCCGCTCTAGACCGTCTTGCCTACCATCACGATAACCTTGCTTGTAGGCTGCTATCAAGTTACGACGAAGCGAGTTCTTCTTCACTAGGAATCTCCTTGCCTCAACTAGAGGCGGTTTGAAGTGAATAGTACCGATAGCCGTTAGGCCATCGGTACTGAGGGTTAGAGGTCAGAGAGTGTCCACCATTCGAGACTCGTCCTTGAGACACCATTCCAGGGTCTTCAGAGCGGCCTTGTGGTACGCCTTGTTACGATCCAAACCCTTGGCAATGTACTTGTTACGCTTCTTCCAGAAGTACTCCGAACGAATCGTACCCTCGCCGTTGCCAGTGGCCTTGACCCATCGACCCAAGGCTGTACCGATGGGACTCAACGGCAACCTGTTGCCGTTGCTCGACTTAGGGGCTGAGGTCTTCCGGGTTTCTTGAACCGAAACCGTTGCACCGGCTGACCTTATGATCTGATAGATCCGGGCTTCGGACAGATCGTTGTCAACCGCAAGTCGAGTAGCGGTAACGCCTTGCGCTGCCATTGCTGCGATGGTAGCGTTCCGCTTCTGCATGGCTGTCTTCTTCATAACTCGTTGCCCTTTCAGTAGTTGGAGGGTAGAAAAAAGCAGGCACTACAACGCTTGCAGTGCCATACTGTACCCTTCACAAGTAGCATGTTCAGAAGTACACTCTCTAAGTCCTTTAGTACCAAGGGTTTAGGCGGTAGTGTAGCCTGGTAATCCGCTGGAAGGCTACAGTAACGGCCCACAGCAGCCTACAGTAGCCTCCAAAGAGGGCTACCGGGGGACGACGTTTCGCCAACATAGTCTAAACCCCGGAATACATTCGTGACCCCCTAGTCGATTGTAAAGATCTCCCCATATTATAAAGATAGTGTAAATACAAGGGGTTCCTCCCCCCATATTCACCCTAGTTATTAAATAAAGGTGAATAACCAGTGAGGTATTCCTTGGTACATACCTTGGAACCCCTACCCCTCTCCAACCAACGAGATACCGACACGATACAAAGGAGCATCGTGTCGATCTCTCGTCAGACGAGAGTATACTACCTCAAGTCTCTCTCCGTATGTTTATATACTACTATACCCGGTTATCCGTCATAGCCCTTTATGGGGCTATACCGCCGCTTTCGAAGAAGCTGTTGGGTAGCTGTAGGAATGAGGGAAACTCATAGAGCGACTCGAAAGTATCGGCATCTTTCTTCATATCAAGATGGGGAGTTAGTATGGGCCTAACCTTTTTAGGAGGAGTCCCCGGAGGAGCTACGGTCTTCTGGAATTCCATTCTTTCCTCTGGAGTGGTGGTGGGAGTATTCATTGGAATCTTAGGAGATCGTCTATTAGGTATATGCTCTGAGAAATTCGCAAGGATAGCTTCATTCCAGAGTCTAGCTGCTGCGTCTGGTCTATTATTATCCATATCTTCTTGCATCATGCTAGAATAGGCCAAAGCTAGAATCCTAGCATTATCTCTTTCATCAGGTCTAATATGATTAAATAAAGCATCATTTATTGGAACCCACCAGAAAGCTTTAGAGGGAAAGAAGGTTTGATAGAGAAGATCCATAGCATGACTAGCCTGAGCATCTTTTTCTCCATGCTGAAGATTTCCTGCTGTTGATAACCAATCCATCATATCTATAGAACTTGTAGCTGCTGTTCTATTTCTGGTAAGTACATCACCTTGCACTGCTCCTGTGATAGCATTTGAGAACATTTTAAAGACACCAGTAGCAGGAACATTCATTGGATTGCCACCATAGACAGGCTCTCCCAACATTGGATTAGCAACAGGGAGAACAGCTATTTCTCTAAATAGTTTAGATCCATAACCAAGAATAGGAGCATTAGAGCCATGCTGGAATAACTTAGCCATAGGATGTTCTTTCCAATCTTCTGCAATTTCTTGTGGAGACTTCTTCCCTCTTTGTAATTCTCTTACCTGCATATGCATAGTTTCTAATCCAACAATAGCTAAAAGAAGAGCTAAAGCTTTAATAGCTCCAACCTCTGATGGGTTTTTCTTCATATATACATTAAAGAAAGCTAATGGATAGGTAGCGTAGAATGAGAACAGTCTACCAAACCAATTCTTATTAAAGTGGGAGAATGCTGCAATACCTCTAGGTTCTGGTGAGGCATCGTGGGCGTGCATTTCAATATAGTTAATGAAACGATCAAATACATCAGTATAAAGATCTCTCTCAAGAGTACCAAATTGATAGTCAACTGAGTTTAGTCTTTCAAACATTAAAGCCTGATCCCAGTTATTATCTGTTGCGTCACCCCACTTCAGTAAGCGACGAACCACAGGCATAAGATCTAAGCCACTATCATCTACAACCAATCCTGCCCTTAACCATCTCATAGCCATTCCATAATCTAATTTATTTTCTCTAGCTAAACCTTTGATATACTTACGTTTATCGGCTGCACTTAATTTAGATCTAAAGACTTTAGGATCAAAGGCTTTACTAAATGCCGCAAGATTGTCAAGATTATGTAGTGTTTGATACCTAGCATTTCCTACAGCTACGTTTTTAGTTAGGTTAATAACCTGTCTTAAGAAAGTCCACTCAGATTGCATTTTAGCTGTACCCTCTAAGAAGTTATTTAACTTTGTCATTCCACCATCTGTAGCTGAATATTTTCTATCTTTGCTCCACATTAGCTTCCATAAAGCCCGAATTCTTTTAGTCCATCTCATATCATATTCTACTCTATCATCTTGCATAAACTTTGCAAGTCCTGATCTTTCAATATTATCAAACATGAAAGCTGTGCCTTCCAGATTTGTTCCCAAGTTTGAGGATGCTTTAGGAATTCCCTTAACTACTGTGGCTAAAGCATTTACGAGCGCACCAGCATTACCCGATCTTACTATAATAGCATAAGGCAGCTCAACTAATGCTACGGCTTGGGAAATACCTGTACCAAAGACAGACTGAGCAATATTATTAACTGCTTTAACCATCCCATCAAATTTAGCGTCTGCATGATAAACAGGAGTACCAATCATTTCTTTGTATAACATTTCCATGAAATCGACCGTTTGCTCTAAAGCTCTTCTTTGTTTTGAATCGATAACCTTTACTCCCTTTGGTGTTTCTAATTCAACAAGGTTAGCTACCTTATCTCTCATCAAAGAGAACAGATCTTCAAACCTAATATTTTTGAGCTGTTCTCCATATGGGGAATGCACACCTAAACTTTTTAACCAATGATTTAATGTTTCTTGAGCATTGATTCGTGTTGCTGTAGTATTTGCGTAATCCATAATAATTTGTCGCCAGTTCCAATCAAACTTCCGTAAGAAGTCAGGATTGTCTGCTAATTCTTTTGCTGAGAAAACCCTTTCCTTGCTGCCCATATTTGGTTGTCCAATCTCATTAATGTATCGACGCTCAGCCCCAGCAACTTCTTGTCCAGCTTTTGAACCAGCAGCTTGATGGTTTCTTCGTTTTGCCCATGTAAGCATCGCTTCCTGCAAGGCTGTTTTTTCGGGGTTAACTTTGTTACCGTCTACATCCACATAATGTTTAGTGCTTCCTCCATACGCTGCGTCAACTTTGTCTGCAATAGAAAGGGGATCGGTTGCTCCACTGTATTCGGGATTCAGGTTATCTTCTTTAAAGGTGTTTAAAATATCCGGCTTAACCATCTTGGCCGGAATTGCTGTAGGAGCAATAGTTCTAGCTGATGTTCTTAATTCCTCGGGCGAGAACATCTGAATTTTTCTGGAAGCAGGCTTGAAAACATTTGGTTCTCTGATTACTGAAATATCAGCAGCAGACTTAGAAATCAATGGTTCAGCTTTACTAAGATCTTCTCGTAGATTAGGTCCAAGTTTTTCCTTAAGCTTATTGATAATCGCAGCTTCTCTGTTTTTGAGTTCTTGATAAGCTGTAATAGAGTCGTGATATAGTTGTCTTATTTTTTCGGTTCTCTCTCGTTGCATCTGAGAAAAACGAACATCAAAGGCTTCACCCTCTATTGTCATTGGATAATCAGGCCATTGCTCTTCTGGTGGTAAGGACTTATGTAAGTTTTCAATATCCCACATTTCTTGTTTAATAGTCTGCAATTCTTTAATAAGGTCCAAACCCTCTACTACTACAGGTTCAACTTTTTGCTGTCTTAGTTCAGAAATTCTAGCATTATATTCTGCAATAACTAATTCAGGGCTATCCAGTCGCCACTCTCCTTGAGTATGATCCCACGGCTCCATACCTTTATCATATTTTTCAATCTGAGCTTTAAGGTATCGTTCTCGTCTAGAATCAAATATTCGCGGCAAGGGTTGGCTTAAATACGCTGATAATTCAGCTTTGGCTTCATTATATAGTCTAGTTCTAGTTTGTGGGTCAATCGTAACCATTCTTCGCTTACCTGCGGCTATTACAGTTTCTTGTTTCTTTGATTCGAGATAAGCAATCTGTTCATCTATAGTTAGTGGTTTTACTACGGGTTGGGTTTCCACTCTCTCTATTCCAATAGGTTTCATTTCTTCTGCGCGTTCTCTACCTCGGACTGTTAATTTCCACCCTCGGGCAGATTTATCATATTCTATAAATCCTGTTTTCTTTAGGTGTTTAAATAATCTATCCTGATAGCTTCCGATATTTAGATTCATCTCATCTTTTAATGTTGATGGTACAAATCTAGATATAGCTTTAGGATCGAATGCAGGCTTATCCTCGAATACTCGTAAGGATACTGCATTAGGATCAGGATCAAAATCAGATAATAATGAAAATGCTCTGGCACGAGAAGCATCTTTAGTATAGGCCGAAATGGCTGTTTCTATAGACGGGCCGAAGTAGTTAATAAAATCTGCTTTAGTAAATGTTGCATTCTCAGGATGAATGCGGAACCACTCAATAATATTTTTCTCAAGATTATTTTTGGGTTCAAATAGAAGAGGTCTAGCTGGAATATATAATGGCTGGTCCGTAAACTGTTCAAGTTTATTTAGCATTCGTGTAACGATCCGTCGCTTATACATAAGAACATTTCGTCTATAATAATTATAGGTTTTAATTTCTTTTCTAAGATTAGGTATTCGTTTATCGCCTGCATAGTTTCTACTAAACCAATTAATCTTGTTAACAAAAGACGCCTCATTGGCAATTTTTCGCATTTGAGGTTCGGCTAATTGTTTGTCTATAGAGTTCAATTCTTTAAGTAGAGAATCAAAAGGATTCTTAACAAAGCGTCTTGCACCCTCGATAAACATCGTATAATGCTTTGCAAATTGTTTATAATGATTCTGTAACCAAGCTTCTGTATCCTGTATTCTTGAAGACCTAATTAATTCTTGTAGGTGGCTTATAAAAGTTTCATCTACCATGACATCTATTTGTTCTGTAGTCATAGGAGTATATGTCTTACCCGCTGCTTTCTTCTGTGCTATAGTCTTAGCTTCATCTTTCATAATTTTGGCTCTAATTTGTTCTGGTGAATCAGCAACTGAATTAATAAGCTCATCTAAACTCTTGTATGTTCCTTCAATTCTTCTAGTTAAATCTCGTTCTATCGCATTGATATTTTTATAAACAAGTTCTGTCTTAAACTTTTTCCGTCTGCCTTTAGTTGCTCCTGAAGTAGTCTCTGCTCGATATGGAAGCAAGAGTTGTTCTGCTAATTGGCCTAAAGTAGCAACTGGTTTTGGCTCTGGTATTTGTCCATGTACAGTCAAAGTCAATGGAACAATTTGCGCAACTGGTTCTTTAACCCTGACTCCCTTCCACTTAATATTTTCACCAAGTAAACTTTCCATTGAAACAGATTTACGTCGAGAGGGAAGATACATACGTTCGTGCCTAAGTTCTGTTTCGGCTATAGCTGCTCTTATTCTTTCTACCCACCTAATAATATTTGCCTTAAGAACTCTTCTTTGTTCTTTAGGATGGGCTGGTGTACTAACTCCCGTTCGTTTATCGACTTTAGACTCAATCGTAAATCGTTCTCTGTTTTTTAATGGTCTATTATCAACAGCAAAGTAACCAACCGCATCTATTTCTCCACTTTCGCTAAGTTGTCGTGCAATAAAATCTTCATGGAAGGCAACAATCTTATCTACATCTAGTTCTTGTTTACCGGTTAATTCGGCACGACGAAGTTCAACATCAGTACGATAAAATTTAAAGAAACTCTTTGGATTATCAACCCAAATATTTTTCTCTTTATCCCAAATTCTAGGATTACTATCCATTTCTCTTATTGTTTTGACTAACAGTTGAATAGCTCTTCGTTCGGCTCTTTCTGGTTCACCAATACCCTTTGCTTTAGGATCAAAATATTCCCAAAGCATAGTATTAACAAGTCCTTCTTGTTCTTCTCGGACACTAAAATCTTCGGGTCTATCTATTTTAGCTACGAGGCTTGTTCTATCGGTAGCAACGGCTCCGACCTGTTCAGCCATTTCTGGAGTTATATCTTCAAGTTTGCCTCGTCCAATTTCGCTTGTTCGTTTACGTTTAGTGAAAGATTCTTTATAGCCCGCAGCAACAGCGTACATAAAACGACCTAAAGGAACATCAGACTTGGTTTCTACTCCAAGAGCATCACCATCTCTTTTAAGTCTTCGAACCTTTGTCCATTTTCCATCCTTGCCCCTAACTAGTTTATGTGAAAACATTTCTCGACTAGCACGGTGTAAAGCAATAGAATCTACAAAGCCGCCTGCTGCGGCTAAATCAAACTCACCCAAAAGCTCATCATAGGTTAGATCTACAAGTTTTTTGGGGTTTCCTGCCTTATCTGTAAACTTTTCACTGACAGAAGTTTTAAATTGTCTATCGTTTAAATACCATAATCTACCTAAAGTTTTGGGACGAGATGTAGCTAAATAGTATAGCTCATGAAAAATATCCTCAACTAAAGATTTGTCTACAGTTTGACCAGCTTTAAGATCTGTTCTGATGATGTTATGGATTTTTTCTAGCATTATAGTTCCCATACCGGGTTCTACTTCCCACTCTTGAAGTCCAGCTCTGTTAGTTCTTCCCTTTTTACCTTCCTTAAGAAATCCGCCTCCCTGTCTATTTCTAATAAAAACAAGATCGCCAAGAGACATATGCTTTTGCCGTGTTCCATCGGGAGTATAAGAAAAGAATTGATCTACAAGATCTTCTTCTAATCTGGCTTCTTTAGCTTCTATAGCTTCTACTTCTTTTGCTAAAGATTTCTCTCGTAGTAACCTTTTGCCCTTTCCTCCTAGATCTCCAGCCATTTTAGCTTGATGCATAGAAAGTCCCGCTGCTTCTGCTAAATGGAACTTGCCTAAGTG
>Ga0114901_1000293_pt1 | contig 36680 bp, 36 predicted proteins | sample MalvireepMed_s16_FD_89686 | JGI IMG/M metagenome (GOLD analysis project Ga0114901, IMG submission 89686) | Marine viral communities from the Global Malaspina Expedition - Malaspina viral metaG DeepMed_s16 | ecosystem: Environmental > Aquatic > Marine > Oceanic | place: Mediterranean Sea... | reverse complement strand
CATCGCTGTAGGTACATTCTAAAATAGGTGGCCAATCCTTCTCGGTGAGATTCCGGACTGAAGTTGATTTTCATTTCAAGCTTCTGTAGAGAATCCTTTTCTTTATCCGTAATGAAATCGTATTTGGCCATCTGTCCCAATACCGTATTCCTTCGGTCCAGCACCAATTGCCTTCTGCGGATGGGATTGTAGTAGGAAGAATTTTTTAGCATTCCCACCAAAACTGCCGATTCCTCGGTACGAAGTTCAGAAGGTTCCTTGCCAAAATAAATCCTAGCCGCAGAACGGATACCATCTGCATTATAATTGAAATCATAGATGTTGAGGTACATGGCTATGATTTCCTCCTTGGTGTAATTGCGTTCCAAACGGGTTGCAATGACCCATTCCTGAACTTTTTGTATGAGTGCATTGGTGGTACTTTCTTTATCCCGAACTCCTATGAAAAGTTGTCTAGCCAACTGTTGCGATATGGTACTTGCTCCTCCTTTTCTGCCCAAATACGCCAAGGCCCTTGCAAAACCAATGGCATCAATGCCAGAGTGGTTATAATATCTAGCATCTTCGGTGGCCACCAGGGCATTCACCAAATTTTTTGGTAAGTTCTCATAGGCGATGGGGGTACGGTTGTCATCCAAATAAAGCTTACCCAAGGTTTCCCCATCGGATGAAATAAATTCGGTTGCCAAATTGGTCTCGGGGTTTTCCAAACGTTCAAAAGTGGGCATCTCGCCGAACACTCCCCATGAGGCCAGCAGAAAAACGAGTATTACGGAAAGTACTCCCGCCCCGAAAAGAATCCAGAACCATTTGATGAATTTAACAAAGCTCTGTTGCTGTTTTTGACCGGTCTTTGCCATTGTTTATTGGGTGCTTTTTTCAATTTCCAAACCAACATCCGTTACGCCTTCAAGAATATGCAGTCCTTCTACAACGCCATTTTTTCTCATGGCATGCGAAACGGTAACCTTATATACGCCTGTTTCGGGAAAAACGATGTTTTCCTTGAACCAAAGTTTGTTTTCCTTGACACTTCCCATGCCTTTACCCAGCCATTCGCCCGTGGGTTCGGCCATTTTGTATTCCAAAGTGTCCTTGGTGGCATTGCCACTGGGATATTCCAACTCCGCAATCAAGAATAAATTGCTAAATGGAAAAGAATCATCGTTTCTGATATTCAGAAACACATTGTAGGTTGTGGTGGAATCTATCTCGGAAAACTCAAACTGAACCGGTTCGTCCATTTGCCATTTACCATCTTTGATGGGTTTGTACTTGGAATAGACCAGTTGGTCATTGCATGAGGACAATGCTGCAATGGCGATGAGTAAAACCAATAGGCTATTTCGCATTGGATGATGCTTTAGGTTTGGACTTTCTCCGGTTTTTATTGTTCCTGCGCTTTTTGTTCTTGGGTTTGTCAAAACGCGTCAAGCTATCCTGGCCTACCACATTTTCAAATGTGGTCTTCTCTTCGCTGACATTGTCCACAGCATAATCTTCCAAGCTATCGATTTTCTCGTTGTTCTTGTTGAGTTCCAAAATTTCCAGAACTTGTTCCTTGGACAGGGCGTGCCATGTTGCGGGATCATCTTTATAGGAAAACCAAAGGGTCTCCTTGAAAATATCCGCTTTTTGACAGAAGGCCAATCCTTTTTTGGTCATAATTTTGCTGTCCTGCGGTGGAAAATCCTGCAGGGCCTCCATGTACATATCTAGCTCGTAATTTAGGCAGCATTTGAGCTTACCACATTGCCCGGCCAATTTTTGCGGGTTAAGGGCCAATTGCTGATACCTTGCGGATGCGGTGCTGACCGATCTAAAATCCGAAAGCCAAGTGGAACAGCAAAGTTCCCGACCACATGATCCAATTCCACCCAAACGTTGGGCTTCTTGCCTGTAGCCAATTTGGCGCATTTCAATACGGATACCAAAGGCCTTGGCCATGTCTTTGATCAATTGTCTAAAATCGACCCTATCCTCAGCAGTATAATAAAAGGTTGCCTTGGATCCGTCGCCTTGGAATTCCACATCACTGAGTTTCATTTCCAATTTGAGGGCAATCGCAATCTCCCGGGACCGCTTTTTTATCTCCTCTTCCCTATCCCTACATTTTTGCCAAATATCGATGTCTCGTTGGGTGGCCTTTCGGTAAATCTTAGGAAGTGTTTTATCGTCTGGCGAAACTTTTTTTCGTTTCATTTGAACACGGACCAATTCGCCGGTAAGCGTCACCACACCAACGTCGTGACCAGACTTGGATTGGGTGGCCACTACATCGCCAATACCCAAAGAGAGATTTTCGGAATTTCTGTAAAATTCCTTCCTACTGTTCTTGAAACGCACCTCAACACAGTCAAAAGGAGTTTGACCGTTGGGCAACGACATATTGGAAAGCCAGTCAAAGACCGTTAGCTTGTTACAACCATCAGTGCCGCAAGTACCATTGTTCTTGCAACCACGCGGTTGTCCATCCTTCCCGGTTGAACAACTGCTACACGCCATATATAGTATCTTGATTTAAAGAAACCTGAAAAGTTTCCTTAAATAGGGTTCATAAATAATTCTTATGGTAAATATAGTATAATTTATAGCAGTGGTGAAATGCTATCTCTTGTATTTCAAAACGGGGGAACGTCCCTTTTTGAATATTTTGTTGCTGGCCCCCTTGCCTTTACGCAATTGTTTCTGTTCCTCTTCGGGCAATGCATGGATCTCTTGGCACTCCACAGAGCAACATTGATCCATGGTTTCCGCGCACTCCTCACACTGTATGAACAATAGATGGCAGGCCTCGTTGGCACAGTTTACATGGTTATCACAAGGTTTGCCACATTGATGGCAATGGGAAATCACATCCTCTGAAATCCTTTCTCCCCTGCGATGGTCGAACACAAAGTTTTTACCCAAGAACTTATTTTCAAGTTGTTGCTCCCTCACTTGACGAGTGTACTCGATAATGCCTCCTTCAAGCTGGTATACATTTTTAAATCCTTTGTGTTTGTAGTAGGCGCTGGCCTTTTCGCAACGGATTCCTCCGGTACAGTACATGACCAGTTTTTTGTCTTCCTTGTGTTCTGCAAGATCTCTTTCAATAATATCCAAGGAATCCCTAAAAGTGTCTACATCAGGCGTGATGGCATTTTTAAAATGGCCTATTTCACTCTCGTAATGGTTCCGCATATCCACTAAAACCGTATCAGGGTCCTCTATCAACCTGTTGAATTCTTCGGCGCCAACATGGATCCCCTTGTTTGTCACATCAAAAGTGGCATCGCTAAGACCGTCTGCCACAATTTTCCTGCGCACCTTTACCTTCAATTTTAAAAAGGATTTATTATCCTGTTCAATGGCAATGTTCAGTCTTACATTTTCCAAAAAACTGATGCTATCAAGATGATTTTTAAAGTCCGCAAATTTTTCTGCCGGTACGGAAAGTTGGGCGTTGATTCCCTCGTTGGCCACATAAATGCGACCAAGAACATCCATTTGGTCCCACGTAATGAAAAGGTGGTTCCTTAAAATGTGGGGGTTGCCAATATGTGCATATTTATAGAAAGAGATGGTAAGCCGATCCTTGCCGGCCTCCTCTATGAGCTTTTCCCTTTCTTTTGCACTTAAGGTATTGTACAGTTGCATGCTATATCAATAATTAAGTTTAAGAATGGATCATTTTCCAGGACAAAGATAAGCATTCGTGATCGGGAGAAAATAAGCGGGCCCCAAATTGGGGCCCGCCTACCTTTTTATAATCTTTTTCAAAGCTATATTTCTTCCCACCCTGTATTTGCGAGCTTGGCACAGCTCTATAAATATGAGTTAGTACCCATTAGATACGATGTTATTAAAAAGGTTGCGTGCCTTTTGTCGTATGTAGAAAGAAATGGTATTTTAGCCTTCCTAATCATTTGAACCATGAGCAACGATAAAGAAGCAAAATTAAAAGCCCTTAAACTAACCCTAGACAAATTGGACAAGACCTATGGCAAGGGTGCGGTCATGAAAATGGGCGATAGTGTTGTTGAGGATGTTGAGGTCATTTCTTCGGGATCGTTGGGATTGGATATTGCCTTGGGTGTGGGTGGTTATCCCAGGGGAAGGGTCATTGAAATCTATGGCCCGGAATCTTCCGGTAAAACCACATTGACCCTTCATGCCATTGCCGAAGCGCAAAAAGCTGGTGGCATTGCCGCCTTTATTGATGCGGAACATGCCTTTGATCGCTTTTATGCCCAAAAATTGGGGGTCGATATAGACAACCTGATCATATCACAACCCGATCACGGGGAGCAGGCTTTGGAAATTGCCGAAAACCTGATCCGCTCAGGGGCTATTGACATTGTGATCATCGATTCCGTTGCGGCGCTGACACCAAAAAGTGAGATCGAAGGTGAGATGGGGGATTCCAAAATGGGCCTTCATGCCAGATTGATGTCCCAAGCCTTGCGAAAATTGACATCCACTATCAGTAAGACCAAGTGTACCGTAATCTTTATCAACCAATTACGTGAAAAAATTGGAGTAATGTTCGGGAACCCTGAAACCACTACCGGAGGTAATGCCCTTAAATTTTACGCCTCTGTTCGATTGGATATCAGAAGGTCGACGCAGATCAAGGATACCGACGGGGAAATACAAGGAAATAAAACCCGGGTGAAAGTGGTCAAGAACAAAGTGGCGCCACCTTTCAAAACTGCAGAATTCGACATCATGTATGGCGAAGGTATCTCCAAAATAGGGGAAATCCTGGATTTGGGAGTCGCTTACGAAATCGTGAAAAAAAGTGGTTCGTGGTTCAGCTACGGAGATACTAAATTAGGGCAGGGCAGGGATGCCGTAAAAGCCCTTTTGTTGGACAATCCGGAGCTTTCCGATGAGTTGGAGAACAAGATCAAAGAAGCCATTACCGCAGTAAAGGCCTAAACTGGTTTCTTTTTGGGCAAAATAGACATTTGGTTCTAAACATCCTTACGCAACCCTTGGCACTACAGTACATCTAGGGAATAAAAAGGATTAGATTATGAAAAAAGTGTTAATGCCCTTATTGTTGTTTGTGGCATGCTCATGGTTCAGTTCATGCGATCTGGACGATGATTCCCCCAATTTTTACTTCACCACCCTAAATGTTGTGGAAGCGGATGTTCCTGAATCGTTCGTTTTTGGAGAAACCTACGACATTGATGTTACTTATGTTAGACCCAACGGCTGTACCTTCTTTGAAGGATTTGATGTAACCAAGACCGCGGAAACCGATCGTGACATTGTGGTGATCGGTTCTGTGTTGACGGACGAGAACAGGGCATGTACCGAAGCGTTGGAGGAAGTTGTGGCCACCTTAAAGTTCAGCGTAATTTATACCAATGAGTATCATTTTAGATTTTACACGGGTGACGATGAGAACGGGAACGCTACCTTCGTGGAATATACCATTCCTGTAACGGAAGAAGCGCCCACAAACTAGAAAACAACAATCCAAAATTGACCAACATTTGGATCTGGAAGAACTGATAAATAATTGCAAAAACGGCAAACGACAGGCGCAGGCCGAACTATACCGGAGATATTCCGGTATTCTTTTCGGTATGTGTCTCAAGTATTCGCGCAATAAAACAGAGGCAGAGGACCATCTGCATGATAGTTTTATGACCATTTTTGAAAAAATTGACCAGTACAGCTTCCAGGGTTCCTTTGAGGGTTGGATGAAACGCATTACCGTAAACACCGTTCTTCAGAAATACAGAAAGGAACAACACCTCAACGTAATTTCTGAAAACATTGAAGAGGAGGAGGAAGTGGATACCGAACAGACCGATATCAGTCTTTCCACACTTTTGGCACATATACAGGATTTGCCGCACAAGTATAGGCTTACGTTCAGCCTTTATGTATTGGACGGCTATAGCCATAAAGAGATCAGTGAGATGTTGGGGACATCCACGGGTACCTCAAAATCAAATTTGGCACGTGCCAAAACCATATTGAGGGAGAAAATAGAAAAAACCAAAGTTAACATTGCTTAAATAGACTCACGATGGGGAAAAAGAATTTAGAGCAATTGTTCAAGGACACCTTCCGAGATTTTCAGGAGGTACCAGATGAAAAAGTCTGGAAATCCATTGAATCGTCGTTGGACAAAAGGAAACAGAAGAAACGGGTCATTCCAATTTGGTGGCGCCTTGGTGGTGTTGCCGCAGCGGCGGCCCTGTTGTTCTTCTTGATCGATCCTTTAGATAAGGAGCCGATCCATGATCAGACCATTACGGATACCGAAACTACTGTTGTGCCTACTCAGCAGGATCCTTCGGATGTTGACGACGGCGACTTCCAAGATCCATCCGGTAGCCAGAAAACCGAACAGATGGCAGGCACGGCTGGAGATACCGAATCGGCCAAAGAAACGTGGGGCATTGAAAAGACTACCGTCCCTTCGGAACGAGTGGCAGGCACCGATAGGAATCATGACGATTATGATGCCTGGACGGGTTCAAAAAACAAGACATCCAAAGAAAAGAACGCTATCGCCAGTAATACCGATGGAAATTCTAAAAAAGAAGGTGAAGAAGTTGCGAACCAAAATAAAAAACAACTTTCCGGTAATTTGAATCCAAACAAAGAGGTCATTGCGGATAACCTCAACCTAAAGGATGGTCATAAAGATCCGATTGGTTCCAATAAAGAAGAAGATGCCGTTGCCCTAAATGACGAGGAAGAAATACAACCTGAAAAGAAATCCATTTTTGATGCCATTAAGGAACAACAGGAAGAAGAGGATATTGTGGCCCAAAGTACTTCTGGCAAATGGTCCGTTGGCCCATCAGTGGCCCCAGTATATTTTAGTGCGGCCGGAAACGGGTCTCCGATCCATTCCGATTTCGCCTCCAATTCCAAATCAGGCAATCTTAACCTCAGCTACGGGCTCACTGTTGGTTATGATATTGGCAAAAAACTGAAAATACGTTCAGGTATCCACAAGGTAAACTATGGTTATGACACCAATGATGTGGTCTTTTCTTCCACATTGAGAACTGCCTCCAATGAAAAATTCGACAATATCGATTATGGCCAAAATTCTGAAAATGTAGTGGTCCTTAGCAAAAAAAGTGCCGTTTCCGATGTGACCTCCAAGGAAATTGCTTTGAGCGAATCTCCCACATTGGATGGGAAAATGGTACAACAATTGGGCTATATTGAAGTTCCTTTGGAATTGAACTATGCCCTGGTTGACAAAAAGTTCGGGGTAGATTTGATCGGTGGTGTAAGTTCCCTGTTTTTGATAGACAATTCCGTATTGTTGGAGTCCGATGAGCTCATTACCGAAATAGGCGAAGCCAATAATGTAAACTCCACGAATTTCAGTGCAAATGTGGGGATGGGGCTCAACTACAATTTTGCACCCAAGTTCCAGTTGAGCGTTGAACCCGTTTTTAAATATCAATTGAATACCTTTTCCAAAACGGCAGGGGATTTCCGCCCCTATACCATTGGCGTTTACAGTGGTATCAGCTTCAAGTTTTAGAAAACAAAATGTTGGTTAGGAAGATTGTCCCTTTAGACAATCATTTGAGTGCCCCGCCAGAACGGGGCACTTTTTTTGTAATGCCTTCATAATTAAATTTTTATTACTTTTCTTCCATATACTAACCTCATTTATTTTGATCAGTGAATCGTTTGAAGATATCCTCATCTACTTTTCCAAATCCCTGTTAGGAAAGGAAAATGAAGATGACATTCTCTGGGACCTCGCCAAGAACTGCATTGCAAAACTTGGATTCGTGGACTGTGTAATCTATATTTTGGATCAAGAAACGGATATTCTGGTACAAAAGGCGGCCTATGGCCCTAAAAGCCCCAAGGACAAAACTCTTTTCAACCATTTGGAAATTGTCCTAGGACAAGGTATTACCGGGACAGTAGCCAAAACGGGTATTGCCGAAATCATCAACAACACCTCCGAAGACCCCAGATATATTGAGGATGACGACAACCGTCTTTCTGAGATCTGTGTTCCCATAGCCCATGAAAACATTGTATATGGGGTCATAGATTGTGAGCACCCTGAAATTGGATTTTTCACACCACACCATCTTAAAATGCTGACCGCGGTGGCTTCCATTTGCGCCATTAAGATCAAGAGTGTCAGGGCCAACAGGGAGTTGGCAGAAAAGCAGGACAAACTCCTGAAAATTAGGGAAGAGATGCTCGAGCTAAAACTACGTGCCCTCAACTCACAGCTAAATCCACACTTTGTCTTTAATTCATTGAACGCCATACAGTATTTCGTGACCTCGGAAAAAAAGATTCCCGCCTTGGAATATTTGTCCACCTTCAGCAGGTTGATGCGGTTTTATCTGAAGCAATTGGACAAGGATACGGTATCACTATACAACGAAATCGACATGTTGAATTGGTACCTAAAACTTCAGAAATTGCGTTATGACGATTCGTTTGAATATACCATCACCTTGGAAAAAACCATGGATAAATTGGAAGAGGCCATTATTCCGGCTTTCATAATCCACACGCTGTTTGAAAACATTATTGAGCATTCCATGTTCAACCATCACAAGGGACAACATTTCAATATTGTTTTTAAAGCTTCAGCAAAAGAGGTCATTGTGGATGTGGAATACAGAGAACTGGATTCCGACGTGGCCAACCAACCAGAATATAGGGACAGTATCCTAAAATGGCAGGACCAAATAGAGCTGCTAAATACCGTAAAGGGGTACGCCATTCAAAACAAGAACGTCACGGTGACGAACGGCACAAAAGAATACAGGAAAACCACCCTAACATTACCCAATCTTATGTAAGTTACCCTGAAGGGTCGGTTAGTTCCTTCAAGATTACGGTGCGAACTTCTTCCCTTAAAGTCGAAGTGTCCTCGGAACTGAGAATGCCCGTTTCGAAAAATGGGTGCACCTTGGCCCGCATCCTACCTGGCCCCCCACTTAAAAACGTGAACGAAAACCGCTTTTTGTTATCATAAAAAGTCATGGGTACCACTGGAATTCTATGGGCAATGGCCATCTTAAAGGCCCCGTCCTTAAATTGGTCCAAAACAATATGTTCCTCGGGAACGCCCCCTTCGGGAAAAATGCAGATGCTCAATCCTTGATCCAATCTCCGCTGCGCCCTTCTGTACACTCCGGTGCGGCTCCTCACATCGTCACGGTCCACCATAATACAGACCCGCTTATAGAAAAATCCAAAAACCGGGATTTTTACCAATTCCTTTTTTCCAACAAAAACAAATGGATTTCGGCTTACAACCAACATCAACATGATATCCAACATACTGGTATGGTTGGCCACCAGCATATAACTTTTGCCTTTCACCATTTGTTGTTCCCTAACAATTTTAGGAAAACAACCCATACCAAATAGAATTGGTCTTGCCCAAAGATTTCGCGCTGTCCAAAAAAACTGGGCATACGTGCGTTCGGAAATGGTTAACAGCAGTAAAAAGGGGAAAAACAACAAAATGGGAATGGTAACCAACACATAGAACCATATCCTATAGATTACATGCCCAAAGTTCTTGATAAGCTGTAGCATATGCTAAAAGTAGCCTTTTTGAACGGCTTTGGAAACAAAGAACGATCATCCTTCGACCAATGGTAATTAAGTAGCCGTTTCGGCCACTTTTTTAATACCCAAGGGATGCTTACTTTTACGGGCAAAATTTAAAGGATGGCCCGAATTCTGACCGGAATACAAAGTACAGGTGTACCCCATTTGGGAAATATTTTAGGAGCAATCGTTCCTGCCATACAAATGGCAAAGGATCCTGCAAACGATTCTTTCCTATTCATTGCCGATATGCACTCGCTTACGCAGATCAAAAATGGGGAACTGTTAAGAAAGAACACCTATGCCATTGCCGCTGCGTGGTTGGCTTTTGGACTTGACATCAACAAGACTGTTTTCTATCGTCAGAGTGATATTCCACAAACTGCGGAACTGGCTTGGTACTTGAGTTGCTTTTTTCCCTATCAACGGTTGACCCTGGCCCATTCCTTTAAGGACAAGGCCGATCGTTTGGACGACGTAAATGCTGGTATTTTTACCTATCCAATGCTTATGGCGGCCGACATCTTGTTGTACGATGCCGATATAGTACCCGTAGGAAAGGACCAATTACAACACTTGGAAATGACCCGAGATGTGGCCTCCAGGTTCCATACCCAAATGGGAGAGACCTTTGTTTTGCCACAGGCCAAGGTTCACGAAGAAACGATGTACGTGCCCGGTACCGATGGTGAGAAAATGAGTAAGAGTCGCGGCAATCTTATCGATATTTTTCAAGCGGATAAACCCTTGCGCAAGCAGATCATGGGCATTGTAACCGATAGTACCCCGATGGAAGACCCAAAGGATCCAACCCATGACAATGTCTTTGCCCTATACAAACTATTGGCTTCCCAAGAACAGATCGAGGAAATGAGTGCTAATTATTTAGCGGGAAACTACGGTTATGGCCACGCCAAACAAGCCTTGTTTGAACTGATCGTGGAAAAGTTCGCGGAACCCCGTGAAAAGTTCGATTACTATATGAACCACCTTAGCGAAGTAGACGATGCTTTGGCCCATGGAGCAGAAAAAGCCCGAAAAGTGGCCAACGAGGTTCTGGCCAAGGTTCGGGAGAAGTTGGGGTATTAATGTTCGGCTTGTCATTCTGAGACGGAACGAAGTGGAGACGAAGAATCCCATACAACCACTCAAAGAGATTCTTCACTACGCTCAGCATGACGTTGGACTCAACTGTCAAATCGCCTCGAACAGTTTACCGGGCAATGGTCGGATAACTCCCTTCATTTCCATATTCAATAGAGTGGACGATGTTTTAAAAATGGGCAATTGGCACTCCAAGGCCACGGTGTCCAGTAATTGTTTCCCGTTCAACTGTAAATACGAGTAGATAGACTGTTCTGTTGGATCCAACTCGATGAAAAGCTGTTTTTGTATAGTGGTTTTCTCATTTTTCTGCTCCAAATCCCATCCCAAAAGATAGATCAGCTCCGCCGCAGAGGTCAACATATGGGCTTTATGTTGTTTGATGAGGTCATTACAGCCCTTGCTCCACTTATCCGAGACTCTTCCCGGTACCGCGAACACCTCCCGATTGTATCCGTTGGCCAAATCCGCGGTGACGAGGCTGCCTCCCTTTTCAGCCGATTCTACCACAATGGTTGCTTCACTCATCCCGGCAATGATCCGGTTCCTTTTCAAAAAATTTTCCCGATCGGGTTGACTGGTGCTCCAGAACTCCGTTAAAAACCCGCCGTTTTCTTCCATCTGATGCTTATACTTTTTGTGCGTTTTGGGATAAATCTGGTTCAAACCATGAGCCAGACATGCAATGGTCTGCAACCCTTTGTACATGGCAGCTTTTTGAATGGCAATGTCCACTCCGTAAGCCAGACCACTTACAATGACAGGATCCAGGGGAGCAATTTCATCGATAAAACTTTCGCAAAAAGTAGTTCCGTAATTGGTCACGTTCCTTGTTCCCACCACACTGATGATCTTACGATGTTTCAAATCCATATTTCCTCTTTGGAACAGCACAATAGGACCATCCACACAATGTTTTAATTGGGTTGGGTACGCTTCATCCATAAAATAAAGGGGGGTGATACCTTCTTGGGACAAAAATTGATATTCCCCTTCGGCTTCGTCAAGATAAATGGGCTTGAACAAATCCCTCAAGGTCTGTTTCCCAATGCCATCAATTTTTAGCAGGTGATGTAGTTTATCCTCAAAAACCGCTTTTGGACTACCGCAATGGGCAATTAATTTCTTCGCGGTGATATCCCCAATATTGGGAATGGCCTGCAGCCTCAGGGCCGCAATAATTTCAGGTTCAGTCATTTGATTTGGGATCAATGTTGTCCACAAAATACAGAATTTCAAATGTTAATAAAAAGTCATTCGGCTTATTTTCTACTCTTCCATTTTTTATAATATTTGTGCCCATGCGGATTGATTCTTACATAGAAAAATTGCTGTTCGAGTACAATTGTGTTGTAGTTCCCGGTTTCGGGGCCTTCTTGGCACACAGCAAATCCGCAGAAATTGATATGGTGACCAAGACCTTTGCGCCACCAACAAAATCCATCTCTTTCAACGCACAACTGTCCAAAAATGATGGGCTTTTGGTATCTCATATTGCCAAGGAAAAAAAATTGGGGTACGAGGAAATTTTGCAGGAGGTAGAAGATGTGGCCAACACCTGGAACAAAAGGTTGACCCTTGGGGAAAGTATTGAACTATACGGAATAGGCAAACTTTTCCACAACAAGGATCAAAAAATCCAGTTTCAACCCGAGAACAAGACCAATTTCTTGACCTCATCGTTCGGTCTTACCTCTTTCGTAGCCACACCCATTCAGCGCGAAGTCTTGAAAGAAGAAGTGCAGGAACTGGAAGAAAAAATTCCGTTCATCATCACTCCAGAGGTGAGGGAAACCACTTCGTTCAGACCTTGGTTGAAATATGCAGCCATTATTTTATTGGCCGTTTCTTTGGGCGTAACCTCTTACCGCACTTATGGAGACCTTCAACAAAAACAGGTTGCTGCGCAGCAAGATGCCCAACAAGAAGTTTCCCGTTTGATCCAGGAGGCAACTTTCTTTGAAAGTGCACCATTGGAACTTCCTGCCGTTGTCATTGAGGTGACCAAGAGACATTTGGGTAAACATCATGTGATCGCTGGTGCTTTCCGTGAAGAGCCCAACGCCGAAAAAAGAGTGGAACAACTCAAAGAAAAGGGATTCAACGCCTTTTATTTGGGCGTAAACCGATATGGTCTGCATCAAGTGGCCTATGACAGCTTTGATGACCCTAAGGAAGCACTTGCCTTTTTAAGGAAAGTAAAGGCCACAGAATCCAAGGACGCTTGGTTGCTTTCCGAGAAATAGCCCTTAATCTTTTTAAACCATACCCCACTTCAATATCTTTGCGCAAAATTAAAAGGTATGCGCGCCAAAACTCCAAGAGAATCACGAACCGTCATGACCGATTTGGTCCTGCCCAGTGAAACCAATCCGCTCAACAATCTTTTTGGGGGCGAACTGTTGGCCCGAATGGACAGGGCGGCCAGTATTGCGGCCCGAAGACACAGCCGAAGGATCACCGTGACCGCTTCGGTAAACCATGTGGCCTTTAACCGTGCCGTTCCCTTGGGTAGCGTGGTCACCGTTGAAGCTGCCGTTTCCAGAGCCTTTACAACCTCCATGGAAATTTTTATCGATGTGTGGATCGAGGACCGGTTTACTGGGGAGCGTACCAAGGCCAATGAGGCCATTTATACCTTTGTAGCGGTGGATGACACCGGAAAACCAACCGAAGTCCCTCTACTGGAGCCAGAAACCGATCTAGAGAAGGAGCGTTTTGCCGCCGCACTCCGAAGAAAGCAATTGAGCTTGGTGTTGGCAGGTAAGTTAAAGCCCTCGGATGCCACGGAACTGAAGGCTCTGTTCATGTCCTAGTTTAAAAATCGAAATTATCCGGATTTGGACCAAAGCGTTTGCCCCTTTCCAAGCTATCCAACAACTGCACATCGGCTTCATTGATCTCAAAATCGAATAAATCCGCATTGGCAATAATGCGTTCCTTTTTGGATGATTTGGGAATGGTCACCACTCCTTTTTGAAGATCCCAACGCAATACGATCTGTGCAATGGTCTTGTTGTATTTGGCCGCAAGATCTTTCATTACCTCCAAATCAAAGATATTTCCCTGCATCAAGGGTGACCAAGCTTCGTATTGTATGCCTTTGGATGCACAGAAATCCAACAGTTTTTGTTGCACCAAATACGGATGGAACTCCATTTGGTTCACCATAGGAACAATTTCTGCGGAAGTCAGCAAATCTTCCAAATGATGCTGTAAAAAATTGCTCACACCGATAGATCTAACACGTTTTTCCTTGTAAAGTCGTTCCAAAGCTTTCCAAGTCTCCTTTGATAGATCACCTTTGGGCCAATGGATCAGGTAAAGATCCAGATAATCGGTTCCCAACCGCTCCAAACTGGCATCGAAAGCCTTTAGGGTAGAGTCATAGCCCTGGTCCGTATTCCAGACCTTGCTGACGAGAAAAACATCTTTACGGTCCACTGAACTTTCCTTGATTCCGGTTCCCACACCTTCTTCATTGTGGTAAATGGCGGCAGTGTCAATATGACGATAGCCGTGGTCCAAAGCTTCCTTAACGGCATGGATCACCTCGTTACCATCTTTGGAAAGATATACGCCCAATCCAAAATAGGGCATTTCGACCCCGTTGTGCAGTTCAAAGGTCCCCTGTAGATCTGTAATTTTTTTCATAAGCTATAGTTGATAGATCCACTCCTCGGGATTCAAGCGATTGGAATCTTTATAAAGATAAAACTTCAATTTGGTAGTACCATCAAACCGATTGGTATCTATTTCGCCCAAGACTTCCTTGGCAGTCACTTTATCCCCTTTTTTTACATACAACCTGGATAGGTTATAATAGGTACTGATGTAGTTTCCGTGCTTTACCTGAACCCCTTTGTTTCCTCCGGGAACAGAAAGGATGGCAATGACCTCTCCCTCAAAAATGGCCCTGGCCTTGCTTCCTTTATCGGTGGTGATGGTAACCCCGTTGTTCTGATGTTTGATGCCCGGATACAGTTTGTCAGCATATACCCCATAACCTTGGCTTTTGATACCTTTTTCCACAGGCCAAATGAGCCTTCCCTTGTTGGCGGAAAAGTTATCGGCGACCAATTTGGACTCAGGCGTTAAAGCAAAAGTGGCACTGCTTGTGGACTTGCCCGAACTTTTATTTGAACTAGCGATTGCACTCTTGATCAATCGTTCTATCTCACGGTCAATTTTACGGGCCTCCTTTTGCTTTTCGGAGATGGCGGCAGTGTATTTGGCCTCATTCTGCTTGATGCTCGTTAAAAGGCTTCTTTGGGATTCAATTTCTTTGGAAAGTTCGTTCTTTGCCTTGGTGTTCTCTGCCAACAATTGTTCCTTTTCTTTACGCTGACGTACCAAATCTTGATTTAATTGGGTCAATTCCTCTGTCTTTTTGATGATATTCTCCCCCTGTTTCTTCCGGTGCTTGGCATATTGTTGCATATACTGAAAGCGTTTGAATGCCTGAAAGAAGTTTTCGGCGGAAAGAAGGAACATCAATCTATTGCTCTGCGATTTGTTCTGATAGGTCTTTTGGATCAGGTTGGCATAATCTTCTTTAAGCAGCTTGAGATCCTCTCTTAATTTACTGATGTTCCTGATGTTGACATTGATCTGCCGATTGAGTAGATTGGATTGCTGGTTGGTGACCCGAATAAGCTCTTGACGAACGTTGATTTTATTGTCCAACGCCTCCATTTGGTCCAAAACGGTACCCTTTTCCTTTCGTTCCGCGAACAATAAACGGTTAATTTCCTTGATTTCCTCCTGAAGACGTTCCCGTTTGGCCTCCAAGGATTTCTGCTCACTGGTCTGAGCAAAGGAATTTTGCGATATAAAAATCGTAAGTATAAGAAAGTAAAAACAATATGAAATTTTACCTTTCATATTACTTTAATGTAATTTTGTCAAATCCTTTAGGCACTTTGTAAGGAAAATTCATAGGTTTGTTCAGTTCCAGGTTACGAAAACTAAGGTCGATCTTGGTCAACTCCCCAGCTTCCTCAGCCGTAATCAGGATTTCATCGGGCAACACGTTCCCTGAAATATCCTGATAGGTATATTTTGCGCTCAACTGTCTTGCTTTTTCAGGCTGTGAAATTTCTTGGGTCGCAATCTTGAAGTTTTTCGGTTCCAATTGGAACAAGATTTTAAAAAGCTCCTGGGCATTTTTGGGCTTTAATTGGTAGTTGCCATCATAAATCTCGGAGTTATACTTTTCCTTTCTCAAATCCATTACGGCATTGCCCAACAACAGGTTCTGTACTTTTTCAAAATCGAGGTCCGTTCCCAACAAATGGCTTAAATAACTAAAGTCACCATCAAAATATTCATTTTCCAATTTGTTATAGAAGGAAACTTTATCCGGTGTGATGTGGGCCTTGACCACTCCAAGAGGAGCACTCATCCAGATTACCTTGTCCTTTTCCATCCGAAGGCTCACATTCACCCCTTGTGACTCGTCACCATTGGTATAATCAATCTTCACCCGACCACTCAACGTTTTAAAACGGGGTTGGTTGGTATAATGGTTGTTGATGATATTTTTTGCGGACAACCTAGCATCCGCTTCGCCTCCAGTAACGGATTTGGTGCTTTTACAAGCTCCTAGGGTAAGCACAAGAAGTAGCATTCCCATTGTTCTAACATATTTGACTCTTCGCTTCATCATCATAATCCGGAATTTATCTTGTTCAAATATTCGTTCGCTTTTTGGGTGTTACCAATTTGGGTATACGCTTTTGAAAGTTCCCTGTACATATTGTTCTGCAAAGGTCCGTCTTCCAAAAGATAATCGAGACCACTCTCCAAAACCTCAATGGCCTTATTGGCATTGGAAGTATTGTTAAGGGCAGTGCCATAGGCAAAATAAAAATAGGGCTGTAAAGGATAGGTGTCCAACGCCTCCTTGGATACGGTCAAGGCATTCTTATAATCCGAAGCGGCCAACAGTTTCTCCAACTGCGTCCGCAACTTGGCAACAGGGTCATCTGTATTCCTTTCTTCTTGTTGCACAACCGGAACAGCGGTTTTTTCCTTTTCCCCTTGGATGGAATCATTGATTTTTTGCCCCAATTCCAATACCAAAGGTGAATTGTTCAATTCCTTCAAGATTTTTTGGGCATCGGCATATTGCTTTCTTTTGAAATAGCACAGCGCTAGGTTTTCCTTCAACTTTTGGTTTTCATATGGAATCTGTGCCTTGATGGTTTCCAAAGGACTTTCTTGTTGTTCCAATACAGAAACCAAATTGTCCAAATACCAATAATCCGAAGGTTCGGCAAGAAGCGCTTCAATGGCATATTCCTGGGCCTGAACGAATTTTTTGTCCAACAAATACGCTTTGGACAGTTCGTAGTCTACCACATCGTCATTGGGGTCCAGCTGTTTACATTTTAAGAACAGATCAATGGCGCGGTCGTAATTTTGGATGCCTTTTTGCTTGAGTGCCTCAAAAAAGTTTTCTTGAAACTCATCGGTATATTCTTTCAGATACACCTCGGCACTTTCCTGTTCTTCTTGGGCATAGGAGGCATTCCATGTCATTGCTGACACTGCAACTCCCATCCAAAGAAAAAACATCTTTTTCATATGATTCAGGTCCCCATCTGTTCAAAAATCGTATCGAAGTTATTCCAAAACGGAATAATCCCCTATGCTAATGGACTCAAAATTACCATTAAAAACCACATAATTGCCGATCATGGCATTATCAAGGTTGGCATTGTAAATTTTACTCTCGTTTTGGATGATACTGTTCTTTACAGTGGAATTTTCCAAAACGGTATTGTCCCCAATGGACACATAAGGCCCAACCGTGGTGTTTTTAAGCACCACGTTTTCACCAATATAACATGGCTCTATGATGTTGGCGTTTTCCAGCGTCACGGAATCCGAAATCATATTTTCGCCTTCCCTTTCCAAAAAGCCCAACATCCTCTGATTGGTTTCCACCGTCACATTTTTGTTGCCGCAATCCATCCATTCATCCACTTTACCTGGAACAAATTTCATGCCCTTTTCCATCATCCTTTTGATACCATCATTGATCTGGTATTCCCCTCCATTGGTAATATCATTATCGAGGACATGTTGTAGTTCATTTCTAAGCACGCTCACGTCCTTGAAGTAATAGATTCCGATTACGGCGAGGTCGGAAATAAACTCCTTTGGCTTTTCCACCAATTCCACAATTTCGGAATCCACGTTCAATTTGACTACGCCATACGCTTCGGGTCTATCGACCTGTTTCACCCAAATAACACTATCGGCGGACTTATCCAGATCAAAGTCGGCCCTGATCAAGGTGTCGGCATACGCAATCACTGCAGGCCCACTCAAGGATTCTTTGGCACTCATGATGGCGTGACCGGTGCCCAAAGGTTGGTCCTGCCGGTAAATGGAACCTTTGGCACCCAGTTCAGCGGCCAGTTCCATTAAACTTTCCACCACATCATCACCAAAAAAGGCTGGCTCCCCCAAAATAAAGGCAACCTCCGTAATGGGCTCTCCCAACACTTTGGCAATATCGCTTACCAAACGATGCACGATAGGTTTGCCTGCAACGGGAATGAGCGGTTTGGGAATGGTCAACGTATGTGGTCTTAAACGGGATCCTCTTCCCGCCATGGGAACGATTATTTTCATAATATATGCCCGACAAAGCGGGTGTCTTTAATGGTTAAGTTTCTTTTTCACTTTAAGTCTCGACTTGTGCTAGACCTGACAATTGGTTATTTATTTTGTGCCGGTACTTCCAAATCCACCTTCACCCCTTGTCGTATCGGAAAGTGCATCAACTTCTACCCAAATGGCGCGTTCGTGCTTGGCGATGACCAATTGGGCTATGCGCTCCCCATTTTCAATCACAAAATCCTCAGAAGAGATATTGGCCAATATCACACCCACTTCTCCCCGGTAATCGGCATCAATGGTGCCAGGGGCGTTCAAAACTGTAATGCCTTTTTTAGCCGCCAATCCACTACGTGATCTTACTTGGGCTTCATAACCAATGGGCAATTCTATAAAAATACCGGTTGGTATTATAGCTCTTTCCAAAGGTTTCAACACAATTGGTTTTTCTACGTTAGCCCTAAGATCCATACCTGCAGAGGCCAACGTTTCATAGTGGGGCAACTGGTGTTCTGATCGATTGATGACTTTAATTTCCACGTTTTAAAAAAATGATTTTTAATTTATCCCCTTCCATCTTATATACTAACCCCAAAAATAGCAAAAGTAGCATGCTGCCCGCTATTAAATTTCTATTAAAAACATAGAAGGAAAGGATTGAAAACACCAGTGAAACCGTAAGATAGAACACGATCTTCCGCATGTTATAGGGAATGGGGTAATACTTTCTTCCAAAATAATAGGACAACATCATCATACTTCCATAAGCGGTCAAAGTGGCCCAAGCCGATGCCATATACCCTGCCTTGGGAATAAAAACAAAGTTGATGCCCAGGGTCAATATCGCCCCTACGGATGAAATATAGGCGCCGAATTTGGTTTTATCGGTGACTTTGTACCAAACGGACAGGTTATGGTAGATTCCCAAGCAAAAGCTCGCCAGAAGGATGATGGGCACAATATCCATCGCTTCCCAAAACGCGGCATCGCGAACCAATAGTTTTTTCAGGGGATCGATAAAGACCATGACACCCAAGAAAATAAGGCTGCCCATGAGTACAAAATAATTGGTAATCTGGGCATAGGTCTTTTGCGGGTTCTCTGCCCCTGCGTGGCTAAAGAAAAAGGGCTCTACCCCCAACCGAAAAGCGGTGCCGAACAATGTCATAAAGACCGCCAGTTTATAACAGGCCGAGTATTTCCCTATTTCCGCCTTGGCAACATCTTCGGGCAACAAGCGATCAAGGAGCACACGATCAAAAACCTCGTTTACGGTAAATGCGAGTCCCGCTACCATTACCGGTAGCGCATATTTGAGCATCTCATTCCACAAACGCTTATCAAACTTATACTTACTGTCAAAATAGATGCCACTGACCCATAAAAAGGCAACCCCACTGGAGATTACGTTAGCAATAAAAACATATTCTATCTGAAAATCTTCTTTATGCATGGCGGTCCAGAGCGATCCGCCATTTTCAAAGGCCATTTTTGGCAGCAGGGTCAAGAAAAATATGTTCAACAGCAAATTCATTGCCACGCTGGCCACTTTTACTATGGAATACCGAAGGGGGCGTTCCTGTGCCCTAAGCCAAGCAAACGGAACAATGGTCAAGGCGTCAAAGGCCAATATCAGGATGATATAGACTATAAGTGATTCCTTGACATCTATCAACGAGGCTAAATCCTTTTTGAATATTAGGGCCACCACAAAAAACAGTACAGAAGATACCAGTAATGATATCAGCGAAGTTGAAATGACCCTTTCTTTATCGGCATTTTTGTTAAAAAAGCGGAAAAAAGCCGTTTCCATTCCGTAGGCAAGGACCACATTAAAAATGGCAAACCATGAAAAAACCACCGAAATCTCACCATACGTTTCGGGGCTCATAACCGATGTGTACAGCGGTACCAGCAAAAAGGATAGCACCCTTGGCAAGACCGTGGCCAGGCCATAGATAAAAGTCTGCTTAAAAAGCCTCTTTAACGGATTCAATCGGTGCGTGTTCTTTTAATCCTTGTTTAGGTGGCTACAAGTTACGGAAAAGCCTTTATCCACAATGGCAGAAAAACAAAAAGGCCACCCGAAGGCAGCCTTATCTGTTTTATATGTTCATGGATTAACCGTTCAACGCTTCCGCTCCACCAACAATCTCCAAAATCTCGTTGGTAATGGCGGCCTGACGGGCCTTGTTATAGGTCAATTTCAATTGGTCCCTAAGATCTTTGGCATTATCGGTCGCCTTGTGCATGGCCGTCATACGGGCACCGTGCTCACTGGCAAAAGAATCTCTGATGGCCTTGTACAACTGCGTTTTCAAGGATTTGGGAATCAATTGCTTTACGATTTCCACTTTGGATGGCTCAAAAATATAGTCCGCTGCTTTAGAAGCATCGCCTTCCGTACTTACAATGGGCAAAAATTGCTCTGACATCACAATTTGGGTAGCGGCATTCTTGAATTTGTTATATACCAATTCAATCTTGTCATAATTCCCTAAGGTGAATTGCTCCATCAAAAACTCGGCAATTTCAGCAACATGATCAAAGGTCAAATCATCAAACACCTTGCTATGGTTGGCAACAATGGTGTTCTTTTTGCGAAGGATGTCGTTTCCTTTTTTACCGATGGCCACAAAATCTACCTGTTTTCCGGCATAAGTTTCGTTTACCAACGTGTTGCATTGCTTTATAATATTGGAATTGAAAGCTCCACAAAGTCCCCTGTTGGATGAAATGGCCACCACCAAAACTTTGTTTACGGCCCTATTTTCGGCAAATACGCTACCTCCGTCACCGTCCAAGCTGGCGCTTAGACCTTGAAGAAGTTCCGTTAACTTATCCGCATAGGGGCGCATGGCCGTGATGGCATCCTGGGCCTTTTTCAACTTTGCAGCAGACACCATTTTCATGGCACTAGTAATCTGCATCGTTGAGCCGATGGATGAAATCCTATTCCGTATTTCCTTTAGATTCGCCATATTCTATTTTGTCATTCCGCACTTGATGCGGAATCTTTTTAGTTATGGATTCCTGCCCTTTCCTTCTACTATGCTCAGGAACCAGCAAGAATGACAATTGTTATGCCTTATACTTACTTGAAAGATCCTTGCAAACAGCGGTCAAAGTATCGGTTACCTCGTCGGTCAATTTACCGGCTTTAAGGTCATCCAATACATTTCTGTGCTTGGCATTCAAGAACTCCAAGAAATCCTTTTCAAACTCTTTTACCTTATTCACCGGAACATCCCTCAACAAGTTCTTGGAACCGGCAAAGATGATGGCTACCTGATCTTCTACAGTATAAGGATCGTTCTGACCTTGTTTCAAGATCTCCACGTTCCTACGTCCTTTTTCGATCACGTTCAAGGTAGCGGCATCCAAATCCGATCCGAACTTGGCAAAAGCTTCCAATTCACGGAACTGTGCTTGGTCCAACTTCAAGGTACCGGCCACTTTTTTCATGGACTTGATCTGCGCGGAACCTCCCACACGGGATACGGAGATACCCACGTTGATCGCAGGACGAACCCCTTGGTTGAACAAATCCTGCTCCAAGAAAATCTGACCATCGGTAATGGAGATTACGTTGGTAGGGATATAAGCCGAAACGTCACCTGCTTGGGTTTCGATGATAGGAAGAGCAGTCAACGACCCACCTCCCTTTACTTTGGATTTTAAAGATTCGGGAAGGTCGTTCATGTTCTTTGCAATATCGTCATCGGCAATAACCTTGGCGGCACGCTCCAACAATCTTGAGTGAAGGTAGAAAACGTCACCAGGATATGCTTCACGACCTGGAGGTCTTCTCAACAACAAGGACACCTCACGGTAAGCCACCGCCTGTTTTGACAAATCATCATAAATAATCAAGGCAGGACGTCCGGTATCCCTAAAATACTCCCCGATGGCAGCACCAGCGAAAGGAGCATATACCTGCATTGGTGCAGGATCGGAAGCGTTGGCGGCAACAATGGTGGTATAGGCCAAGGCTCCTTTGTCTTCCAAAGTCTTGGCAATGGCAGCTACAGTGGATGCTTTCTGACCTACGGCAACGTAGATACAGTAAACAGGCTGGCCTGCATCAAAAAATTCTTTTTGGTTCAAGATGGTATCGATACAAACGGTAGTCTTACCAGTTTGTTTGTCACCGATCACCAACTCCCTTTGTCCACGACCAATCGGAATCATGGCATCTACGGCCTTGATACCGGTCTGCAATGGCTCATTTACCGGTTGTCTGAAAATTACACCAGGAGCTTTTCTTTCCAATGGCATTTCAACAGTTTCACCAGAGATAGGTCCTTTTCCATCGATTGGGGTGCCTAGGGTGTCGATCACACGGCCAACAATTCCTTCACCAACATTGATGGATGCGATACGTTCTGTTCTTTTTACAGTGGCACCTTCCATAATTTCTTTGGATGGGCCCAACAAAACTACACCTACGTTGTCCTCTTCCAAGTTCAACACGATACCCTGCATACCGCCTTCAAACTCCACCAACTCTCCATATTGGACGTTGGCAAGTCCATAGACACGGGCAATACCGTCACCTACCTGTAATACGGTACCCACTTCGTTCAAAGAAGCGGTCGCTTCGAAACCTGATAACTGTTTTTTCAAAATTGCTGATACCTCAGCGGCTTTTACTCCTGCCATTTTTATAGACTATTTGTAAATTCTCTTTTTAATCCGTTCAACTTGTTCGCGATGCTAGCATCGTACTGGGTGTCGCCCACTCGTAGCACAAAACCGCCAAGAATGCTCTCATCCACCTTGTTTTCAATGGTCACCTTGTTACCTGTGGCCTTGGTCACTTGGGCCAAGATTTTCTTCTCCAATTCCGCGGTCAAAGGAACGGCCGTGGTCACATAGGCCACCTCCTCTCCCTTCATTTTTTCGTATTGGATGATATATTTATAGGCCACTTCCTGCAACATCGCGATACGCTTGTTGTCGAGCATGGTCTGTACAAGTCCCTTGGTGATCTCGTTGGCTTCCTTGAAGACTTCCAACAAGACGTTTTTCTTGATTTCCGATTTTACGATAGGGCTTCCCAAAAGACCTTGGAGCTCCTTGTTTTCGGAAATGATGGCAGCAATGGAACGCATGTCCTTCTCAACGGCTTCTGCCGCTTTCTTTTCCACTGCGTATTCCAACGTTGCCTTTGCGTAGCGAATGGCTGCCCTGTTCTCGTTCATACGCTTAGTTCAATTTGATATTGACCAACATATCGTCAACCAACTTCAGTTGTTTGTCTTTGTTGGACAGTTCTTCCTTGATCACTTTCTCGGCGATCTCCAAAGAAAGGTTGGCCACTTGAGCCTTGATGTCGGCAACCGCAGCTTTTTTCTCGGCTTCGATAGTAGCTTGCGCCTGCTTGATCATTTTATCACCTTCAACCTGTGCATGTTCCTTGGCTTCGGAAATGATGCTTTCCTTGATTTCCCTGGCTTCCTTCAAAAGAGCATCCCTCTCTGCTCTGGCTTCTTTCAACAGTTTTTCACTATCGGCAGTAACGTTCTGCATTTCCTTTTTGGCCGCCTCGGCTGCCTCAAGGGCGCCTTTAATGCCTTCTTCCCGTTTCTCAACGGCATTCAAAATGGGTTTCCATGCAAACTTTCGCAATAAAAGCAGCAGTCCGATAAAAAGCACCAACTGCCATACAAACAACCCTAAGGAAAACTGTTCAAGTAACTTTTCCATGTATCTCTACTGTTTTTTAATCTTTATACTATATCATTTTTAATGAAGGGCCATAGCCAACCGCTATGGCCTTCACTTTTTCTTCAGGTGATTAAGCTGCAAAAAGAGCGGCGAAACCGATACCTTCAATAAGAGCGGCAGCGATCAACATAGCAGTTTGGATTTTACCAGAAGCTTCAGGTTGACGGGCAATGGCTTCCATTGCCTGACCACCGATTCTACCGATACCCAATCCTGCTCCGATTACGATCAAACCGGCACCTACGATGTTTGGAATTGTCATGATATATGAATTTAAATATTAAACGTTCTAACTAATTATGGTCTTCCTCGGTTGCCATTCCAAAATAGAGGGCAGACAACATGGTGAAAATATAGGCTTGCAATGCGGCCACCAACAATTCCAACAAGGAAAGGGTAAAGGCCAAAACAAACGACAACGGACTTCCGATCCAGTTCTTGAAAATGAACATCAACCCGATGATGCTCATCAGTACCACGTGGCCCGCAGTGATGTTGGCATACAAACGAATCATCAACGAGAAAGGTTTGATGAAGGTTCCCAACAATTCGATAGGGGCCAATATGATCTTCATGGGAACAGGCACGCCCGGCATCCAGAAGATGTGTTTCCAGTAGTTTTTGTTACCTGAAAAGGTGGTGATGAAATAGGTGATCAATGCCAGAGCAAAGGTTACTGCAATGTTGTTGGTCACATTAACACCCAGTGGGGTAAGACCCAATAGGTTGATAATCCAAACGAAAAAGAACACGGTCAACAAATAGCTCATGTACTTTTTATACTTGTGTTCGCCAATGTTGGGGATGGCAATCTCGTCACGAACAAACATGACCAATGGCTCCAATCCCCTGCCCAAACCTTTGGGCATGTTGCTTTTCTTATAGTTCGATGCAACGGAACGGAACATCAAAAACATCAACAGACCAACAAGGGCGATAAAGACCACATTTTTGGTGATGGAAAAGTCCAATGGCCTTTCGTTGGATGGATGGGCATCTTCAACCACGAGGTTTTCACCAAATGCATCCTCGGAATGGGTGTCCTCATCATGCTGGGCACCGAACTTGATGGTCCCTTCAGCATCGGTCTTATAAATTTTATTGTGGTAAAGTGCGTAATAGTTGCCATCAACTTCGGCAACACCTTCACCGTGCTTTAATTGGGAAGAAGAAAATATTTTCAAACCATTGTCCCAAAGGATCACGGGCAATGGAAACCCAATGTATTTGTGTTCCCCTTCATCCGTGGTATAGGAAAACAGGCTGAAATCATGCGAATCCAGAAGGTGGTGGTCGATATATTCCTTGATTTCGGTCTTCAAATCATGGGCGCCGGTTTCAACTTCCTCTCCTTCATGACTTTGGGCCGATACAATTCCCGTAAACAATACGAATACGGTTACTAAAATTTTACTTAAAATAGAATATCGCATATCACTGCAACTATGGGTCCTGAAAAATTGGTGCAAAAATACATTCCTTGTTCAAAAGAAAAAAGCTTTTTACACTATTATTTGTGCCTTTGATTTTTTTGTCAAAATCTTGGGCTTTTTCACACAGTATTAAGCAGTTTCACCAAAAAGTAGGTTTCCAGAAAAAGTGAAAATAGATACGGCACGAAAAAAGCCAAGAACTCTTCTCGTTCCAAAACACCGTCAACATGGTATCCTGGATATAGAAAAATGAAAAACAGCACGAATTTTAACAAGCTCCCACCCAAAAAAAAGAAACCAAGTAGGTCCCGGTATTTGTTCCTAAAAAAATAAATGGCAAAAAAGACCATTGATGCCATGGCCACATTCAACAGGTAACTTTTCACCAATTGATTGCCATAGGGATCAAGCCCATAGTTTTGCAGTACCCAAGAATGACCAAAAAAAAGTAGCGTGAGACCGATTATAAGAAATGTTAGAAAGAAGTAGGGGAATGACCGAGTGTTCAATTCTGGATTCTTTTCAATTGCTGAATGACCAAATATATGGAAATGGCCACACCCAAAATGGTACAGATGGGCATAAAGACCTTCTCGGTCCCGAAATGACCATCAAGCCATTTGCCGCCACGTACGGCCAAATAAATGACAACGCCCATTTGTATGGCCGAACCAGACAAACGGGCTGCTGTATTTAAATTGTCCTTTAGGTTTCTAGGAGACTTTTGCTGGCTCATTGCTCTTAGTGGTCTCCAATTTGGGAACAGAAGCAGGAGTAACAGATTTGCCCATGGTACAGGCCGCATTGAAGGTAGCCCCAGGCTCCACTGCCAATTTGGCCACGCTCACGGTCCCTTCGATCACCGCGGAAGCCTTTAAGGAAAGAAGGTCCTTAACCATAAGCTCACCGTTGAACTTGCCTTCGATATCTGCATTCACACATTCCACTTTTCCATGGATGTAGCCATCCTTGCCAATGACCACCTTGCCAGAGGTCTTTACATTACCTTCCAACTTCCCATCGATTCTAAAATCGGCTTCGGAAGTGATATCACCTTTTATCTTTGTGTTCTTCTCAATTCTGTTGGGTTGTCCGCCAAATTCATTCATAGGTCGTGGTTTTTTGTTGTCAGAAAACATTGTGTTCTAGGGTTTTGGGGTTAACATTTGTGCTTTGTATGATTCTAAGTTCTTATGGACCTGGATGATTTTATAGTTGTCCGATAAAACTACAAAATTCTCATCTTTAATACGGTAGTCCTTGTTGTTTTTAATAAGCTCGGCAAAGCCCAAGGCAAAGTCTTGGGATCTAAAACCATGTACCACTACAAACTCGTCCTCAAGGTTATAAATATCTTTGGACACCACATTTTTATAACGAAGGTCCGTGATGGCCTCTTCCAAACGGGTCTTTAGTGCCAACGCCTTTACATCGTCCCTGATCTTAAAAGGGAATACCACTTTCCAATTGCCTGCTCCTGTGGAACCAGTTTCGGGTGAAAACTCTTTGCTCTCCAATTTTGGCAATTGCTCCTCCACAATCTGCTCGGCTTTTTTTCCTTCAGGATTGTTGGGATAAGTGAGTGCCACATAGTTCAACGCTTCCTTGAAAGGCTCAAAACCTTGAAGACGGCCTATGGCGTTCGCTTTCAACAATTCGAACTTGGGTACAATGGGATCACCCGTAAATTTATTGATGTACTCTTGCGACAAGGTAATCACCCGAAGGAATTCCTGCTGCTCATATAATTTGTAAAGCGCATCATAGCGCGCATCGGGACTATCGGTATTGCCTTCCAACACTGCTTGGGGGTTCAACAAGATTTCGGCATAACGCGTATCAGGATGGTTCAGGATGATGTCCTGCTTCATGTTCTGGGCCAATGGGCTACCGGATTCCTCATAAATCTTGTACAGATTATACTTGGAGGGAAGGATGAGCCTTTCCTCCGGATCTGATGCCAGCACCCGCTCCAGTTTGACCGCGGCCAACATGTTGTCCTTGAACTTTTCCATATAGATCAAGCCCAATTGATAGTTGGCAAAGTTCCGCTCGGTCTTTAAGCTATCTATGACACCAACATCCGTGGGGATTCTTCCCAAATAAAAGTCCAGGGAATATTTTTGGTCCTCGGTCAGGTTTGCAGACTGGCCGTTCTCCACAATTTCTTCACCAGTTGCCTCGGAAACCAAGGTTCGGGATTTGTTACTCCATCGCCAGTCGTCTTCTAAAGTTCTATTGCCCCATTGGGTCTTGAACTCATTTTTACCATATCCCAAACTGGTGATGTTGTAAAAATAAAACTTGCCCTTGTTCTCCTTGCCACCCTTACTGTTGGCAAAAGTGGCGAACCCAGCGGAGGCGCGTTTTTGCTCTTTTTCTGCAGCCGCTTCGTCCTTGCGTTTCAGCTCGGCAATGATATCCTCAAAATAAGCCTTTCGCTCCGCTTCCGGCATTTGATATAGCGTGATGATGCTATCCGCATTTTGAACGATGTCCTCGTACTTGATCACATCTTCCAAGTTGTCCAACTTTTTCTTGATGTTGCGGTGCTGCCTGGTGTTTTCTGCCAAGTTGGTCAGGGTACTGTCGTAATAGGCCCCTGCTGTTTTGTATTCGTCCTGGTCAAAATAGTAATCGGCCAGACTTTGGTAGTTGAGCGCGTTCAGTTTCTTTTCGCCTTGGGTAGCCCGAAGGGATTTGTTGTAATAGGCCAAGGCCAGACTGTCGGACCCATTGGTCAGATGGAACTGGGCCACTTCACGATAAATCTTGTCCAAAAAGGGTCGGTTCTCCCGATTCTCTTCCAAATCGGTGAGGTACTCCAACATGTCTTCTTTATTGGAATCCGTAAGTTCGGTATTCTGGATTTTTTTCAAGTGGGCATTAATCATGTACACCCTGGGCGACCTGCGGTTCAAGGCAATGACCTTGTCAAAAGCATAGTTGGCGCTGTCCTTATGCCCCAATTGGTTGTACAATTGCCCTATAATGAACAGGTAACGTCCTTTTTCAGGATTCTTTTTGGTGTAAGCTTGGGCCACCTTTAATTTTTGGATGGCCGTATCTGGAGCCTTCAGGTTGATGTAACATTGTGCCAAAACCGCATTGGCATCCGCGTACTCCTGATCTTTGAGCGATTCATATTTGAACAACCTTTTCAGGTTTTTGATGGCCACTTCCGGATTATCCAAACGCATGTTGGTCTTTTCCCGCCAAATGGTGGCCTCGTTCAATTTATCGCTTTGCGTATACTTTCTCAGGATATAGTTGAACGCTTCCAAGGCAGGAATGTAGCGTTGGTCAAAATATCTATTTTTTCCCAGTAATAGGAAAGCTTCATCAATTTGGGAGTTTCGTTCCTCGTCCTTGATGTCCATGCCGTGCTTTTGGATAGCCTTGGTGGCCTTTTCCTCAGCAATGATAAAGTTGGGGTTGTTATCCTCGGAGTCGAGTTTGATCTCATCGGTCACTTCCAAGCGTTCCACGGGAAGGACTTCCCAATAGTCGTCACGGTAATTTGCATTGATCTCTTCCAACCCCTTTTCAAAGGCGAGATTACCATTGTACAGGGTGTTGTACTTGGTGTTGAGAGCGTGCCAATTTCTGTTGATGAATTTGTCCTTTTGGGTGGAACAGGCGTTAAATGCCAGTCCCCCAACAATCAAGGCTATAAAAAGTGCGTGACGAAATTTCAAAATTATCGATAAACGTGTGTAACCTTAACTCAAAAAAGTTCAGATTATTATAAGGCTTATCGATAAAATACGCTTTTCAGTTTTTAGGGATTAGTTTTAGGTAAATAGTGTCCTTTTTTCCCTTCGCTACTCCGGAATTTAATTTATTGATTTGATTCCAAAATCATCCCGCAAAGAACGCTTCCAGTTCCTTCAAGGTTTCGGCAGAGGTGTGGATGTCCTTCACGATCTCTCCCTTGTTGAGCACCACAATACGTTCACATACTTCGGTTACATGGATCAAGTCGTGACTGGAGACCAATACAGTCACGTCTTCTTTTGCCGCAAGGTCTTTGATAATGCCCTTTAATCGGATCTGTGTAGTGGGATCCAAATTGGCAAAGGGTTCGTCCAAGATCACCACTTCCGGATTGCCGATAAAGCTGGCCACAATGCCCACTTTTTTCTGGTTTCCTTTGGAAAGATCTCTCAAATATTTTTTCTGACCCAAGATTTCTCCGTGGAAGAAATCGTTATATCCTTCCAATAGGGCATCCACATCGGCCTTGTTCCTACCGCGTAGCTCCCCTATGAAGTAGAAATATTCCTCTGGCGTTAGGTATCCGATCAAAAAGGATTCATCAATAAAGGCGGAAGTAAAGGGTTTCCAAGCTTCGCTTTCATCCACTTGCACCCCATTGTTGATGATGTGCCCCGAAGTTGGCTGGATCAAATCCAACAACAAACTAAAAAGGGTCGTCTTGCCCGCTCCATTGTTCCCCACCAATCCGAAACTTTGTCCTTTCGGGATTTCCAAATGGTCGATATTCAAAACGGTCTGTTCTCCGTACTTTTTTGAAAGGGTATGTGCTGTTATCATGTATTGTTAGTATTTAAGGTCCATTTGTTATTTCTGTTTGTAAGCCAAAAGGGTCTTGTATTTTTCTTTTTTGTAAATGTTCTCTATCATTTTGAACACCCGCTCCTTGAACACAAAGCCGAGTAGGCCAAAAGCCGCCACAAAAATGTATCCGGCCACGGGGCCTATGAATATTTGGCCAATGGCATAAATTACAATGGGCAACAAAATCTTCGGTAAAGTCAGCAATAGGGTCTTGGCATTAAAGGCTTGTTTGTCTCCAAACGCTTTTTTGTTGGAAGTCAATTCAATCGGGGTTTTTACATAGGCCCCTCCCCAAAGTACCAAATAACTGTTGATGCCCACATTATAAATGGCTCCCACCAAAACTGCGGCATAGGCCTCCCAGCCGAAATACGCATAGAAGCTGGCCAAAATGGTAGAAATGATGGTTGCAATGATGACCAAGTACCACTTAGAGGTCAAATATTCCCGATACTTGATGTTCTGGCTCATCATCAACGGGTAGTAGCTGCTGTCCCAACTAGGCACGTATTGCCCAAAACTGAACAGGAAGCCACCGGTGACGAAGATACCCGCAAATATTTTCCAATAGGCATTGTCGTACACCTCAATAGCGCTGGTAAAAAACAACAATCCGTAAAAAATGAAGAAGAAGCCCATGATCACAGCGGTGCGCGAACGCTTGTTCCGCTTGATCAGTTTAATGTCGTTCTTTAAAAATGTCCCCAAATTGCCAAAACGGTTGAGCCAGTCCAGATTTTCGGTCCGGGCCTCGGTTTGTTTTTGGGCCAATCCCCCATCCAGGAACATATGTTTCTTGAAATAGGCAAAAGCGGAAAAATAGAGGGCTACCGCCAACACCCATGGTACAATGGCCGTCCACGGCAAATCATATAAATAATCAAAAATGGGATAGGTGTATTGGGTAATGTCAAACCATGCATAATACTGTGAGGCCCCTGCCAAAATGAACAACGCAGCAAAGACATAGAAAACCGAGTCCTTGTTGTTCACCATAATATTGATGAAGTTGTTGCAGTAAAAGAGGGCCATCATCCCCAAATGCCAGCCGATTACCTGTAAAGGCGGATACCCTTCAATCAATAAAACCACACTGAAGGGAATAAAGAAAAACGCATGGGCCACATTAAAGAAGGAAATCACGGTTTTCCCCAAGGAGAAGTTCACTACTTGACTCTTCTTGATGGGCAGGTACAACATCGGTTTAATATTGGTCACAGGCATCTTTTGTAGCATATACCGAAACACCAGATCAAAGGCCAGATAGTAAATCATAAAGCGGTTGACTACGCGCAGGGGATCACCCAAGCCCGTTTTTTCGATGATGTAAAAGGCACCAACGCCCATACTTAAGAATACCAAAGTAAAGTATAGGGCTCCCAAGGCCATTAAAATCTTGAACCAGATCTCGGTCTTGAAGGATGCCGATCTAAAAAAGGATTTCCACTGGAGTCCAATGAAGTGTTTGAACATGGTCGGTTTTTTTTAGTTGGTATCTAATTTATCGGATTTGTTACAAAAGTTCTCCTTTTTTCAAAAATACCTGTCCAAAAGATGGTTAATGCTTAATTTTGCAGCAAATTTTATTTCATGAGCGATTTTCATGCCCTAAAAATAGCCTCGGTGGATACCTTGACCCCCAATTCGGTAGCCCTTACTTTCGAAATTCCGGATAACCTTAAAAATGTCTATGCTTTCAAAGCCGGACAGTACATCACCATAAAATACAATACAAACGGCGAAGAATTGCGCCGCGCCTATTCTATCTCATCGCCCCCATCTTCTGGAAAGTTGACGGTTGGAATAAAGAAAATGCCAAACGGTACATTTTCGGTCCACGCCAATGAAAAGTTGAAAGCCGGGGATATTTTGGAAGTGATGCATCCCGAGGGGCGTTTTATTTTTGATGCCGAGGGTCCAAAACATATTGCCGCCTTCGCTGCCGGAAGTGGCATTACCCCGATCATGAGCATTGCCCAAACCGTTTTGGAACGCCATCCTGCCAGTACCTTTGTTTTGGTCTTTGGCAATCAAACGCCTCAAGAAACCATGTATTTCAAAGAAATACAGGTACTTAAAGAGAAATATTCTGAACGGTTTTTTGTTCAGTACGTATATAGTCGATCACATGAAGACGATTCTTTATTTGGACGCATTGAAAAATCGACCGTCAACTTTGTAGTCAAAAACAAATTCAAGGAAACCGCTTTTGACGGTTTTTACCTCTGTGGTCCCGAGGACATGATCCATATGGTTTCGGATACCTTAAAAGGCAACGGTATTGCTGAGGACAAGATTCATTTTGAACTCTTCACCACCACTGAAACCCAGGATAACTTGGCCGAAGACTTGGAAGGGATGACCAAGGTGGAAGTGATTTTGGACGATGAAACTTATAATTTGGTCATGGACCGCAAACATTTGGTGCTCAATGCCATTCTAAAAGAGAAGATTGATGCACCGTATTCCTGTCAGGGAGGTGTTTGCAGTAGTTGTATTGCCAGAGTAAAGGAAGGTTCTGCCCAAATGGTGAAAAACCAAATCTTGACCGATGGGGAAATTGCCGAAGGCTTGATCTTGACCTGCCAATCCCATCCAACCAGCCCTACCTTGGTCATCGATTACGACGACGTTTAGGAATTTGCTGGCTTTTGCACGATTTTTTCCATGGCCCGGCTGCCATGGTCATAACCGATGATGAAAGCATTTTCAATGCCTTTTTTGTCCAACACCCCAATCTTATCCAATTCCTTGGGTTCAATGTACAGGTCGCATTCATGCAATTTCTCATCATTGGAGGCATGGATCATTAAACTGGTCACCCGTCCCGTTAATTGAATGGAATTCCGAAGATCTTTTTTCTGCATGGGCACCGTGATGGACACATTGCTTCCTATAATGAACCCTGTCCGTTCTTCCAGATATTCCTTTGGAAAGTTGTTCATAATGCCTCCATCGGCATACAAAATACCATCAATATCAACCGGACTAAAAACAGGTGGCAAAGCTGCAGATGCCAATAGTGGTTTAATGAGTTGACCCAAATGGAACATGGTTTCCTTCCCACTCAATAAATCCGTAGCTGCTATGAACAAGGGCTTTTTCAAGCTTTCAAAGGAATTGTGGGGAAAATAGCTCTTGAAAATAGATGCATACCGTTCGGTATCTATAAATCCCGGTTTGTTAATGGTGAAAAAGCTATATTGAAAGATTGGGGTCTCCTTGAAAAAAGTGAGCATTTCATCCACCGTGTTGTCATTGGCGTACAACGCTCCCACCAATGCCCCAATACTGGTTCCGGCCACCATTTGGGCATCCACTCCGTGTTCCCTCATGGCCTTGATCAACCCGATATGGGCCATGCCGCGAACGCCTCCTCCAGATAGTACAAGTCCTATCGATTTATCAGTGAGCATTTTACAAAAGGTATATCAAATCTTGTAAAGGTACATTATTGCTCCCTTCTGTGGCCCGAACTACCATTACTATTCGATTAAAAAATCATCAATCTTTTCAAAAACCAAACCCTGTTCACCAAAACTCCGTAAGTGATGTTGTAACCCCAAAATCAAATATCATGAAATGCTGCAAAGCTTTACAAAAAGAAAATCAAAAAAAAGAAAATCAGATGAATCCAGAATCTATTATTAAAATCAAAAAATCAATTCTTATGAAAAGTTTTAAATCGTTGACGTTTATTCTATTCCTAACAGCCTTCATGGTTGCTACTAACGGGTTCGGCCAAGTAAAAATGGTCGGTGGTGCTCCCATGTACCCTAAAAAGGACATTGTTTCCAATGCGGTGAACTCAAAAGACCATACTACGTTGGTAGCAGCGGTTAAAGCGGCCGGATTGGTGGAAACTTTGCAAGGAGACGGACCTTTTACCGTATTTGCCCCTACCAATAGTGCTTTTGAAAAGCTTCCCGAAGGCACCGTGAACACCTTATTGATGCCTGAGAACAAATCAAAATTGCAAGCGGTGCTTACCTACCATGTGGTTGCCGGCAAGTATACCTCAAAAGATTTGATGAAACTGATCAAAAAAGGAAAAGGGATGGCCACGCTGATCACCGTAAACGGGGACACCCTTACCGCTATGATGGATGGTAACAAAATAGAAATCAAAGATGGCTCTGGGCATGTTGCTACAGTGACCATTGCCGATGTGAACCAATCCAACGGGGTGATTCACGTTATTGATACCGTTGTATTACCCTCTGCATAGCTAAATTGCCAAAAGATGAATGAAAAGGGCGGTCAAAAACCGCCCTTTTCCATTTTAAAATCATGAGGGTAACCGACCGATCGGTCGGTTTTAGAGCTGATCCTGCTCAAAAACAAACGTTTACCGATCCTTTTCTTTTTCATATCGACGTTTTCGTAACCCCTTCATAATCAAAACCGACCCAGCGGTCTGTTGCACAAATTTTGTTTTCCAGCACAAAAAATGTAATCTTCACCATGTCCTTTCGACCAAAATCCATAGTGATAATTGTCGTAGTTTAGGAACACGAAACGGTTTTTACCACAAAAGAAGCAATTATGGCCAATTCATATTACGACCCAGCAGACCTAAGAAAATTTGGAAACATTACCGAGTGGAGCGAGGAGCTTGGGAAAAAGTTTTTTGATTACTACGGAAAGGTTTTTGAGGAAGGCGCCCTAAGCGCCCGTGAAAAATCCTTGATCGCCTTGGCCGTGGCCCACGTCGTGAAATGTCCCTATTGCATTGATGCCTATACGAAGGACGGATTGCAACGGGGCATTACCAAAGAGGAAATGATGGAGGCCGTACACGCCGGTGCCGCCATAGAAAGCGGAGCCACGTTGGTACACGGGGTCATGATGATGAACAAGTACAACAAACTTTCCATGTGATTTGGACGCACTTCGTTTTTGGACATTGGACCGCTTCGCGGTTGGATTTCAGAGGAAGCAATACATGGAAGTAATAAATCAATTGTGATTGTAAGATTAAAATGGAGCAAAGCATATTGACGGAGATAAAGAACGCCGCTAAAAAATCCTTGAAGGCACGGCATAACGAACTGGCCGATACCCACAGGCAGATGGATATCCTGAACGGGGACCTGTTTGCCGATGGGGAACTTCCCTATTTTAAGGACAAGATCGCCCAAACGGGACAGTTTCCGCTAAAACCCAAGAAATTGGAGATCCTTCAAATCAATGTAGGGTACATGTGCAACCAAGTATGCGAACATTGCCATGTGGATGCAGGTCCGGACCGCAAAGAGATCATGACGCGTGAAACCATGGAGCAGTGTTTGGAAGTCATCCGGAATACTGGGGCACATACTTTGGACCTTACCGGGGGGGCACCCGAAATGAACCCCGATTTTAGGTGGTTTGTGGAAGAAGCCTCCAAGGCGGGCATCCAGGATTTTATCGTGCGTTCCAACCTCACCATTATTTTGGCGAACAAAAAATACCACGACCTACCGGATTTCTTTAAAAAACACAATGTGCATGTGGTTTCCTCCATGCCGCACTACACCCGAAACAAAACGGACAAGCAACGGGGCGATGGCGTTTTTGACAAATCCATACAAGCATTGCAGGCCCTCAACAAATTGGGCTATGGCATGCCCAACAGTGATTTACGATTGGACTTGGTATACAACCCCTCCGGGGCTTTTTTGCCCGGTGACCAGACCGCTTTGGAACACGACTTTAAAAAAGCTTTGAAAGAAGATTTTGATATTAATTTTCACAACCTGTTTGCCATTACGAACCTGCCCATTTCCCGCTTTTTGGACTATCTGTTGGCTTCTGACAATTATGAGGACTATATGTATTCCCTGGTGGAGTCCTTTAACCCATCTGCCGTGGCCAACGTGATGTGCACCAACACCATTTCAGTAAGTTGGGACGGGTGGCTGTACGATTGCGACTTTAACCAAATGCTCGACCTAAAGGTCGCCAGTAAAGTAAAACACATTAAAGAGTATAATGAAGAGGTGTTAAGCGACCGAAACATTGTGATCTCCCAACACTGTTATGGCTGTACCGCCGGTGCGGGCAGTAGTTGCCAGGGAACGGTGGCTTAGTTTTTGGAAAGAAATTCGGAAATTGCACTTATCGGTCTTTGGCTATGATTCCGAGCGGGATCGGGCCTTTGTTAAAGGTAAGGATTTTCGTTTGAGGAAATCCGCCACAATGAATTATAGCCAGTGTTGTGCTTAGTTTTTATTTCCAAAATTCCCACCACTTTCTTTCATTTGATTTCCTGTCATATGAGTCGGCATATCCATTATGATTCAACACCATTTTTGCGTGATGAGCCACCAAGTCAAATTTGTGGTCAACAAATTCTTCAATCCGTTTATTTATTCTCGGACTGTTGAACTTTATCAAATCCATAAAAATCCCACCTTGCACAGCATAAATGAATTCCAATTTTTCAAATTCTTCAAAAGCTATTTTTTCCATTTCAGGATCTCCTTTTTTCAGGTCATTTATAAGTCCTGCCCAAGTGATTTTTTCAAAAGGAGATTTTTTCAATTCCAGTCGTTTCAAAAGAGTGGGCAAAGCATTTTCGGACTCCATCTTGACCAATGTTTGCGCAATTAGAAGGTCGTCTTTTTTGTCCAGTTCTTGAATTAATCT